>Ga0247611_10011544_pt1 | contig 10175 bp, 9 predicted proteins | sample 177DNAGHGhighgp2_FD_192422 | JGI IMG/M metagenome (GOLD analysis project Ga0247611, IMG submission 192422) | Sheep rumen microbial communities from Palmerston North, Manawatu-Wanganui, New Zealand - 1770 DNA GHGhigh gp2 | ecosystem: Host-associated > Mammals > Digestive system > Stomach > Rumen ... | reverse complement strand
TCCGAATTTTGAAGTTCGTGACGTTAACAATAACTAAGAAAGTTATACTTTGTTAAATTGAATACCTTAAACGGCTTTTTCTTTTCTTATTATTAGGTAGAGTCGGGAATTTGTTGTACCTTTGCAGCCCGATACGCCTAAGTGTAGGCTGTTCGCAACGTAAAATGCTGAATATAAACGAAATAATATATAGTTAAAATTAAAAGTTAAAGTATTATGCCTACAATTTCACAATTGGTTCGCAAAGGCAGAAAGGTGATTGTCGACAAGTCGAAGTCGCCCGCGCTGGATAACTGTCCTCAGCGTCGTGGTGTCTGCGTTCGTGTGTACACGACAACCCCGAAGAAGCCTAATTCGGCTATGCGTAAGGTAGCCCGTGTTCGTTTGACTAACCAGAAGGAAGTCAACAGTTACATTCCCGGAGAGGGACACAACCTGCAGGAGCACTCAATCGTGCTGGTTCGTGGTGGTCGTGTGAAGGACCTTCCCGGTGTACGTTATCACATCGTTCGCGGTACACTCGATACCGCCGGTGTTGCAAACCGCACGCAGCGTCGTTCTAAGTACGGTGCTAAGCGTCCCAAGGCTAAGAAGTAAGACTGACCGGAGAAGGCCAGTGTAGCCGGCTCTCTAATATAAAAAAGGTAGAGGGTTAAAAGAAAAAAGAAACAAACCGTTTTGCTGGAGATAATGTTATAAAGGTTGAGTAAATGCCCAGGAGCGGGCGTTGAAGAACGTGCAAGAACAACCCCAAGCAGACACAATTCATTCAAACAACAAAATGAGAAAAGCAAAGCCTAAGAAGCGTGTGATCCTTCCGGATCCCGTGTTCAACGACAAGAAGGTGTCTAAGTTCGTGAACCACCTGATGTTCGATGGTAAGAAGTCAAAGTCGTACGAGATTTTCTACAACTCGCTCGACATCGTGAGCAACAAGATGAAGGACCAGGAGAAGTCTGCCCTCGAAATTTGGAAGCAGGCTCTGGACAATATCACCCCGCAGGTCGAGGTGAAGAGCCGTCGTATCGGTGGCGCAACGTTCCAGGTTCCTACTGAGATCCGTCCCGACCGTAAGGAGAGCGTCTCGATGAAGAACATGATCCAGTTCGCTCGCAAGCGCAGCGGCAAGTCGATGGCCGACAAGCTGGCTGCCGAGATTATGGACGCCTTTAATAATCAGGGTGGTGCCTTCAAGCGTAAGGAGGATATGCACCGTATGGCTGAGGCTAACCGTGCCTTCGCCCACTTCCGTTTCTAAGTTAAGGTATTAGGTTAAAAGTAAAAAGGTAAAAGAATGGCAAAACAAGATTTGCATTTGACGCGTAACATCGGTATCATGGCTCACATCGATGCCGGTAAGACGACAACTTCTGAGCGTATCCTGTTCTATACGGGTAAGACTCACAAAATCGGTGAGGTGCACGATGGTGCAGCTACTATGGACTGGATGGCACAGGAGCAGGAGCGCGGTATTACTATTACTTCGGCTGCTACAACCTGTAACTGGAAGTGGAATGACAAGATTTACAAGATCAACCTGATTGACACTCCGGGACACGTTGACTTCACCGCTGAGGTGGAGCGTTCACTGCGTGTGCTCGACGGTGCTGTGGCTACATACTCTGCTGCTGACGGCGTTCAGCCCCAGTCAGAGACCGTGTGGCGTCAGGCTGACAAGTATAATGTTCCTCGTATTGGTTATGTCAACAAGATGGACCGTTCTGGTGCTGACTTCTTCGAGACTGTTCAGCAGATGAAGGACATCCTGGGTGCTAACCCCGTTGTAATTCAGGTACCTATCGGTGCTGAGGAGAACTTCAAGGGTCTGGTTGACCTTATTAAGATGAAGGCTATCCTGTGGCACGACGAGACTATGGGTGCTGAGTACGACGTAGAGGAGATTCCCGCCGACCTCAAGGACGAGTGCGATGAGTGGCGTAACAAGCTGCTCGAGGCTGCTGCTGAGTACGACGAGGCTCTGATGGAGAAGTACTTCGACGATCCTAACTCAATTACCGAGGATGAGATTATCGCCGCTATCCGCAAGGGTACCATTTCACTGGCTTGCACCCCGATGCTCTGCGGTTCTTCGTACAAGAACAAGGGCGTACAGCCCCTGCTCGACTACGTTTGCGCTTTCCTGCCCGCACCTGTCGATACCGAGATGGTGATGGGTGTGAACCCCAATACTGACGAGGAAGAAGGTCGTAAGCCTTCTGAGGACGAGCCTACATCGGCTCTGGCCTTTAAGATTGCCACTGACCCCTACATGGGCCGTCTGGTGTTCTTCCGCGTTTACTCAGGTTCGGTGAAGGCCGGTTCTTACGTCTTCAATCCCCGTTCGGGCAAGAAGGAGCGTATCAGCCGTCTGTTCCAGATGAACTCAAACAAGGAAATTCCTATGGAGTCTATCGACGCTGGTGATATCGGCGCAGGTGTAGGCTTCAAGGATATCCGCACTGGTGATACCCTCTGCGACGAGGAGAAGCCCATCGTGCTGGAGTCAATGACCTTCCCCGATACTGTGATTTCTATCGCCGTTGAGCCGAAGTCTCAGGCTGACGTTGCCAAGCTCGACAACGGTTTGGCTAAGCTGGCTGAGGAAGACCCCACATTCACCGTACGTACCGACGAGCAGAGTGGTCAGACCATTATCTCTGGTATGGGTGAGCTCCACCTCGACATCATCATCGACCGTCTGAAGCGTGAGTTCAAGGTTGAGTGTAACCAGGGTAAGCCCCAGGTTAACTACAAGGAGGCCATCACGAAGACCGTTATGGGCTATCGTGAGGTTTACAAGAAGCAGTCTGGTGGTCGCGGTAAGTTCGCTGATATCATCGTTAACGTTGGTCCTGTGGACGACGATTGGGATATCAAGGAGAACGGCGGTCTGCAGTTCGTCAACGAGGTGAAGGGTGGTAACATCCCCAAGGAGTTCATCCCCTCTATCCAGAAGGGCTTCGAGACTGCCATGAAGAATGGTATCCTCGGTGGCTATCCTGTTGACTCGCTGAAGGTTGTCGTTGTCGATGGTTCGTTCCACCCCGTTGACTCTGACCAGCTCTCATTCGAAATTGCTGCCCAGATGGCTTACAAGGCTGTCTGCGCTCAGGCCAAGCCCGTACTGATGGAGCCCATCATGAAGCTCGAGGTTGTTACACCTGAGGAGAACATGGGTGACGTTATCGGCGACCTGAACAAGCGCCGTGGTCAGGTCGAGGGTATGGAAGAGGCTCGCAGCGGTGCACGTGTCGTCAAGGCTAAGGTGCCCCTGTCTGAGATGTTCGGTTATGTAACCGCTCTGCGTACCATCACCTCTGGTCGTGCTACCAGCTCTATGGAGTACAGCCACCACGCTCCTCTGTCAAGCGCTATTGCTAAGGCAGTGCTCGAGGAGGTTAAGGGCCGTGCTGACCTGGTATAAAGCCTACCCCAACCCCTCCCAAGTAGGAGGGGGCGAATGGAAATGATTAATAGGAGTGCCACTGAGCAAATGACTCTTTAGTGGCCTCCACTTTGAATAATTACAATTATTAATTTAGCATTACAACAATGAGTCAGAAAATCCGTATCAAGCTGAAGAGCTACGACCACAAGCTCGTGGACAAGTCAGCCGAGAAGATTGTGAAGGCTGTAAAGGCTACCGGTGCTATCGTCAGCGGTCCTATCCCCCTTCCCACACACAAGCGTATCTACACCGTGAACCGTTCGACCTTCGTTAACAAGAAGGCTCGTGAGCAGTTCCAGCTGTCAGACTTCAAGCGTCTGATTGACATCTACAGCTCTACAGCTAAGACTGTTGATGCTCTGATGAAGCTCGAGCTCCCCAGCGGCGTTGAGGTGGAGATCAAGGTATAGTCCACTATCTACCAACGATAAAAGCAGCGTACCACCATGGTGCGCTGCTTTTTGTTTTATCCCCCTTCTGCAATAAAAACTTTTTTCGTAGAACTCACGTTTACTTATTTGAAGGGGAAGGGCCTTCGTGATAGCCGGCTGACATTCCGCCAGAATACTCCATGCGTTTTTGAAAATACTCCATGAGTTTTGAAAAATACTCATGGAGTATTTCGTAAAAGTCATAGGGTATTGCTTGAAAGTCGGCCCTGATGCAGAAAAGTCGCGAGGGTGGGGCGAAAAGATAACATGATAACAGTGTTATGATGTTAACTTTTTCCTGTTATTTTACTGAAATTTCTGAAAGTTTATTTATAAGTAATTGATTATCAGTAGTATAAAAATTTCAGTAAATTTCTCTAAGTTGGCAAGTCTGTCAAAAAACGAGAAAATGGGCAAAGATAACATGATAACAGTGTTACGATGTTATTTTTTGCAGTATTCTTCTTGTTGGTTCAACGGAAAATATTTTTGCCTGACGCGTTGGCCGTGTGAACAATTGTTTGTACCTTTGCGTGGCTAAAACTACACCATAAAACGAAAATGACTGAGAAGAAAGAAGAAACGATACTGACGCTGGTGCGCGACGCAGAGGCCCTGCAGTTGCTGGAGGGCATCTGCTACAACTGGGAGGTGGCCAGCAACAGCATGGAGAGAATCAATCATGAGCGCCAGCAAGGGCTGTATGACGACGAGGGTGTGGAGGTGCTGCCCGTGCTCTGCCGCATGGAGCGTGTCTACACGCAACTCCTGTTGCTTGCCAGCCGTCCACAGGCCGTGCTGCTACGCTCGTTTGCCGACCGTCTGCGCCCGTTGACCACCGACCAGCGGATGGACATCGAGGCTACGGCGCTGCTGGCTGCTGACGGCGAGAGCATGCAGATTATACCTCCGACGCTGTGGGAGCGCCTGTTCTCGCTCAGCCAGTCGGAGAAAGAGCCGACGGAGTTGGAATCGGTGGAGAGAGCTGTTTCCGACCTCTACGTGGACAACATCCTGCCCCACATGGGTTCGGAGGAGCGTAGGAAGACACTGCATGTGTTGGGGTCTGACGAGGAGATGGCTGAGCAGGCCGAACAGGTAGAGGAGATGAAAACGAGGCTGACGGAGCTGGGCAAAAGCCTGAGGACGGTGGCCCGCTGCTCGCGCCAGACGATGGGCGTGGGGCTGATGATTGGTCACGCCTGGGTTGCACATATCTATCATATCGTGGACATTCAGCAGCATGACGGTGCCGACGTGAGCGAGCTGTTTGAGGAGGCCAAGCGCGAAGTGCTACAGAGCGAGCGCTGGCGAGCCTACTGGGCCAACCACAAGAAGCACCTGTCGCAACTGGGAAAACTGCCCGAGCAGCTGGCAAAAGATGCTGAGGAGACGGAGCAGTGGCTCATCGGTATGCACAACTACCTGTACAACAAGTGGAATGAGAGTCCGGAGGCCTTTGGTGAGGCGCTGAAGACACAGCAGCTGACGGATGAGCAGTTGCTGATGCTGCTGTTTCATCTGGCCAAGAAGGATGCCTACGCCATAGAGACCGAGCGCCCTGACCTGCGTCAGAAGAAAATGGAGCAGGGTGTCTGTGAGACGCTGCTGAAGCTGAATGAACTGGTGGACGACGACTATTATATGCATTATGGCACTATCTGTCAGCATATCGTGAAGAGCGAGGAGCTGGCCAAGCAACTGCTGGACTTCAACTCGAGCAAGTACAACAAGGGCTTCAGCATGCTGTGCCTGTGTAAGATTATTGGCTATCTGAATCGTGAGTACCACCTCTTTGGCAGTCACACGCCCGAAGATTTGGGGAAAGTTTTGGGCGATTGCTACGTGAAAAATTCTTTTGAGACGATAGCGAACTATATCATGAAAAAAGATTCGTCGCTTAACGACCAGTGCTTCAAGGATTTAGATGAAGTGATGAAAATAGCAAAAATGAATATTTAGTTTTTCTTGCTTTTCAGAATTTTCACCTTGTCCTTTGCCGCCGATATGATTAGTATGTCTAATTCAATCAGCGGCAAGCCCTGCCAGGCATCGCTTGAAGCTGTTCGTGAGCTGCTCGCGAAAAATCATGTCGACGAGATTCTCCTCGACGTGAAGCAGAACGGAAATCGTGACCGCAAGAAGGAACTGCCCGTGTGGCTACCCCTTGCAGAGTGTTTCATTAATGGTACGCGCAAGGGTGACGAAGCGCAGCCCTCGGGACTCTTCTTCCTCGACATCGACGAGAAGGGGCTGACGGAACAGCTATGGAATAAGGTACGCGCGGAGAACCTCGTGGAGGCCTGCAGGCTGGTCTACTTTGCCGAGAGTGCTGGCGGAGGCACCCACATCTGGGCTTGGCGCACGCCTGGCTTGACGATAGAGGAAGACCTCCAGCGTCTGGCTACCCGTCTGGGCGTCAGCTATGACTCCCACGTGACAGACCTCTCTCGCTGCTGTTTCATGGTGAGCGAGCAGTATGTCAAACTGCTTGACCCCGTGGTGTTCGAGCCCCTGACAGAGGAGCAGAAGAAGCTGTACGCCCTGCCTGTTATGAATAAGGTAGCGACTGTCCAGCCCCAGCAGGACCCCTTGCAGACGACGGTGGAAGCCACATATCCTGCCACTTACAAGGGCATCGCCTACGAGCAGATTGTGAGTCGGCTGTTGCTGAAGATGGGCTATGGCGAACGTCCCGTCGACGGTGAGCGCAACAACGCCCTCTATGGCTTGGCACGTTATCTGCGCTATATCTGCGACTTCAATGCCGAGTGGATTTCGCAGGTGATACCCCATTGGGGACTGCCTGACCACGAGGTGCTGTCGACGCTGAAGAGTGCTGTGGCCTCCGTCCGCAAGGAGACCATCCCGTCCATTCTGAAGGACTTGCTGGACAACATGCAAATTGAGGTGCAGGCAACGGAGAGCGAGGCGACGGACGAGGATAGCGACGATTTGTCGCCCAAGGTCCCTAAGCAACTCCCTTCCTTGTTGCAGAAGGTCGTTGAGCATGCGCCGTCAGAGTTCCGTGAGGCCTCGCTGATGGCAGCTCTGCCCATGCTGGGTACCGTTGCCACAGGTCTGCGAGCCAAGTACCGTGACGGCAAGGTGCAGTCGCCCTCGTTCATCGTCAGCATCTGGGCACCTCAGGCTACGGGTAAGTCGTTCGTCGACGACGAGATGGCCCTGCTGATGGATCCCATTATCCGTCAGGATGAGGTGGAGTGGCAGAAGGAAATCAACTACTCGCTGGAGAAGAAGAACGGCAAGGATGTTGAGAACCCCAAGGCACAGATTCGCATCCTCGAGCCCAACATCGGTGTGGCTGCCTTCTTGGAGCGCGCCCTCTATGCCAAAGGGAAGCATCTGTTCACCTATTCGCCTGAGATAGAGACGGTCCTGAAGAATAACAAGGGCGGTGCGTGGACACAGAAGAACGACCTGTTCCGTCTGGCCTATGACAACAAGCCCTGGGGCCAGCACCGTATCTCAAAGGATTCGTTCTCGGGCAAGGTGACACTCTACTACAATCTGCTGATGTGCGGAACGCCTCAGATGTGCCGGGCTTTCTTCGGCGATGCGGAGAGCGGACTCGTCAGTCGAACGCTCTACGTGGAGCTTCCCGACATGATGGGTGCCAGCATGCCTGAGTTCAAGGTTTGGACAAAGGAGGAGCAGGACGAGATGAAACGCCAGACGATGTGCCTGATGGACGAAGAGGGCGAGGTTTGCCTGCCCCGTCTGAACAAGGCCATCGAGGCGTGGGACGAAGGCAAACGCCAGGAATATCTGCAGACGCTGCGTCCGGCCCTCGACGTGTTCCGTCGCCGATCTGCCCTCAACGGCTTCCGTGCCGGAATGCTGGCCTACGCCCTCTCGGGCCATCAGGAGACAGATGCCGTCATCGAGTTTGCCCTCTGGGTGGCCGAGCGCTGTCTCTACTACCAGATGGAGCTGTTTGGCAATCAGATAGATAATCTGCACAACAAGGAGTCTCTGCCAGTCGGCCAGTTCCGTAATGTCAACCTGCTGGACCTGCTCAGTCCTGAGTTTACGAAAGAGGAATTGATGAACCTGCGTCAGGCACACGGACAGCCAGCTCCATCGTCGATGGTCATCTCCCGTTGGAAGAAGGAGGGCCTGATAGTGAAGGTCGGAAATAACCTCTGGCGCAAATGTGTGTAGCATTCTGCACAACTGAAACGGCTGTGCGGTTAGTTGAAATCATAAAAAAACTTAAAAATTAGGGTGAGGCACGTGGCAAATGTTGCGTGTCTCATTATTATTGTGTACCTTTGCACCCGCAAAAGTTGTTATTGCGCTGGCTCGTGAGCTAACAATACCTTGACAAAGAGCAACTTAGCCTTCGAAGACGAAGTGGTTAAAGTTCCTTTTTAGACGGGATTTTGTGTGCCGGGTGGCGTGAGAAGACTAAAAAGAAACGAATATATTCAAACAACATTTTTTATTTTAAACATTTAAACTGAAATGCCAGGATTATTAGGAAAGAAAATCGGAATGACATCCGTTTTCAGTGCCGACGGCAAGAACGTGCCGTGCACTGTTATCGAAGCTGGTCCTTGCGTTGTGACACAGGTAAAGTCTGTTGAGAAGGATGGTTACAAGGCCGTTCAGCTCGCCTTCGGTGACAAGAAGGAGAAGAACACCACCAAAGCGATGATGGGTATCTTCAAGAAGGCTAACACAACACCAAAGGCCCACTTGGCCGAGTTCAAGTTCGATGAGGATTACAACCTCGGTGACACCATCACGGTGGAGATCTTCAACGACACAGAGTTCGTTGACGTGGTTGGTACCTCAAAGGGTAAAGGTTTCCAGGGCGTTGTGAAGCGTCATGGTTTCGGCGGTGTAGGTCAGGCCACTCACGGCCAGGACGACCGTCTTCGCAAGCCGGGTTCTATCGGTGCCTGCTCGTACCCTGCAAAGGTGTTCAAGGGCATGCGCATGGGTGGTCACATGGGTTGTGACCGCGTAACAACGCAGAACCTGAGAGTGTTAAAGGTAATTCCGGAGCACAATCTTATCCTTGTGAAGGGTAGCTGCGCCGGTTATAATGGTTCAACTGTAATGATTAACAAGTAAGATGGAAGTCAGTGTATTGAATATCAAAGGTCAGGAGACCGGCCGTAAGGTGACTCTGAATGAGGCCATCTTCGGTATTGAGCCCAATGATCACGTCGTCTATCTCGACGTTAAGCAGTATCTGGCTAACCAGCGTCAGGGAACCGCTAAGTCTAAGGAGCGCTCTGAGCTCTCTGGTTCTACGCGCAAACTTGGTCGTCAGAAGGGTGGCGGCGGTGCCCGTCGCGGTGATATCAACTCGCCTGTACTGGTGGGTGGTGCCCGCGTGTTCGGTCCTACACCGCGTGACTACGGCTTCAAGCTGAACAAGAAGGTGAAGGCTTTGGCACGTAAGTCTGCTCTTACCTACAAGGCTCAGGAGAATGCAATCGTTGTTGTCGAGGACTTCGATCTCGAGGCCCCCAAGACCAAGGAGTTCATGGATATCGCCAAGAACCTGAAGGTGAACGACAAGAAGGTGCTGCTGCTGATGCCCGAAGCTAAAAAGAATGTATATTTGTCGGCTCGCAACCTGCAGAAGGCTGAGGTGCTCGAGGCTCGTAAGGTTAACACTTACAAAGTGTTGAACGCTGACGTGCTCGTAGTTACCGAGAACTCGCTGAAGGCTATCGACGAAATCTTAAACAAGTAAAGGATTACAGATATGGGATTTATCATCAAGCCGCTGGTCACTGAGAAGATGACCAAGATTACAGACAAGTCTTCTGTAGAGCGTACATATAAGGTGAAGGGCCAGGAGCGCACCAAGAAAGCTGAGACCAAGTATGGTTTCATCGTTAAGCCCGAAGCCAACAAGATTGAGATTAAGAAGGAAGTTGAAGGCCTCTACAACGTGACTGTGCTCGACGTGAACACAATCCGTTACGCTGGCAAGCGCTCTGCCCGCTACACCAAGGCTGGTCTCATTAAGGGACAGAAGAATGCCTTCAAGAAGGCTATCGTCACCCTGAAGGATGGCGACGCAATTGATTTTTACAGCAATATTGAATAATAAGAAATGGCAGTACGTAAATTAAAGCCCGTTACACCGGGTCAAAGACACAAGGTTATTGGCACGTTCGAGGATATTACTGCATCCGTGCCAGAGAAGTCTCTCGTTTACGGTAAGCGTTCTACCGGTGGTCGAAACAACACCGGTAAGATGACTGTCCGCTACATGGGCGGCGGTCACAAGAAGAAGTATCGTCTGATCG
>Ga0247611_10011543_pt1 | contig 10176 bp, 9 predicted proteins | sample 177DNAGHGhighgp2_FD_192422 | JGI IMG/M metagenome (GOLD analysis project Ga0247611, IMG submission 192422) | Sheep rumen microbial communities from Palmerston North, Manawatu-Wanganui, New Zealand - 1770 DNA GHGhigh gp2 | ecosystem: Host-associated > Mammals > Digestive system > Stomach > Rumen ... | reverse complement strand
CTAAATATTTTTCATTGTTAAAAATTGGAGGTTGTAATTATGGTAATCAGTCCATTAGAATTAAATTTACAAGCTATAACAAACACAATAACGGTCTTGGAAAAAGAAAACAAAGATGAAAATATTGAAAAAATTGAAAGTCTAAAAAAAGAAAGGGATAGACTACTAAAAGAATTAAGAGTTCTAGAATAAATATTTTCATTAAATTATTTTTTCTTTATTTTTTTTTAAAATCTATTTTTTTATTATTTTTTAAACAATTTTATTAGGGTGTGAATATGGAATTACTTGTTAGTGTAATAAATCTTGAAGAAGCAAAAGAAGCCATAAAAGGTAAGGCAGATATTCTTGATATTAAAAATCCAAAGGAAGGTTCTTTAGGTGCTAATTTCCCATGGATAATCAAACAAATAAGTGAATATTCTAAAGACATGATAATAAGTACTACAGTGGGAGATGTACCATATAAACCAGGAACTGTTTCATTAGCATCACTGGGATGTGCAGTCTCCGGTTCAAATTACGTTAAGGTAGGTCTCTATGGAACTAAAGATTATAGCCAGGCAAAAGAGGTTATGGATGCAGTAGTAAAGACAATAAAGGAATATGATCAAAATATTACAGTAGTTGCATGTGGGTATGCAGATTCATATAATATAGGTTCTGTAGCATCAAATCTTATTCCAAAAGTGGCATATGAATCTGGATGTGATGTTGCAATGCTTGACACCTATGTTAAAGATGGAAGACGTTTAACCGATTATCTGGATAAGACACAGCTTGAAAGTTTTGTCGAAGAATCCCATAATTACAATTTAAAAGTCGCACTGGCAGGATCTGTAAATAAGAATGATATGCCTCTTCTTAAAAGTCTTTCCTGTGATATTGTAGGAGTAAGAGGTTGTGTATGTAGTGATGGTGATAGGAATAATGGAGTAGTCTCCAGTAAATTAATACAAGAATTAAAGGATAACATTTAATTACAAAGTATGATAAAAATATTACTAATAGACTAATTATCTTTAAATATTTTATAATAGGAGGGGCAAATATGAGTAAATATTTGGATAAATTAACAAAGGCTGAAGATACATATACATTTGATGATTTTCTTATTAAACCAGGATTATCAAGTATAGAACCGAAAGATGTAAGGTTAGATACACAGGTATCAACAAATTACCGTTTAAATATACCTGTTGTAAGTTCTGCAATGGATACAGTTACAGAAGCAGAAATGGCAGTATCATTGGCACGTCAAGGTGGACTCGGAGTAATTCATAGAAACATGACAATAGAACAAGAAGTACAAGAAGTACGTAAAGTAAAGTATGCTAATGAATTAACTGTAAAAGAGGTTATTACAATATCTCCCGATGCAACAGTAGCAGATGCTCAGGAAATAATGGATATTGAAAATGTAAGTGGACTACCTGTAGTAACAGAAGAGGACATTGTTGTAGGGATTATCAGTCGTAGGGATATTAAACCATTAAGGGTTAAATATTCTGATAGAAAAGTCAAAGATGCAATGACACATAATGTAGTGACAATATCTGAAAGTACAGATACTGAAACAGCACTAGATTTGGCATATGAAAATAAGGTTGAAAGATTACCTGTAGTATCCGATGAAAATAAACTAGTGGGCATAGTCACGATGAAGGATATTCTTGAACGTAAAAAATATCCATCTGCAGTACGTGATAAGGATGGACGTTATATTGTAGCTGCAGCATGTGGACCATTTGATATGGATAGAGCAATGGCATTAAGTGATGCAGGTGCTGATATCATTGCAATAGATAGTGCACATGGACATAAAACAGACATCATTGAATCTGCACGAGAGATGAATAAAAACATTCAATCCGACTTATTGCTTGGTAATATAGCAACTAGTAAAGCTGCTGAAGATATTCTTAAAGCAGAAATTGATGGAATAAAAGTTGGTATTGGTCCTGGATCAATATGTACTACAAGAATTGTAGCAGGAGTTGGAGTACCTCAATTAAGTGCAGTTTCATGTGTTGCTGATGTGGCAGAAGATTATGGAGTACCGGTAATAGCTGATGGTGGATTAAGATATTCTGGTGATGTAGCAAAAGCATTGGCTGTTGGAGCAAACGCTGTTATGGTGGGAAGTTTACTTGCAGGAACAACTGAATCTCCAGGTGAAATGACTATTAGAAATGGACGTAAATACAAACAGTATCGTGGTATGGGTTCCTTAGGGGCTATGACTGGAGGAGTAGGTGCTGGTAAAGACAGATACTTCCAAACTTCTGGAAGCAATATGAATTCTACAAAATTAGTGCCAGAGGGTATTGAAGGAGTAGTACCCTACAAAGGTGAAGCAGAACAGATTATATATCAATTGATGGGTGGATTAAAATCTTCTATGGGTTATGTTGGAGCTAAATCTATTGATGAAATGCATCAAAAAGCTGAATTAGTACATATAACTCCTAATGGTATGAGTGAAAGTCATCCTCATGATATTACAATTACTAATGAAAGTCCAAATTACCATCCAAGAAACTAAATAGTAATTGTCCCCCCTAATTTTATCTTTTTAATCTGAGGATTTTAAAAATAGTAGGTATTAGAAAATGTTTTCAGGGTCTGTTATGTTTCTGCAGATAAATAGTTGCAGTTTCAGGATGTCTTCCATTTTCTAATATAAATTTATTAACATTTTCGATAGTATTGATGTATTCATTTTTGAAAATTTTTTTTCCATCAAATTCAACATATTTGGGTAGTTTTCCATCTTTCTGGTTAATATCCAGTATATATTTAATAAATTTCTCATATTCCTTTTTATTCATTTCTTTCTTTATTCTTCTTTTCATTTTTTATCACTAGGTAATGTTAGGTAATTTTCTATTTTAATATTCTTTGAATATGCTTTTTCTCTATTTTCTTTAGATAGATATAACTCTAAATTAGAATAATTGTATTCTGCTTTGTTAAGGGAATCTATGATTGTTGATACATGGGATAATGGTTTTAATCCATTGATTGTTTCAACTTTTATGTCCATTTTTTCAAAAGATAATGCTTCAGGCATATCAATAATTACTTCTTCTGGTTGTATGTCTAGTTTATATGCGATTTCTGCTTCTGCTTCATGGAGAACTTTTTGATCCATTTTAAAGAATTCTTCTGGATTTTCATATTCTGAAAGATTGATTGTATCTGTGATTTTATAAAGATGTCTGGTGTCAAGATTTTTCATGGTATTGGCAGGTAATCCTTTAGTGCTTCTAGTAATATTTATTAAATCTCCATCGTCAAGATATTTCAGATCATCTTCTGCTACATAACCATAATCTAGCATATGTTTTAGGCATACTCTAAACATACTATTGACTATTCTTGTTGTATGATGCTGATAAACAGTAGGATACATAAAGTATCTTGCAAGGAGTGTTGATTCGGCAGCTTGTACTCCTTTGCTTTTTAATATTAGTTCATCATTCTCATTATATTTAAAACTGTATAATAAACGTTCTGTATCAATTACACCATAAGCTACACCAGTATAATATGAATCTCTTATTAAATAATCCATACGGTCAACATCCAAGTCTCCCGATATAATTTTACCATACTTTGTTTTTCCATCTATGATTTTAGTGATGTAATTGGCATTGAATTTTTCTGTGATAATATCAGTTATTGCTGAGTTTCTGATTATTTCCTTGGTTGTTGTTTCATGGTCATGTTTGAGGGCTCTTTCTGAAACATGAGAAAATGGTGCATGACCTATGTCATGTAATAATCCACATACACGTAGTAATTCTATTACATCCTCTTCCAAGTCTAACCTTGTAGCTAATTTTTCTGCAAGGGATAAGGTACCTATAGAATGTTCAAATCGAGTATGGTTTGCTCCAGGATAAATTAAATTGGTAAATCCTAGTTGTTTAACTCTTCTTAAACGTTGCATTTCCACGGTATCTAATAACTTCAGTTCAAATTCAGTTAGATGTAGATCACCATGAATACTATCTCTAATAAATCCCATTTTAAACATCTTCTTGTAATTATAGTTCACTGACTTCTTTTTTATTCAGGTTTTTAATTCTTTTAACACCTTCAATTTCATTAATGACTTTAACTACTGATTTTGGCAATAACTCTTCCCAGTTTTCATTATTCAATATTCTTCTTCTTACTTCAGTACCAGAGTATTCTTTTCTATTGAATAATGGTGGTTGTACCACTTCAATATGGTTTTCATTAAACAACTGTTTAACCAAGCTATTTCCTGAGTAAACCTTTCGAAACGGTGGCGTTAACATTTTAACATGTCCAACCCATAATGAATTGCAAGCTATATCTTCTAATGGAATAATATAATATCTTGAAGGGTCAATTTTGTATTCTCTCAATGCTTTAGATAGCATTAATACACGTTCTCCACTTGTGAATGGATTGGAATTGGTATGGCTTTGATCGGCACTGCCCACACCTATTATAAGTTCATCGACTTCTTTTAACGTTTCTTCGATTACACTCATATGGCCATAATGCAAAGGTTGAATTCTTCCAATTAACAAGCCTCTTTTTTCATTCATACTATCCCTTTTTTTTCATTAATTATAGAAACTATATAATAGATTATATCTAATAGTTATATTTATACTTATTTTCTTATTTAATTAATTTTTTATTAATTTCATGAAAATACAATAATTTTCTTATATTCATTATTTAATTTAATATATGAATATGTAATTTTTTTTATTTTTTAGACTATTTTTTCATTTTATCAGGATTTCATTATTTTTTTCATCAATATTTTTTTTTCTTTTTCAATAACTTTAAATATTAAAAATAATATAATTTATAATAGTATTTATTATACAATACTTTAGTCCTTTAGGGTAGTGGCAATCCTACGAGACTCTGGATCTTGTGACAGCGGTTCGACTCCGCTAAGGACTATATTTATAACTATTTTTTTTCTTTTTATATTATCAATTCCATAAGGTGAAATTTATATGGAAAATTATTATTCTCAAAAAGTTTATGATAATGATTTATTTGATTTATATATTCAAGACAATGCATTAGTAGTAAATTTACTTAAAAAAAATTCATTAATTATCTCCTCCTGGCATAATGCTGGTTATCAGGAAAACATTACACACGTACTGAATCAATCATTAATAACAGAAGATTATAATCTAATTGAAAAGAAGGGTTCAGCTTATTTTCAACAAAAAAGAATGAAAGAATTAAACATAAATCCGGAAAATGCAACAGGCCTTATAACTGCAGCATCAATGGATAATTATGCAATATCCACATTATCATATGAAGATTTAACAGTAACAAGTATTGTAACTGCAGGAGCAGATAAAAATGGAATTAAAGCAGGTGATCCTTCATCATTCTATGAATATGATAATAAATATCAAACAATAATAGGAACTATTAATATCATCACAATCATAGATGCAAACTTAGAACCAGGGGCATTGACTACAGCCATTATCACAGCAACTGAAGCAAAAACCAGCATATTACAGGATTTAAAAATAGAAAGTCAATTTTCATCAAATATTGCAACAGGAACTGGAACTGATGGGATATGTATAATATCAAATAAAGAAAGCAATAATCATCTTGAAAATGCAGGAAAACATTCAATGCTAGGGGAATTAATTGCTAAAACAGTGCAAAATGCAACAAGGGATGCATTGTATTTACAAACAAACATGAATGCAGATTATCAAAAAACAGTACTTAGTAGATTATCCCGTTTTAACATAACATTTGAAGATTTTTATAAGAAAACAGACAATCAGGATTTGTTGAATTATTCAAGTAAATTCTATGATTTTAACCGGGATGTTTATCATATATCATGGATATCATCATTTATAAACTTAATAGATGAGTATCAATCTGGATTGCTTGACTTTGGAGATATGAAAGATGTTGCAATAGAACTTGTTGAAAACTTTCTATGTACAAAACTATCATGTAATGTTAATTCAACAGAGCAATTGCTTGATTTATTAATTGCTTCAATTAATAATTATATTTTAAAAAAATAAAAAAAAGGGATTGTATTTATAATAATAATAGTGGTAAATCGATATTTTTTAGTACAAATTCTGTGAAGCCACCCATTGGTGAACTTTTATCTTTAGTATTTCCATGTGCAGACATAACAATCATATCGGCTTCGCTTTTTCTTGCAATTATCATTATGTCATTCTTAGGACTTCCATATATAAGAAGGTCTTCTGATTTAACATTTTGTTTTGTAGCATATTCACGTACAGTATTAATATACTCTTTACCTTTATCCTCCAGGTCATCTATTGTAAAGGATAAGCGCTGATCAATAATATGTGTTACAACAACAGTAGCATCTAATTGTTTTGCTAAATCCACAGCTTTAAAGCCTGCTTTTTTTGATTCTTCAGATCCATCTACTGTAACAAGTATTCTGTCATACATCATATTCACCCTTTATTCTTCATTTTCTGCATTAATAAATTCATCAGTTATCTCTTCAGGATCTCCTTCATCAACCAGTTTTCCATTGTTGATGTATAATGTTCTTGTAGATACCTCTTTTACAAAGTCCATGGTATGGCTAACTAATATGATGGTTGTATCAAATTGTTCATTAATTTTCTTCAATGAATTTGCAACAATTCTTAAAGTCACAGGATCCAAGTCTCCAAATGGCTCATCAAGTATTAATATATCTGGTTTGGATGCCAGTACTGTTGCAATGGCAACCCTTACCTTTTGTCCACCAGACAATTCTATAAACTGCCTATTAAGCAATGGAAGTGGAAGGTCTAATGCATCAAATACTGGTATGATATATTCGATTACTTCATCCTCAGGGATTGCTGGGAATAATATATTAAGTACTTCAGGACCTAAATTAATCTTTTCTAATTTCAATATTGCTTCATTTCTAGACAAATCAGTTAATTGATAAATCACATCCAATGCTTCATCAGATAATCCTATTTCTTTTGCTTTATCTAAAGCCTTTTGATATGTTTCATCAGTCTTCGGTGAAATATGTGTTGCTATTTGTTCAATTATAGGTGTATGTGGAGTAAGTGCAAATTCCTGATGCATAAATCCCATATTTTTTCGTATTTTCATACGATTTTCACCATAATCTTGCATATTGGTCCATTGTCCATCAATCAATATTTCAATATTGCCCGAATCAGCCTGTCAAATCCTGCTATCATACGAAGCATCTCTGTCTTACCACTACCTGTTGGCCCAATAATTGACAATATTTCTCCTTTCTTAACATCAAAGGAAACATCATCTATGGTAAGTACATGGCCGCCCCTGTAAAGATAAAAGTCACGGGTAAGATTTTCTACTTTAACAATAGGTTCATCACGTTTCTTTTCTGCAATAGGATATATTTCTTCTTCATTTTCTAAAAACTTACTTATAATCTTATCAGATGCATCTATCGCTTCAACTTTACCATTATATATTAACATAATTCTATCAGTAAGATATTCCTGTATTTCTGGCTGATGACTTACTATAATAACGGTAGTACCATATTTTTCATTAATATTTTTTATAGTATCAAGTACTTCTCTTTTCTTTTTAGGACTACTCATAGTAGCAGGTTCATCCAACAATAATATTTCCGGCTTTTTAGCTAATTGTCTTGCAAGAACCAACCTTTGTTTTTCCCCACCACTTAACACTGGTGCAAAATGATTTGCCTTTTCCTTCAATCCTACTGTTTCTAGTATATCCAATGCTTCTTCTTCATATTCTTGTTTAACATCATCAATATTAGCGGTTGTTTCATCACCCGTTTTTATACCATGAAGTTTATGAATAACATTCTCCAGTGCTGTTTTAGACCATAATCCAAATGATCTCTGTAGATGAATTGCAGTTTTTTCCTTCAAGTCATTTTTATATTGGGAATAATTCTTTGGAGTAATTTCCATATCATCTATGATGATTTTTCCTTCATCAAATTCCTCAACTCCTCGTAAAATTCTCATTAATGTTGATTTACCTGATCCACTGATTCCCATTATTCCAAATATTTCATTATCTTCAACTTCAAATGAGATGTTATCCAATGCTTTAATTTTATTATTGTTTTGTAATTTATAAATCTTCGTCAAGTTTTCTACTTTTATCATATTACTTACACCAGTTATAGGATTAATATATAAAATATATATCCATCATTTTTAATCTAGTTTATCCTATCTATAGAAATTTCAGTGTTATTTCCAATCTGGATAATATTAAAATTTACTTAAACTAATTGAATCTAAATTTACTTTTTTAAAATATATATCATATATTTTATATATAATATATTATTCATAAATTTTTAAACAAAATAAAAAAATAACAATTAATATAAAATGGAGAAATGAGATGACAAATAAAAAAATATTTTTATTTGTAATAATGTCTGTATTTTTAATAATCGGATTATCAGCCGTTACTGCAGAGGACCTCTCTGACAACAGTACAAGTGTTGATACGTCTGATGTGATTCAAGAGACAAGTCAATCTACTCATGTAGAATCTCAAACGCCTCTTCAACAAGAGAAGAAAACTCAAGAATCTATTAAAACAACAGATGATACAAATATTCAAAAAAATGAAAAAAATATTAAAAAGGCAAATACGATTGTAATAAACAACCAAACATTTAGCACATACTTTACAAATAAATACTTGAATAATAAAGTATCCTCTGGGGATACTTTGGATTTCCAGGGAAACTTTCTGGGTGAACAATACTCTATGATTATTGATAAGCCAGTAAACATAATATCATCTACAAAAGATGCATATATATGTCTAAATACTACCTCTGGGGATTTCTTTGGAGGGGATGATGTATCTGCATTTACAGTAGTACGTGGTGGATCATACACAAATATATCTGACATATACTTCTACAATTCACAGATATTCATCAAGAATGCTAGTCATATGATAATAAACAATATATCAGCTATCGTAGAAGATAGAATAGTTGGACGTGGTGTTGGTCAAACAGCAATACGTGATAATTCAAGTTTTATCACACTCGAAAACAGTACTATATCCACTAAAGATAATCAGGGAAGTACAAGTCTAGCACTTTCATGGGCAAATAACTGTATCATACGTAACAATAAAATTATAGGTATTGGTTTTGTCGGAAATATATTCTACCTAAACACATTTAATGTAGAAGATCTTCCAACAGATGAAAATGGAAAAACCGATTTCAGAATTGTAAATGCAAACAACATAATTGAAAATAACATACTCATAGGACCTGATAATCCTGCAGATATATGTTATGGTATTTGTTTAAGTGGTACAAACAACACTATAAGAAACAATACAATAAATTATACAGGACAAGGAATAAATCCAATGTATCAAATACATGACTATGACATGAATACAACTGTTGTAAACAACACACTAAACGGATGTAACTTCTATGCACCACAAGGACTGACAATAATAAACAATACTGTAACAGGTTGCTTAAGGGTAAATGAAAATTGTACACTAGAAAACAACACTATTAACAGATTAGAATTCTCTAAAGATGATGTAAAAATATCAAACAACATAATTAATGAAGTATTCATACAAAATGCTAGAAATAACGTCACTATCGAAAATTGTACAATAAACAATGATATAACAATAAAAGGTAATTCAAGAACAAATGTACCTCAAAACATTACAATAAACAACAATCAAATAAAAGGAAATATATATCTTAATGGAACGCATGGTTTTACATTATCAAACAACAACATAACTCAACAAGTAATAATGGGAACCAGAAACTATAATAAAAATTTAAACATTACAGACAATATAATTGCTACTGATGAAGAATATACTATAGTAGTAAATACAACAGTAACTGGATTAAACATATCTGAAAATCATTTATTGGCAAAGAATTCAACAGGTAATGCCAGCATTTACTTTAAATCAATCAATAATCAATTTATAGTAAAAAATGATTATTTGTTATTAACTGATGATAATTATAATTACTTTTTTGACACAAATGCAATACAAAATTCAGATATAATAACAGATAATAAAACGATTGAAGTCTTTTCTGATATTCATAATAAGAATTTCATATTTAACAATGCAAGT
>Ga0247611_10011541_pt1 | contig 10176 bp, 12 predicted proteins | sample 177DNAGHGhighgp2_FD_192422 | JGI IMG/M metagenome (GOLD analysis project Ga0247611, IMG submission 192422) | Sheep rumen microbial communities from Palmerston North, Manawatu-Wanganui, New Zealand - 1770 DNA GHGhigh gp2 | ecosystem: Host-associated > Mammals > Digestive system > Stomach > Rumen... | reverse complement strand
TTAGAATGATAATCTTGTGCGATTACAGGAATAAGTCCATTATTATCAAATTTTACTATTTGCATTAATTCTTCTTTTGTCATATTATACTCTCCTTACTGGAATATTTTTCTTTTCTAAATAATCCTTTAAATCGTTAATTTCAATTTCTTTAAAGTGGAATAAGCTTGCGGCAAGTGCTGCATCTGCATATTCAAGTATTTCACTAAAATCTTCCATTTTTCCAGCACCGCCTGATGCAATAACTGGAATATTTACAGCTTCACAAACACGCTTTGTAAGTTCTATGTCATATCCACTCTTTGTTCCATCTTTATCCATTGATGTAAGTAAAATCTCTCCAGCTCCCCTTTTTTCAGCTTCCATAGCCCATTCAATAGCATCAATTTCAGTACGTACTCTACCTCCATTAATGTACACTTTAAAAGAGTCACCTTCTCTTTTAGCATCTATAGCTACAACAATACATTGGTTACCAAACATCTTGGCACCTTCATTGATTAAATCTGGATTTTTAATTGCACTTGAATTTATAGAAATCTTATCAGCACCAGCTTGTAATATTTCTCTCATATCACTTGTTGAACGTATTCCTCCTCCTACTGTAAAAGGAATGAATACTTTTTTTGCTGTATTTCTTACTACATCTACTATAGTTTTTCTATTATCACTAGATGCAGTAATATCTAAGAAAACTAATTCATCTGCGTTTAAGTCACTATATATTTTTGCACATTCTACAGGGTCCCCTGCATCTACTAAATTAATAAAATTAATACCTTTAACAACACGCCCATCTTTAACATCTAGGCATGGAATAATTCTTTTAGTTAGCATTCTTAATTGCCTCTTTTATATCTATTTTACCAGTGTAATAAGCTTTACCTATTATAGCACCACTACAACCAGCATTCTTACATTTTATTACTTCTTCTATAGAAGATACTCCACCAGAAGCAATAATGTTTAATTTTGAAGGTATTAATTTAATTATATTATCAATGCTTACACCACTCATCATGCCATCTTTTGATATATCAGTATAAATTACATTTAAACCGCCAAATGATTTAAATATATTTAACATTTCAATATCAGTTAATTTAGAATCTTCAAGCCATCCTTTAATAGATACAAATCCATTTTTACAGTCAAGACCTAATACTATTTTTTCACTGCCATATTTCTTGATAGCTTCTTTTAAGAATTCTTGATTTTGAACAGCTATACTTCCTAGTATTACTCTTTTTACACCAATATTAAGTAATAAATCAATATCATTAAAACTTCTAATTCCTCCTCCTACTTCGATAGGAATATTATTAGAAACTAATTTTTTTATTACTTCGATATTAGTGATTTTGCCGGCTTTAGCACCATCTAAATCAACAACATGAATTAATTTGGCACCGCTATTAATGAAATCTTTAGCAACAGCAAGTGCATCATCATTATATATAGTTTTTTGATTATAATCTCCTTGAACTAAGCGTACACACTTACCATCAATAAGATCAATTGCAGGTATAATTTCCATTATAAATCACCAAAATTCTTTAATATTTGTAGTCCAACATCTCCTGATTTTTCAGGATGGAATTGTGTTGCATAAATATTTTTATATTCTACAGCACAACTAAATTCATATCCATAAGTAGTTTTAGTTAATAAGTAATCCTTATTATCTGTAACTAAATGGTATGAATGAACAAAATATACATATGGATTGTTTAGCCCTTTAAATAATTTTGAACCATTAGGAATAGTTAAATTATTCCATCCCATATGAGGTATTTTTAAACCATTTTCTTTAAAGTGAATAATATTTCCTTCTAATACATTTAAGCCTTTAGTTAAGCCATATTCTTCACTTGAAGAAAATAATAATTGCATACCTAAACATATACCTAAAATAGGTTTTCCTTTGCTTATTTCTTCTTTAATAGTATCTATTAAGTTTAGTTCTTTTAAGTTATCCATAGCTTCCTTAAAAGCACCTACACCTGGTAATATTAATTTATCTGCTTTTTTAATTACATTTATATCGTTTGTGATAACTGAATCGATATTTAATGAATCTAAAGCATTTTTAACACTACCTAGATTACCCATTTTATAATCAATAATTGCTATCATTATAATACACCCTTACTTGTTGGTAGTCCAAAGCGAGGATTAATAGATACTGCTTCCATTAATGCTCTAGCGAATGCTTTAAATGTTCCTTCTACCATGTGGTGATTATTACTTCCACGCATAATAATTGTTTGAATATTAAATCCTGCATTATTAGCTAAAGCAATAAAGAATTCTTTAACCATTTCAGTTTGGAATTCACCAAGCATTTTTACTGTAAAAGGATCATCTATATTAGCATATGGTCTATTTGAAATATCAATAGCACATAAAACTAAAGATTCATCCATAGGTATAATTGCTTTTCCATATCTAGTAATACCTTTCTTATCTCCTAAAGCTTCTTTTAAAGCAAGACCTAAGGCAATACCAGTATCTTCTACTAGGTGATGGCAATCCACTCCTAGATCGCCTTTAGCCTTGATATCTAAATCAATTAAGCCATGAGTTGAAATTTGAGTTAACATGTGATCAAAAAATTCTATTCCAGTAGAAATATTATTTTTACCACTTCCATCTAGATTAATACTTAAGGAAATTTGTGTTTCTTTTGTATTTCTTTCTATTTTTGCAGTTCTCATTATAATACCTCCTTTATTGTTTTAATTAAGATATCATTTTCTTCTTTTGTACCTGTATTAATTCTATACCAAAATTCATTATTATAAGATAATCTTCTAATATAAATTTTGTTTTCTAAAAGATGATTATATATCTTATCATTTAGTCTCACAAATATAAAGTTAGAATAACTTTTATTTGGCTTTAAATTTAATTCTACTAAACTATTATACAATTCATCTTTAAGTTTTACAATTAAATCGATATTTTCTTTATATAAGTCTTTGTTTTTAATAGCTATGCTTGCTATTATTTGTGATAATGTAGATAAGTTATATGGTGGCTTTACAACATTAATTGTATCAATTAAATCAATACTAGAAATAGCGTAACCAAGCCTAATTCCTGCTAAGGCATAAGCCTTTGAGAAAGTTTTTAAAACTATTACATTGTCATATTTTAAAGCTAAATCATAATTTGATTTATAAAATTCTGAATAAGCTTCATCAAGTAATACTACACCTTTTGTTTTTTTAATAATTAGTTCTAAATCACTACGTTCCATAATAGAACCTGTAGGGTTATTTGGAGAACATATAATTATTAATTTTGGATTATATTTATCAATACTTTCTAAGATTTTTTTAGTATCATATATAAAGCCATCTAAGAAATCTATATCAATAAACTTACCATTTGTATAAGATGCATATTCCTTATACATACTAAATGTAGGATTACAAGCTAGAATATATTCATCATCAATTAAACTTCTAAAAATACAATCAAGTAATTGATCAGAACCTACTCCACATGTGATATTTTTAATATCAGTATTATAGTTTTTAGCTAAAGCTTCTCTTACTACTAAATTATCAGTATCAGGGTAGCGTCTAAGATCTATTTTATCTAATTCTTCTTTTACTAAATCTATTATTTTTTTTGGAGTAGTAAATGCAGATTCATTAGCGTTAAGAATTATACCATCAGTAATCATCTTACTATAGTATGGAGTTCTTCCATCTAATGACTTTTTAATATATTTCATTATTTCTCCTCCAATCTAACAGTTGCGGCTAAAGCATGTGCTGTTAAGCCTTCACTTTTAGCAAATGATTCAACATTCTTTCCTATTCTATTAAATGCTTCTTTATTAAAAGAAATAATACTTGTTCTCTTTACGAAATCATATACTGATAGTGGTGAAAAGAATCTAGCTGTATGGATTGTAGGTAGGACATGGTTAGGTCCTGCCATATAATCACCAAGTGATTCTGCAGCATAATTTCCTAAGAATACTGCACCAGCATTAATAATCTTATCAAGATAATTAAATGGCTCAGCTACGGCTAATTCCAAGTGTTCTGGAGCAATATAATTTGATATTTCAATTGCTTCATCAATTGTTTTAGTAATGATTATTCCACCATAATTATCAAGTGATTTTTTAATTATTTCTTTTCTTTCTAACTTCTCTATATATTCATCTATTTGTTTAACTACTTTTTCTGCTAATTCTTTTGAGTTAGTTAATAGAACACTTGAAGCTATTTCATCATGTTCTGCTTGGCTTAATAAATCAGCAGCAACAAATTTATAATTTGCTTTTTCATCAGCAATAACTAAGATTTCAGATGGTCCTGCAACTGAATCAATAGAAATTGATCCAAATAATTCTTTTTTAGCTAAAGCTACAAAGATATTACCAGGTCCAACAATTTTATCAACCTTAGGTATTATTTTTGTACCTAAAGCCATTGCTGCTATTGCTTGAGCTCCACCGCATTTATAAATATCTTTTATACCTAGTAAATAAGCAACTGCAAGTACTTCATTAGTAACTTTTCCTTCTTTATTACAAGGTGTACACATTATGATATTTTTAACTCCAGCTACTTGTGCAGGAATAGCATCCATAAATGCTGTTGATGGGTATGCTGCTTTTCCACCTGGTACATATAAACCAACATTTTCAAGTGGTGTAATCTTTTGTCCTAATATTTCACCATTATCTTCATATGTCCAAGTTTTTTCTATTTGATGTTCATGGAATCTTCTAATTCTATCCATGGCAATCTTATATGTTTCTTTTAATTCATCGCTAATAGCGTTATAACCGTCAATTATTTCTTTTTCTGTTACTTTGATATTATTTTTATTAATTAATGGACTATCAAACTTATTAGTATATTCAATTAAAGCATCATCACCATTAGTCTTAATATTATTGATAATATCTTTTACTATTGCAAGAGGTTTTGTATTATCACTATTACCTCTTTCATCTAGTTTTTTTAATAATTCATCTTTATCAGTAAATATTCTCATAAGTTCTCCTCCATTTCTTTTAAAATTTTAGAAATCTCTTCATATTTAGTCTTAATAGATACTTTATTAACAATAACTCTAGCAGATAAATCACAAATAGTTTCAATAACTTCTAGACCATTTTCTACTAAAGTCTTTCCACTTTCAACTATATCAACAATACAATCCGCTAAATTAATAACAGCACCTAATTCAACTGAACCATTTAATTTAATGATTTCACATTTTTTGTTTTTAGATTCAAAGTATTTTTTAGCAATATTAGGATATTTAGTAGCTACTCTAATTTGTTCACCGCCTAAGATTAAATCTTTCTTTTCTGGGTATGAAGCAACACACATTCTACATTTACCAATATTTAAATCTAAACATTCGTATAAATCTCTATCTTCTTCTAAAATAGTATCATATCCAACAATACCAATATCAGCTACACCATAGTCTACATAAGTAGGTACATCAGATGGTTTAGCTAGGAAGAATGAATAATTATCGCAAGCACTATTAAATACTAATTTTCTTGATTCATCAGTCATATCAACTGGTCTAATATTTATTTTATCTAATATTTCTAATGTCTTTTTAGCTAAGCGTCCTTTTGCTAAAGCGAATGTTATTCTTGACATACATAAACACCATCCTTTAAGATATATCTCTTATTATTATCTATATCAATAACTGTTTTAATGTTATTAGCTAATGCATATTTAAACGCATCATCTAGCGATTTTTCTAATGATGCAAATGAACCATCATATACCTTTTCTATTAACAATTCTTTATTGTCTGAATATAATAAAGTAATATCTCTTTCATATGTTAATTTTGTCTTTCCAATTAAATCATTTACATTAATTGCAAATCCACAAGCATCCTTTAAATTATCAGATGGTTGAATTAGAATATCATATCTGCCACCTTCAAGTATTGGTGTACCAACACCTTTAGTGTACCCTTGAAGAGTGATTCCTGTATAATAATTACCAAATGAAAGGATAGAAAAATCAAAATATACATTTTTCTCTAAACCATTCTTTTCAAGTAGATCATATAGCTTTTCTAATTTATTTAATGTTTCTAATGTTTTATTACTCTTTATATTACTCTTAATCTTTAATAATAAATCCTTTTTACCAATTGCTTCTATTATTAAAGATAATATTTCATATGAAGATTTATCTAATAATTGTTTGATTTTTACAACATTCTTATTCTTAATTTCTTCTAAAATCTTGTTCTTTAATTCTTTAGTCATATTTAAATCATCTAAATAATTATTAAAGAATTCAGTTGATGAAATATATAATTTATAATCACTTAATACAGAGTTTAAAGATTTAACAGCTAAGCTTACTATTTCATAATCCGCATAAATACCATTACATCCTACTAATTCAACACCTGCTTGTGTGAATTCGTGTTGTTTGCCTTGATAAGCTTTAGGGTATCTAAATGTATTAGTTATATAACAAAATCTTTGTGGAAACACAAAATCTTTTGTTTCTGTAGATACAACTCTAGCGATAGCCTTTGTTACATCACTTCTTAAAGCTAATACTTCTCCGTCCTTATTTATAAGCTTATATAGTGTTTGTTCTTGCATATTTGCAGTGAATACATCAGCATATTCTAATGTTGGTGTTTCAACTAAATTATAGCCGCTATTTAAGAATAATTCCTTTAACACTGTTTCTATTTTATTTTTCTTTTCCATATCTTTTAAAAGATAATCTTTTAAACCTACTGGAGTTTTTAAATTTAAATTTTTCATATTATCTACCTCACTTTATCGCACTAAAGTAATAAACTACCTTTATTATATTAGAAAATAATATAAAAATCAATACATTTTACTTAATTCCTTTTTTGATAGCGTTTTTACCATACGTTTTATCAATATTATTAATAGCATCATTTAACTTTTCTTCTTTTTCTATTAAATCTAGATGAAATAAATCATAAGTCTTTGTATTTAATTCTTCTAGATTTGATGCGCCACTTCCAAGTAATCTAATAGGCTTACCATTCCATAATTCATCAAATAATTCTTTTACTTTTGCGTAATATTCAAATTTATCTTCTATAGGTTCATTAAATGTTTTGCTCTTGGAAAAAACCTTTAAATCGCTATATTTTATTTGTACAGTGATGGTATAAGCTCTAACTCTATATCTATTTAATCTACTTGATGTTAGATTACATACCATCTCTAAAAATTCATATATTTCATCTTCATTTGTAAGTGGTTCATATGATGTTCTTGAATTACTTATGCTTGAAAATGAACTATAACGTTCTGGATCTACTATATTACCAGATTTTCCTTCTAAAGCATTTTTAATATAGATATACATCTTCTCGCCAAAGAAGTCATGTAGATTATCTAAGTTTTGATATAATTCTCCAATTGTATCTATTCCCATTTCTTTAAGCCTTGGACTTGTTTTCTTTCCAATTCCAAACATATCAGCTACATCAAGTGGAAATAACTTTTTTTCTATATCTCTTTTTCTTACTACAGTTATACCAAGTGGCTTTTTCATATCACTTGCCATTTTGGCTAAAAATTTAGTTGGTGCTATTCCAATAGATGAAGGTAGCTTACATTCATCTAAAATACGTTTCTGTAATAATTTAGCAAAATCTAGAGGATGCATATCTATATCTGTCACATCTATAAATGCTTCATCGATACTTGCTTGTTCTACTAGGTCTGTGTACTCATAAATGATATTTAAGAACTTTTTTGAACATTCTATGTAAAATTGATAGTCACTATCTAAAATAATTAAATTTGGGCATTTTTTAAGGGCATCAGCAACACTCATTGCACTAAATACGCCATATTTTCTTGCGATATAATTAGACGTAGATAAAACACCTTTTGATGAATATCTAGCTCCTACAGCAAAAGGTTTATTTTCTAAATATGGTCTTTTTATTAATTCACATGAACAAAAAAATGCATTCATATCAATGTGAAAAATAACTTTAACATTATTCATCGCAATCTCCTTTTTTTATTGTAATTAATTTATATTTAGTGTATAATAGTTTTGGTAATGAGGTGATAATATGGCTGATAACAAAGGATATATTAGTAACAAAGATAAGAAAAAGCAAGAATTCGAAGAACAAAAGAAAAAACAATTTTCTTATAGAAACCCATCTAAAACTATAGGCGGTAAAATTCTTATTATCATTTTAATTTTAGTTATGATTTTAGGTCCACTAACTATGTTGATAGTGTACTTTATTCAACAAGCTTTATAAAATTAATATTTTAAAACTTAAAAAAAGTCATTTTCATGACTTTTTTATTTTTTGTTTGTTAGCCAATCTGGAAGATTCTTTTCTGTACTAGTTGGCTTTTTTTCTTCGTATGATGTACTTGCGTTTTTAGAAGCTTCTTCTAATGATTTAACATCAGTTGAACTAATATTTGTTTCAAATAAATTAACAGGAGTTTCTTCTTTCTTTAAGTCATATCCAGTAGCAATTACTGTAATAACTACTTCATCTCCTAAATCTTCGTTAATTGTTGAACCATAAATAATATTTAATTCACTTGATGATGATTGCCTAATTTCTTGAATTGCTGCAGCTTGTTCCATTAAAGTAATTGATGTAGATGCTGAAATATTAACAATAGCATCTGTTGCTCCATCAATTGAAACTTCAAGTAATTGTGAATGAATTGCTTTTCTTGCAGCTTCAATAACTCTATTATCGCCAGATCCAACACCTATACCCATAAGTGCTGTACCTTTATTTTCCATAACTGTTTTAACATCGGCAAAGTCAATGTTAATCATACCTGCAGTTGCAATAATTTCAGCTATAGCTTGAACACCTTGACGTAGTGTATTATCAGCTTCTCTAAAAGCTTCAATTACTGTTGCTTTAGGTCCTACAACAGATAATAATTTTTCATTAGGTATAACAAGTAGAGTATCTACATGTGGTTTTAAAGCATTTAAGCCATTAATTGCTTCACGCATTCTTGCTGGTCCTTCAAATTCAAAAGGCTTAGTTACAATAGCAACAGTTAAGCAACCTAATTCTTCAGCAATTTCAGCAATTACTGGAGCGGCACCTGTACCTGTTCCACCACCCATACCAGCAGTAATGAACACCATATCTGCTCCTTCTAAAGCAGCTCTAATTTCTTCTTGAGATTCAAGTGCTGCAGCTTTACCAACTTCTGGTTTTGCACCAGCTCCAAGACCTCTAGTTAATTTCTTTCCTAATTGTATTCTATTTTCACATCTTGAGATTTTTAATACTTGTGAATCAGTGTTAGCAACAATGTATTCTACCCCTTGTACATCGTTATCAATCATTCTACCAACAGCGTTACCACCGCCGCCACCAACGCCGATTACTTTTATTACTGGTTTTTGGTTAAAGCCACCATTATTATCACCAAAAAGCATATGCATACTCCTCTCTACAAAAAAATTAGATAGTTACTCTACTATTTATTTTACTACATTTATTAAAATAAATAAAGGTAAATACATAAAAAAAAGTGAGGTTTTTATCCTCACATTTTTTTCTATCCTTCGTAGTTATATCCAAGCATGATTGCTTCAATATTTTTTGGAAGTAAATGAGCTTTTTTAGCAGGAACGACTTTTTCTACACCCTTCTTTACTAAATCTAAGCTTAACATATTAGTTTTCTTTAAAACATAACCAAATAGGATCATATTTGCTAAACCATGATATCCATTTTCATTAGCAAGTTTTGTTGCTGGAATACCAAATGCTCTAGAATTTTTTACTTCTTTTTGAATTAAAGATGAATCAAAGATGATATAACCATTAGGAGTTACAGCATTTTCAAATTTTTCAAGTGATGGTAAGTTCATTGGAATTAATACATCTGGTTTAGATACGATTGGAGAACCTACTGGAGTATCAGATAAGATTACTGAACAGTTAGCAGTTCCACCACGCATTTCAGGGCCATATGAAGGAAGCCATGAAACTTCCATATTTCCGATTAGTCCGCTATATGCGATTAATTTTCCAAGGAATAATACACCTTGTCCACCGAATCCGGCAATAAGAATTTTATTTTCCATTATTTATTATCCTCCTTAGTTTTATCTTTAAATACACCAAGTGGATAATATGTTTGCATATT
>Ga0247611_10011539_pt1 | contig 10177 bp, 7 predicted proteins | sample 177DNAGHGhighgp2_FD_192422 | JGI IMG/M metagenome (GOLD analysis project Ga0247611, IMG submission 192422) | Sheep rumen microbial communities from Palmerston North, Manawatu-Wanganui, New Zealand - 1770 DNA GHGhigh gp2 | ecosystem: Host-associated > Mammals > Digestive system > Stomach > Rumen ... | reverse complement strand
CAACAATGCCTTCGTAAAGATTGAGAATGACCCGCGCGTCACCAAGGTAGGCAAGTTCATCCGCAAGTACAGCATCGACGAATTGCCACAGCTCTTCAACATCCTCAAGGGCGACATGTCTATCGTCGGCAACCGTCCCCTCCCACTCTACGAGGCAGAGAAACTGACTGCTGATGCCAGCATCGACCGATTCATGGCCCCTGCCGGTCTCACCGGTCTTTGGCAGGTAGAAGAGCGCGGCAAGGGTGGTTTGATGTCTGCCGAGGAACGCAAGCAATTGGATATCACCTACGGACAGACCTATAACTTCATGCTCGACATGAAGATTATCTTCCGCACGCTAACAGCCTTTATACAAAAAGATAATGTCTAAAAAACCAAATAGCAATGAATAATTTCAAGCGTCTATTATTCTTTGTAGCAGCAACAGGCATCGGAGCCACCGCTTTCGCCCAGGAATCATTCGACGAAAGTGGTATTGCCGCAGGATTCTTTGACTCCAGCAAGGAGAAGACCGTCAACTTCTCCGAATTCCATCTGCCCCCCCTTGCTGTACTTTTCGAGAATGCAAAATCCACACCGCAGGTCATGTCCCTGCAGAAAGCCCAAGAGATAGCCGAGGCTGAGGTTGCCAAGCAGAAGCGGCATATCTTTTCATACCTTACAGGCCATGCCAGTTTCAGCTATGGTGTGTCCGACATGTGGGGCAACACTTCCTCCAGTTACTACACGCTCCAGTTGATGCAGTTTACAGGCAGGGAACAGAAGTACTGGAATGTCGGTGTCAACCTCGCAGTACCCCTTGAGGACATTTTGGATTTAGGTGCAGCCGTGAAGCGTAAGAAGTTGGAAGTGGATCAGGCTATATACAATAAAGATATGCAGTATGACCAACTGAAGTTGCAGATTGCACAGTTATATACAAACATCACCAACAATCTGATTGCATTGAAGACCGCCAGTGAAAACGCTGCCATTTACCAAGGTGCCGGTGCTTTGAATCTGGAAGATTTCCACAATGGCAATATGAGCATTGAGGATTTTGCATGGACTAAGACACGCGAAGATGCCGCTGTGTCAAAATACCAGTCTCTTCAAACACAAGTGATTACAGATATCCTTACGCTTGAGATTATAACCCACACCCCAATTATAACCAATTCAACCACAGAAATTACATTGGATAAGAGTGTGGAAAAGTCTGCAAAACAGATTGCCAAGGAAAACAAAGCAGTTGAAAAGCGTATTAGAAAAGCTGTTGAAGAAGAAAACAAAAGGCTAAGAGCCTTGGAGAAAGCTGAAGCCAAGGCAGAAAAGGCTGCTCAGAAAGCCGCTGCAAAGAATAAGAAATAATTAAACCAATAATACAGAAGACTATGGATTTGTTTAGATATATAGCAAGATTCTTATACAAGATTCGTTGGTACTTAATTATATTGCCTCTGATAGCCTTGATTGTGGCATGGTTTATGACTCGCAATATGGAGCGTGTATATGACACTAACACGACCATCTATACTGGCATGATTACTGGTTATAATATTGAAGGAGGTTCAGGAACTGGTGGAGGTGGTTTATCACAAACAAACATCACCAACCTCATGCTGATGATTACCACGGACAACACCATCCATGAAGTATCCCTCCGTCTGTTTGCCCGTTGCATGATGTATGGAAATCCTAACAAGGACAACAACTATATATCATCCGAACATTTCCGCCAGTTGAATAACACTGTACCTCCAGACGTAAAGGCTCTGATCAATCATAACAGCGAAAATGCCACGTATGCCAATCTTAAAGCATATGAACGGCCGTCTCAAGACAATTTCCTGTTTGGTTTGTTAAATTACCACCCATGGTTCGGTATCAATAATATTACTGGTCGCCTGAAAGTTTTACAGCTTGAGAGAAGTGACATTATAGACATTGCCTACTCTGCCAATGATGCGGGTATAGCGTTCAATACGCTTGATATCCTGAATGAGGTATTTGCCCGTCAATACCAGAAACTACGCTTTGGTGAGACCAGTGATGTCATCAAGTTCTTTGAGCGTGAGGTGGCGCGCCTTTACAAAATTCTCACCAGCGCGGAAGACGATCTCATCCGATATAACGTTTCCAAGCGTATCATCAATTATGGTGAGCAGACAAAGGCATTAACTGGATTAGATGCTACACAACAGACATCAGATAATACTCAGTTGATGAATTATACGACCGCCAAATCGTTGATGGATTATTTGGAACGCCAGTTGGGGGATCGTGCCAAAATCATACGTGCCAACCGTGATTTTACCGATCAGATTACAGATATCTCACGCATCCAGTCCCGTATTTCCAACCTTCGTCTGATGAATAGTGAAGGTGGTGAGGATAATGTGGAGTCACAGTTGGAATTAGCCAAGGCAGAAAAAATGCTGCAAGATAGAACAGCACGCGTACGCGAGCTTACTCGCGACATAGAAGCTGGTTCTTATAGCACGGAAACAGGAGTCAAGGCCAACGATATGATTTCAAGATGGCTGGAACAAGTCCTGTTGCTTGAGAAAACCAAAGCAGAGATGAGTGCTCAGGATATCATGCGACAGAAACTGGATAGGCAGATACTCTATTACGCTCCTATCGGAGCCACACTGGATCGAAAAGGCCGACACATCGGTTTCATCGAAGGCAACTATATGGAGATGTTGAAAGCCCTGAACTCAGCCCGTCTGCGCCAGCGCAACCTCCAGATGACCACAGCCAAGCTTCGCGTACTGAATCCGCCGATGTTCCCCATGAATGCGCAGCCCACCAATCGCCTGATGATTCTCTTGGGAGCCTTCCTGTTGGCGTTCATGATGACGGCACTCTATTTCTTCATCATCGAGTTGCTCGACCGCACCCTGCGCGACCGTATGCGCTCCGAGCGTATCACCAAATTGCCGGTGATGGGTTGCTTCCCTAAGGAGAGTACATTGCGCTACCGTCGTTTTAACAAGACCATTGCCGATATGGCATTGCGCCAGCTCAGTAAATCGCTACTCCCTCATTTCAAGGAAGGTCAGCAGAATGTGCTAAATCTGCTTTCTACAGATGCCGGTAATGGCAAGAGCTACATAGCCCAGGAATTGGAGAACTATTGGATTTCAATCGGTCTTCAGGTACGTCGTCTGACCTACGATGAGGACTTCCTCGCTGAAGACAGCCGCTTTATCATGGCCAAGGACATCAAGGATATCTGTCCTGATATTTTGCCTAACGAGATAGCCATTATTGAATATCCAAATTTGGATGACAACTCCATCCCACCAGCATTGCTCAACATGGGCACTGTCAATTTGATGGTGACTCGTGCTAACCGCACCTGGAAAGATGTGGATCAGAAGGCATTGAAAGAGCTTCAGTCGCAATTAGAGGACAAGAATACGCTCTACATGTATCTGACAGAGGCGCAGCGCTATGCCGTAGAAGAATTTGTGGGTCAGTTGCCGCCATACACCAAGTTTAACAACTTTGTGTACCGCATGTCACAGATGGGTCTGACCGCTGTTGAGAATAGCCATGCAAAATAGAAGATGACGTCCAAATTGACGACATATTCCAACGAGAATGGAGGAAGAGTACTATTACTCTTTCTCCTGTTTTCGCTGGCTTTGTACCAATTTATAATAGCAGGATTTAGCGCATTCGCTATCGTTTGTCTCATTCCGGCCTTAGTCGTTGCAGCCATTGTCATCTTCAGGTGGCGGATGTCAGCTTTTTGGCTTCTGATTATTATAAACTATTTCCTTCAGTGGAAATGTTTCCCCTCAATAGGGATTCCTATGTCCCTATATAATGAAATGCTACAAATCCTCCTTTTGGGGATTGCCATCATCGATATCCGACAGACACCTCATTTTGAGCGAGCAGCAAATCCCATGCTTTTTGCAATTGTCATTTGGTGTGGATTCTGTACATTAGAAATATTAAACGACACATGCGGCTTAGGTATTAACATTGAAGCTTGGTATACTGGGGCCCGTATGATGGCTTTTCAGATGCTATACATTTTCCTGGTTTTTACGCTATATATCACTTCGCCAGAGGTTTTAATGAAATACTTAAAACTTTGGGCTTGTCTATCTTTGTTTTCTGCCATTTGGACCTGGAAACAGCAGAATATAGGTATGGAACAAGCTGAACTTAATTTCCTTTATGGTGCAGGACGTGTGACTCATATTATCCAGGGTGGAACACTCATTAGATACTTCTCCACGTTCAGCGATGCTGCCAACTATGGATGTAATGCTGCAGGAGCTGCGGTGGCATTTTTCATCATAGGAATCACATCCAAATTCACAAAAGAGAAAATATTCTTCCTCATCATTGGAGCACTCGTCGTCAAAAGCATGTTCGCTTCTGGAACTCGAACAGCTATTTTTTGTATGTTGGCAGGGTTTATGGTGTTTATCGTCCTGTCAAAATCTGTCAAGATAGCTGTACCCACAATCATTGCAGGCGGCTTTTTCTTTTGCTTTTTGGCTTTCACCAATATTGCAAACGGCAATCAACAAATCCGCCGTATGCGATCAGCTTTTAAGGGAAATGATGCTTCAACAAAAACTCGAGACATCAACCAAGAGACGATGAGAAAATATATGCAAGACGCGCCATGGGGTATAGGTATTGGAATGGGATATAAGGAAGTTCCTGCCAACAACAAATACAACAGAATGGCAACTATCCCCCCTGACTCAGAGTATGTTTACATCTGGCTGAGAACAGGGCGCATCGGCATCACCATATTTCTCCTGACAACACTCATCATGTTTGCGGGAGCCTGTTATATCGTATTCTTTAGATTGAAAAACCGGTCACTAATAGGTATCGGAGCAGGAATGTGCAGTGCTTTTATCGCCATTCAATTAGGAGCATACGGCAACCAAGTCTTGATGCAGTTCCCGAATGGCCTTACTTTCTACGGGGCACTAACCATCGTCTATGTTCTACCATACCTCGAACCTGCTTGGATAGAGCATGAAAACAAACGCCTTGCAGAACAAGAAGAAAAGAAACGTTTGAAATTGGAAAAGAAGCTTGCATCAAGAGTCTAACTAAATTGAAAATTGAAATTGGAAATTGAGACATCTATCATCACTATCAATTACAATGGACTAAAAGACACCTGTGCATTGATTGAGACCATCTCCCTCAACGACACGATGGAGATGATAGTAGTGGATAATGCCTCAACAAACGATGAAGCCTCTGTCATTAAGGAGAAATATCCTTATATCCAGGTTATTCGAAGCAAACAGAATTTAGGTTTTGCAGGCGGCAACAACCTTGGCATCAAAGCCGCAAAGGGTAAGTATCTATTTTTGATTAACAACGACACCATTTTCAAGGATTTCAATATCCAGGCACTCGTCAACAGACTGGAACAGTCTGACAAGATTGCTATAGTATGCCCGAAGATTCGGTTCTTCTGGGACAATCAACCTATTCAGTTTGCAGGCTATACCCCATTATCCTCCATCACGATTCGCAATCGTGCAATTGGTTGTGGAGAAGAGGACCACGGACAATATGACACCCCTCATCCTACCCCATACGCTCATGGCGCAGCCATGATGGTCAAACGTGAAGCCATTGAGAAGGTAGGCCTTATGCCCGAATGCTATTTCCTGTATTACGAAGAGTTAGACTGGTCGATGATGATGACCCGTGCAGGCTACGAGATCTGGTATGAGCCTGCCTGCACCATCTATCATAAAGAGAGTCAGACGACAGGACAAAACAGTCCGCTGCGCACTTATTACATTACCCGCAACCGCCTACTTCTCGTCAAGCGTAACATTAAAGGACTAAAGAAATATCTTGCCTACTGCTACCTCCTGTCCTGCGTTGCCATGCGCGACATCCTCAAATACGCCGTCACAGGCAAGTCCCAGCACCTTAGGGCAACCCTCAAGGGTATTTCTGACTTTAGTAAATCTCAATTCTCAATTCTCAATTCTCAATTATAAAAGGATGGATTTCTGGCTAATATTATATATTGTAGATTGGATATTGTTCATCCCAGTAGCAGGTACAGTCCTCTACCTGGGCATATTTTCTGTGCTTTCTTTGTTCAACAGGTCATCAGAAAGTACGACTTCAAAGATCCAACGTCGTTTCTGCATCCTCATACCAGCTTACAAACAGGATGCTGTCATTGAACACACGGTCTTGTCTATCCTTGGCCAGTCATATCCGCAGAGACTTTTTGATGTCACCGTAATTTCTGATCATCAGAACGAAATTACCAATATGAGGTTAGCGCAATACCCTATCACACTACTGACACCTAATTTCGTTGAAAGTTCCAAGGCAAAGTCGCTACAATACGCCATTCTGAACCTTCCTGAATTTAAGATTTATGATGTAGTCATCATCCTTGATGCAGACAACATCGTTGACCCAGAATTCCTTTCCAACATCAACGATGCCTACGAATCCTCTGCAACCAAAGCCATTCAGGTACATAAAGTCTCGAGAAACAGAGATACGGCAGCAGCCCGAATGGATGCCATCTTTGAAGAGATCAACAACAATATCTTCCGTAAAGGTCATATCAATGCAGGGCTCTCGGCTTCACTGGCTGGCTCGGGTTCCGCTTTTGATTTTAATTGGTTCAAGACCAATGTGATGAAAGCCAAGACCGCTGGTGAAGACAAGGAACTCGAAGCTCTATTACTCCGTCAGCAGATATTCATCGACTACTTCGACAACATCTTGGTTTACGCAGAAAAGAAACGCACCACCACGACTTTTAATGAGCAAAGAGGGCGTTGGGTTGTCAGACAATTCCAGAACCTCCTACGAAACATCAAATTCTTGCCTGGAGCTATTTTCAACAAACAATATGACCTGGCTGACAAACTGATTCAATGGATGCTGGTTCCTCGTACTGTGATGGTGGGAATTATCATGTTAATGGGAGTCATCCTACCATTTATATATCTCTCGTTAGTCCTCAAATGGTGGGCTATAGGAGCCATCTGCCTGTTCTTTTTTGCATTAGCCACCCCTGACTATCTAGTCGATGAAATGTGGGACAAGACGTTCCTCCGCTCCCCACTTGTCACCATGTGGGGGATTATTCACACAAAGCTCATCAATAAGATTCGTCCATCTAAGTCTATAAAAAAAAGCAGGAATAAGGCATGAACATCTGGCTCATCATCCATATCGCAGAAATATTCTTATGGATTATCTTGGCAGGATCCGTGGTATACGTCGTATTCTTCGCCATTATATCACTGTTCTATGAGAAAGAAGATCAAGTAGCCATTCATGCGGCAGCCCTCAGCAACCGGATGACACGATTCCTCATCCTCTACCCTGCTTACAAGGAAGACCGTGTCATCATCAATGCAGTGGAACGCTTTCTGATGCAGGAATACCCCACTGACCACTATACAGTAGTGGTCATCTCCGACCACATGCAACCAGAGACAAACGACTACCTCCGTCACCTCCCTATCACTCTACTCACACCGTCCTTCGAGAAGAGTTCCAAGGCCAAGGCTATGCAATATGCCATCAACGAGGTAAAGGGAGATTTCGACAATGTGGTCATCATGGATGCCGACAATGTCGTGAGGCCTGAGTTTCTGTCTCAACTGAATATTCTCTGTTCCGTCTACGATGCCATCCAATGCCATCGCTGCGCCAAAAACGCCAACAATGATGTGGCTGTCCTTGACGGGGCCAGCGAAGAGATCAACAACACCATCTTTCGCAAGGCCCATAACCGCCTGGGACTTTCTTCTGCCCTGATTGGCTCTGGTATGTGCTTCGACTATGAATTGTTCAAGAAGAATGTCTTTGAACTAAAGACAGCCGGTGAAGACCGGGAGATGGAAGCCCTGCTGCTCAGCCAGGAGGTTTTTATCAAATATGCCCCCGACATCCATGTCTTTGATGAGAAAGTCAGCAGTCAGGATAATTTCCAACGCCAGCGTATGCGTTGGATGACGGCCCAAGTCCAGAGCCTTTTTTCCCAGTTGCCCCAAATACCCAAAGCCATCGTTCATGGCAACATCAACTTCATTGACAAAACCATCCAACAGGCATTAATCCCGCGTTCTATCCTTATCGTATTGTTAGGCGGCATCTCCGTATTCATGACACTTGTCTTTCCTGTATGGGTCCCCAAATGGTGGATTCTTTTTGGCTTACTTTGCATGGCACTGTTCATCGCACTGCCCTCCCAGCTCCGCTTCAACTCATTCAAGAAAATCATAGCTCTTCCAGGACTTGTATTACGTATGCTCAAGAACATTCTACACATCGACCATAAGAACACGGACTTTATTCATACAGAGCATACTACATGAGTGAACGGGTACACAGGAGCATCATGAACATCAAGGTGGGTATGGTTTTCTATACCTTCACCCTGATTCTTGCCTTCTTTTCCCGAAAGATTTTCCTTGACTGTCTCGGCGCAGAGTTCATCGGACTGACAGGTATGCTCATGAACATCATGAGCTATCTGAGTGTAGCAGAGCTGGGCATCGGAACGAGCATCGTCTATTTCCTCTATAAGCCCTTACAGGAAGACGACCATAAAAAGATTAACGAGGTGATGTCAATGCTGGCATTCCTCTACCGCTGTATAGGCTGTGTCATACTGGCTATCGGCATCATCGTCAGTCTGTTTTTTCCATGGTGGTTTGACAACCTCAGCACAGGCCTGCCATTGGTATATTTTGCCTTCTACTCCTTTCTGCTGTCGTCGGCTGCTGGCTACATATTCAACTACAAACAGCTACTGGTCAGTGCTAACCAGAAACAGTACTTGGTGAGTTCCTATTTCCAATCCATCAGTATTCTGCAGAGCGTTACCCAGATACTCCTGGCGTGGTACTACCGCAACCTGTGGCTATGGGTGGTGGTAGGCTTGGTATTCACCATCATCGGCATCATCGTCTTCAACATCCGCATCCGTCAGATTTACCCTTGGCTGAACATCAACCTCGCAGAAGGCAGGCGCAACCTGAAAAAATACCCCGAAGTACTGAAGAAGTCGCGCCAGGTATTCATGCAGAAGTTCAAGGACCTCATGCTCTTCCGCAGCGACGAAATACTGGTGGGTGCCTTTGTGTCTGTGACCCACGTAGCCCTTTACGGCAACTATACTGTTGTCACCAGCAAACTGAATTTCTTGGTGAACATCCTTGGCGAAGGCCTCAATGCCGGTGTAGGCAACCTGATTGCCGAAGGTAACGAGCACAACATTATGAAAGTGTTCTGGGAAATGACAGCTGCCCGTTACCTGATTCTTGGCATCGTCATATTCCCTTTACTCATGTTCCTACAGGCTTTCGTGGGGTGCTGGTTCGGTACGCAATATCAACTCGACGAGTTGATTGTCAATCTCCTCATCCTTAATATTTTCCTGCTACTCCACAATGGAACAGTACTTATCTTCATCGGTGCCAATGGGATGTATTCCGACATCTGGGCCGTATGGACAGAGTTCTTCCTCAACATTACTATCACTCTCATACTTGCTCCATATTATGGCATTGTCGGTATCTTGCTTGGCAAGATTGTCAGCATCGCCTTCTCCGGTGTCATCTGGAAGCCGTACTTCCTCTTTACCTCAGGATTTCATAAGAGTGTGGCTGTGTTCTGGAAGGGCATGATACCCTACTACATCTCCTTCTTCTCGTTTGTGGCCATCGCCATCCTCGTCCGGAATTGGGTGGTAGAGCCATATGCCGACTCTCTCATCAACCTTACGTTTATCGGTATTTTAGTGTTCATACCGATTATTCTGTGCTATTTCTTTTCGTTATTCTTCCTTACCAAGGGGATGAAATACTTTGTGGCAAGAAAGCCGTTCTTATACAATGCCATCAATAAACTCCACCTATGAAAGTAAGTGTCGTCATACCAATATATAATGTGGCACAGTATATTGAGAGATGCCTCCAGTCAATAGTAGCCCAGAGCTATCAACCCTATGAATGCATCTTAATAGACGACTGCGGCACTGACGGTAGCATACATTTTGCAGAACAATTCATTCAGAACTATAGCGGCAGTATACATTTCCGCATCGTGCACCATCAGCAAAACAGCGGTCCCTCTGCAGCCCGCAACACAGGCATAAAGGCCGCCACTGGGGACTATATCTATTTCATGGATAGCGACG
>Ga0247611_10011538_pt1 | contig 10177 bp, 8 predicted proteins | sample 177DNAGHGhighgp2_FD_192422 | JGI IMG/M metagenome (GOLD analysis project Ga0247611, IMG submission 192422) | Sheep rumen microbial communities from Palmerston North, Manawatu-Wanganui, New Zealand - 1770 DNA GHGhigh gp2 | ecosystem: Host-associated > Mammals > Digestive system > Stomach > Rumen ... | reverse complement strand
CAGCTCAAGCCCGAGTATGAGGGCCGCGAGGTCATCGCCGACGGCGGCACCGGCAACGTGGTCATCGACCCCGACGAGCCCACCCGCGACCGCCTCATGGCAAAGCGGGCCGAGCTTCTCAAGCGCCAAGAGCTCTTAAATCAGCTCAAGGGCCTGTCCAACGAGACCAAGGACGGCAGGACCGTGCGCATCTACTGCAACATCGGAAACCCCGAGGACGTGCACGCGGTGCTCGAAAACGACGGTGCCGGCATCGGCCTGTTCCGCAGCGAGTTCCTCTACCTCAACTGCGACGATTATCCCACCGAGGATTACCAGTTTGAGGCTTACAAAAAGGTCCTCTCCGACATGGGCGGCAAGGAGGTCGTCATCCGCACGCTGGATATCGGCGCGGACAAGATGATCGAGTACTTCCAGCTGCCGAAGGAGGAAAACCCTGCCCTCGGCAACCGCGCTCTGCGCATCTGCCTCAACCGCCCCGAGATCTTCCACACCCAGCTGCGCGCCCTCTACCGCGCCTCCGCCTATGGCCGCCTCTCCATCATGTTCCCGATGGTCACCTCCGTCTGGGAGGTCAAGGAGGCCAAGAAGATGTGCGAGCAGGTCAAGGCCGAGCTCACCGCGGAGGGCATCCCCTACTCCGATGAGGTGGATGTCGGCATCATGATCGAGACCCCCGCCGCCGCCGTCATCAGCGACAGGCTGGCAAAGATCGTCGACTTCTTCTCCATCGGCACCAACGACCTGACCCAGTACACTCTGGCCTGCGACAGGCAGAACAACGACCTGGGCCGCTTCTTTAACGCCCATCACCCCGCGGTGCTGAGGCTTATCAAGATGGTGGCCGAGAACGCCCACAAGGCGGGCATCTGGTGCGGCATCTGCGGCGAGCTCGGCGCAGATCTTGAGCTGACGGAGACCTTCCTCTCCATCGGCGTGGACGAGCTGTCCGTCTCCCCGCGCGCGGTCCTGCCGCTGCGGCAGAAGGTGCGCGAGACCACCGTCGCCGACGTGCAGGAGAAGCTGGTCGCCAATCTCATGAGCGACGAGAACGACATCTGACCCTCTCCGCCCCAGTGTTGCGACACTGGGGCACCTCCCCCAGAGGGGGGGAGGCAAGTACACGTTTTATACTCGACTTTCCCCCAGATGGTGTCAAGTATGCGATATATACTTGGCTCCCCCTCTGGGGGAGCTGTCACGTCGGCATGCCGCCGTGACTGAGAGGGCCAACTATGAAATTCATTGTCTTCTCCGATTCCCACGGGGTTTCGGCCAATATGATCCGGGCGGTGCAGGCGGAAAAGCCCGATCTGTGTTTCTATCTCGGCGACGGGGAAAACGACCTGCGGCTGCTACAAAAACGCTTTCCCCGGCTTGCGGTGAACGCCGTGCGCGGCAACTGCGACATGTTTTCCAGCTCGCCGAAAACGCTCATCTGTGCGGCGGGCGGGCTGAAAATCTTCATGACCCATGGGCATCTGTACGGCGTCAAGCATGACCCGATCCTGCGGGACCTCACCGAGGCCGCGCTGGAAGCGGACGCTGACGTGGTGCTCTTCGGCCACACGCACGAGCCGTTCCGGGATCACACCATGGGGATGCAAGTGCTGAACCCCGGCAGTATCGGGCCCACGACGCCCCCCAGCTACGGCCTGATCCGCACCGACGGCGAGCGTGTGGAAACCGAAGTCGTTTTCATGGCGCGGGAAAGCGCTCCCTCCGGCTATTGACATCGGGGGCCGGCCGGTTTATGATGGCTGTACCATAAATGATAGGAAGTTGAACTACTATGGATAACAAGCAATTTGACGTTGTCGCCCTGGGCGAGCTGCTGGTCGATTTCACTCAGAACGGCGTAAGCGGGCAGGGCAACCTGCTCTTCGAGGCAAACCCCGGCGGCGCGCCCGCAAATGTGCTGGCCATGCTGCGCAAGCTCGGCAAGCGCTGTGCTTTCATCGGCAAGGTGGGCAAGGACAGCTTCGGCGACATGCTGGCAAAAACCGTCGAGGAGGCCGGGATCGATATCCGCGGCCTTCGGCGCGATGCGGATATCCCCACGACGCTCGCGGTGGTGCATACCTTCCCGAACGGTGACCGGGATTTCAGCTTCTACCGCAAGCCCGGCGCGGACATTCTGCTGCGCGCCGACGAGCTGGATGAGGCGCTTTTGAAGGACTGCAGCATCTTCCACTTCGGCACCCTGTCCCTGACGGACGAGCCGTGCAAAAGCGCAACCGTGAAGGCCTACGAGCTTGCCAAAGCAGCCGGAGCCCTCATTTCCTTTGACCCGAACCTCCGCCCGCCGCTCTGGAAGAGTGAGGCCGACGCGAAGGCCGCCATCGAGTGGGGCCTTGCGCGCTGCGACATTCTCAAGATCTCCGACAACGAGATCGAGTTCATGACCGGCGAGACCGATTTTGACAAGGGCGCCGCCATTTTGAAGGAGCGCTTCCCGCAGATCCGTCTGCTGAACGTCACCGCGGGCGGGGACGGCAGCTTCTCTTATTACGGCGGCAAACGGGTGTTTGTCCCGGCCTGCAAGCTCGGCGGCGTGATCGAGACCACCGGCGCGGGCGACACCTTCTGCGCAAGCGTGCTGAACTTTGTGCTCGAGCACGGACTGGATGAGCTGACCGAGCAGGACATGACCGCCATGCTGCGCTTTGCCAATACCGCCGCCTACATCGTCACCACGAAAAAAGGCGCCATCCGCTCCATGCCCGAGCGCGAACAGGTGGAAGAGCTGCTGAAAAGGATTTGATCCGGATTTCCCCGAGCCGGGAGGATAGCGCTATGCTTTTTGATCTGTTTAAAAAGCAGGAGAAAATCAACGTGCCCGAGATCACAGACGAGATCGAGAGCCGCATTTACCCCGCCTTAAAGCCCCTTGGCTTCCGCAAGCATGGCCGGACCCTTCATCGTTTTGTGTCCGGCGACATCTCACAGGTCATCCACTTTCAAAGCGGCATGCCCTTGAAAGGGATGGGCGGTCTGCTGTGTGTGAATTTGGGGATCCGTATACCCGAATGTGTGGAGCAGACTTTTCATCCAAACCCGGAAAAGAAGAAATACTATCCGGAATACGACTGCACGCTCCGCTCAAGACTGGGCACCGTTTCCGGGAAGAAAGAGACATGGTATGACCTGCGCCGCGGTGCGGAAAAGATAGCCGCCGATGTGCTGTACCAGATCAACGGAATCGTCCTCCCGGCTTACGATGTGCTGAGCAGCCGAGAGGGAATCCTCGCCCACCGCAGGGAATACCCCCTGTTTGACACGATAACCCCGCATCTGATCCTGCTGGATGAGTGCATGATCTACGGGCACCTGGGCGACACGGCAAAAGCAAAGGAAAAGTTTGAAGCCTATTATCAATCCGCTGTAAGTGAATACGAGGATCGCATGGAAAACGGCAGGCAGCAATACCTGAAAAAAGGGCAGCGTGTCGTGTACATGGGGCAGGATATCACCGCCGAGGAGGACGGTTGGGTTACGCTCTACGGGGCGAGCCACCGGCATATAGAATACCTTGACCAATTGGCCAGGGATCTGAATCTGAGATAAAGCATAAAGGGCTACGGCAAACCACAGTTTTCATGCGTTTCAACCCGTCTTAAGCGTAGGGGCCGACGCCCTCGGCGGCCCGAGCGGAACAGTCTAAATTTGTGCAGCAATCCCCGGCGAAATCGTATGTATATTGCGAAATCGCCGGGGATAAGTGCATTTGTTGAGATTCTTCCGCCGGGCCGCCGAGGGCGTCGGCCCCTACAATCATATGGATTTATTTACCACAAAGCAGAACTATATTGTCGTTTGTTATAGCCCTATTTGTAAAAACCCGCATCAGGGTCAAGCTCCACATTCCGAAACAGGGCCGACACCGCCGCGCGGTAGTCCGGCAGGGTGCGGGATTTCAGGATCGCCTTGCCCGCCCGCTCGGAACCGGGGAACATGCACAGCTGGTAAAACCACAGCTCCTTCATGCGCGAGACCGTAAAGTTCGGCGCGAGACCGGAGGCGAGGTATTCCTCCACGAGTCTGTCGTGGAAATTCTCCAGCTCCCCTGCCGTCAGCGCCGTGCCGCCGCGCAGCTCACGGAACAGAGCGGGGTTGGTCACCGCGCCGCGGCCCAGCATAGCAGCGTTCAGATTTGGATAGCGTTCCCTGAGTGCTGCGAGATCGGCCGGGGTGAAGATGTTCCCGTTATATTCCACCGGGAAGGGACACGAAAGCGCGGCGGCAAAGGCTTCGACATCCGGTTTGCTTTTGTACATGCCGTCCCGGTCACGCACATGCACGATCAGACGCGAGAGCGGGTACTTTCGGTAAACCTCGAGTATGGCGGGAAACTCATCCGCGCTGTGCAGGCCGAGCCGCGTTTTCACCGACACCCGCAGCGGGCAGCGGGAGAAGATGTCCGCCAGACAATCGTCGAGCTGTCTGCGATCCCCCAGCATCCCCGCGCCCTTGTGCTTTGCCACCACCGTACCCGAGGGGCAGCCGACATTGAGATCGACCTCCTCATAGCCCAGGTCCTCAAGCTCCCGCGCCACCGCGAGGAAGGGCGCGGCCGCATTGCACAGAAGCTGCGGCACAAGTTTTACGCCTTCATTATTCTCCGGCAGCACGTCCCGGAGGCTGCCCGCCTTGAAGCGGCCGGTGCTGTCGGGCGCGATGAAGGGAGCGTAGTAGCGGTCAGCTCCCGGAAAAAGCTCGGCATGAATGCGCCGGTAGCCGCTGTAGGTGATCCCTTCCATGGGGGCAAAGCTCAGTTCCATGTGTCGAATCCTTTCCAATTCATGTGCTTCTCCGTATAATATAAGCGATTTGAGAGGGAAAGAAAAGAATTATTTTTGCCTATGTAACAATATTTTCACATATTTGCACTATAATAAAAAGCTGATTATTCTATGAGAAGGGAGAGGCTATGAAACATCCGGCACTGGCGCGTGTTTTTTCGGTCGTCGTGACCATACTCGGCCTGCTCCTCCTTTTATATGGAATACGCGGCTTCGGCAAGGCGGACAGCGAACATGCCGACCGCCTGGCTTATGAAAAGAAAACCAGCGGCAGGATCGAAAACTATGAGACGCTGCGCGCTGAATACTTAAACAGCGCCGACTATCAGGAGACCATGGACGCCCTCAAGCGCTTTCTGGACGAACACGAGAAGGCGGCGGCCAAGCACAAGACCGACACCGCCCTCTACAGCGCCACAAAGGGCGGGCTCAAGATGGGCGAGGATATGATCGTTACCATTCGCGCCCAGATGAACGAGATCAAAGAGCAGCTCCGAAACGCAGCTTCCCGCAAGGCATTTCTGGAGGGGCTCCTGACCGAGCTCATCGCCTCGCAGAAGAGCAATCTGCCCTGGCTGGAGGCGCTGTCAGCGCAGGCCGCGCAGTACGCGGTCGAAAGCTATAGCCAGGGTGCGAAGGTCAAGCTCGTCTCTTCTGAGCTTCGTGCCCTGATGGAGGACGAGCCGACGCCGGCAAGCGTCGCCGCCGCGCTCTACACCCCGCCCGAGCCGCCCTCGGTGCCGATGCTGCCCCTGCTGCCCGATATGGCCGGCACGCCCGTCGACATGATGCAGGCTGCCTACGGCGCGGCGATGGATTCGTTTCTGGGTGCCGCCGCCGACTATGAGCAGGCCATGACGGACTACGCCCAGAATCTCCAGGATTCCTACAACGCCTCGGCCCAACAGTTCATGGATCAGTTCAGCGGCGGTTACAGCGATGTGGCCGACGTACTCACCGACGCCGCTGCCAGCGCCGAATACAAACTCGCCCACAAGCTCTGGGAAGAGGAGTGTGAGATGGTAAAGGGGCAGCTTGATCTGCATGAGGCGCGCCGCTATACCCCCAGGCTGAGTTCGGCACTCGCCGCACTGATCCGGCAGGGCGACAGCTATTTTGCTTCCGTCACGCTCGAGACCGGTGGCATCTATCCCGCCATAGCCGAGCTTATGGCGATGGCCGATTCGACCGGCGCGCGCATCGACGCTCACCTGGACACGGATCTCAAGAGCCTGCCCAATGCCGAATTTCTCGCCCTCACGGATGAGATCGAACAGCTTTTTGACATGATCACCGACGGTTTCATCGTGGTCGCTCAAAACCTGGACAATCCCGCCTCGCTGATCGCGGAGCTGTTGGACAGGCTCCACATCACCGAGGCGCTGGTGGAGCTGCTCGAGCCGATGCTGGAGAAGGCCGAACAGCAGATGCAGGCCGCCCTGGAGGAGCTTTGGTACCAGATGGGCGAGGCGGAGAAGGATGCGCTCAAGCTGGAGGCTGAGAAGCTGGGCCTTGACAAGGAGGCCGTGCTGCTTTCCAAGCGCACGCTGGACGCCGACGCGCTCAAGGATCTGAGAAGCCGCTATATCTCGTCCCGGCAGCTGCTGATGAATATTCCGGAGGTCAGGGCAATGACCGAGGACGAGAGCGAGCTTGCCGAGAATGCGCGCTCCTGGCTCGGTACATATGCCCAGGAGACCGAGCGGCTCTATCAGGGCAAGCGGCTCATCAATATCCTGGCCATCATCAGCGGCGTGATGGCGGTACTCGGCATCCCCGCCGCCTTTGAGCTGCTGAAAAGCCGCTTCTTCCTCATCGTGCCGGTGCTGCTGTGCATGCTGAGCGCGGCGGGAGCGGAAGCGCTGAACCTGTACCTCGGCGAGGGACAGCACTACTTCGGGCTGTTCACCGCGATCTTCGCCTTCATCCAGCTTCTCATCGTGCTGCCCCGGGTGAAGAAGCCCGGGTACATACCGCAGCATTAATTTTCCTTTTCGGAGGAATTCTTTCATGGCTAAAGAGAAGAAAAGCCGCGGGCACAAGCTGATCGTCCTGCTGCTGCTTTTTGTGATCCTGCTGCTCTCCGCGATCTCCTGCGCCCTCTCCCTGCGCCTTTATAAGCGGAGCGATCCTTCGCTCGCAGGGCACTGGCAGATGGAGCTTGTATTGACAGACAGCGCATTATCCCGCGCAAAGCTCTGGCTGCACGCTGCCGCGCTCGGGGATCAGATAAATGTGGAAACCTATATGCCGAAGCTGACGGCGCATGTCGACCTGTATCTTAACGAGGACGGCAGCTGGAGCCGGAGTCTTGACGAAGCGAGCCTGGATGCCGCCCGTGAAAAGGCGGAGAGCGCGCTGGGAAACGCCCTGCGGGAGCTTGCGCGCCTGCGTATTATGAGTGCGGGCAGACCGGACGGGACCGACGCGGAGCTGGACGCGCGCCTTGCTGACGCGGCCGGGATGCCGCTTGACCGCTACTTTGCCGAATACGGACCCAGGCTCCTGCCCGCGGCGGACGAGCTCCGGGCACAGTATGACGGCAGCGGCAGCTATCAGATTGAGGGCGTGCACATCCGCTTTGACGGGCTGGACGACGCGCGCTACCTCGCCGACGACGCCCTGCTGGTGCTGGAATTTACGGATCGGACGGAGGTGTACAGACGTGCTTAAAGTCTGGAAGCGTACGCTGTGCGCCATGCTTGTCATCGCGCTGCTGCTCCCCGGAGCATCAGCCTTTGCCGAGGCAAGCGAGACACACACGGTGCTGGAAAACCTCGTCCTGCTGGTGGACGGCAGGCAGCAGAAGATCGTCAAGGCCCTGCACTACGCCTACGGGAACAACCGCTATGTCTCTCTCCGTGATCTGGCGGCGGCCCTGAGCGGCACGGACAAGCGCTTTTCTGTGAACATCACCGGTGACCAGGTGATTATCACCACCGGCGCAGACTATGAGACTGTCGGCGGCGAGGGGGAGCCCTTCCCCAATGTGGATGCGGGCGCCTCGTATACTACCAGGGCTCTGGCGCAGAACGCTATAGAGCTTGACGGGCGTGCCCTGCGCTACCTGAGCTTTTTGGGCGTCAACACCGCCTCGCGCCAGGACTGCTTCATGAGTCTGAAGGATCTCGCCATGCAGCTGGATCTGGACCTTGCGGTCTCGGCCGGGGACATGACGGTGAACACGGCGTCAGGTTATCATATCGACCTCGAAGAGCTTGAAAACGAGGGCTTTTATTATGAGATTCACTCCGCCCTGGTCGGCGACGCGACGACCGGACTCATGTACACCGGCTGGGAGCCGGAGCTCTCTGTCCCGATTGCGAGCACCACGAAGCTCATGAGCTTTGTCGTGATCATGGATGCGGTCCGCGACGGGGAGATCACTCTGGACGACACCGTCACCATTACGGAGGAAACCGTGAAGCTTTCACGCACGATGGACGGCGTCATCTACATGGAGACCGGCTGGGAGGTCAGCATGGCCGACCTGCTGTGCGGGATGCTGCTGCGCTCGAGCAATGAGTGTGCCCTGGCGCTCGCGATCCACACGGCGGGCAGCGAGGACGCCTTTGTCGAGCGTATGAACCGCAAGGCCCAGGCTCTGAGCCTGTCGGACAATGCGGTGTTCTATAACTGTCACGGTCTGCCAGTTTACACGGACAATCTCGCGGCGACCAAGATCCAAAACCGCATGACCGCCCACGACATGTTCTCTCTGGTGTGCTACCTGCTGCGCACCTACCCCGAGGTAACAAACATCACCTCCCTCAAGTTCGCGGAGCTGCCGACCCTCCGGACCACGGTTTACAACACCAATCCCCTCCTGTACAATCTGCCGGGCGTGGTGGGGCTCAAGACCGGGACGACCAACAGGTCCGGCTCCTGCCTTGTGACCGCCATGGAGACGCAGGATGCCCAGGGGCAGGTCCACATGCTGACCTCCATCGTCTTCGGCGCGGAGGACAGCGCCACGCGCAACACCCTCTCCGAGGAGCTGCTGCGCTACGCCATGCAATGCCTGCGGGAGGACAGCTTCTACATGGACGGCCCGCCGCGCTCCGTTCCGGCTGACGCCGAGACCCTGATCCGGCGCGTGCTGGAGGGGTATTGAGAGGGTGGCGTGTGGAGTTATGGAGCGCCTTCGGCGCAATTTTAAAATCATCGCGAAGCGATACCATCACTCCACTCTCCACTCTCCACTCTTTACCGCAACGGGCCGATACGAGCCGATACGAGCCAATACGGGCCGATACGGGCCGATACGGGCCGATACGGGCCGATACGGGCCGATATGGGCCGATACCATCTACATCTACATCTACAACTGCAACTGCATCTACAATTACATTTACAACAGCATCCACATCTACATCTATATTTACATTTACATTTCTATCTACAACCGCATCGGGAGAGGGATACAAGGGGGAGGGCCCGCCGGTGTCATCAATTGAAAAGCGTGTCATGGCTTCGCGTCAGCAAAGGATCTTTCCCTTTTTTATGCGCGGTACTGTTTATTTCCGGGAAATTGTGTTATAGTATTCCTATTCTTTATACGAGGGAATTGCCGCCATGTTGAATGCCAACCGAATGTCCACCAATGTCATCGTCACAGTGCTTGTGATGCTGCTGGTATTTGTGCTGCCTCTGGTGGACAGGCGCATCTGCACGAAGCTCGGCCTCAACCTCCACCACGGCGTGAGCACCAACCCCAAGGCCGACGCGCTGCTGCAGATCAGGCAGCTGATCCTGTTCGCGGTATTCTTCGTTTATGTGATGGTGTTCGCGTATCTGGTGTTTTTCTCCCGCACGGCCTCCGAGGAATATCTGGTGCACATCGCGCCCTTTGTCGATCTGCAAAACGCCATCAGCACCGATTACGGGCTCTCCGATTTTCTGGTGACGCTCTTTCGCGGCGGCATTCAGGAGGCCTTCTCTCATGTGTACGTGCTCAAGTTTGAAGATATCGCCCAGGTGTACATGAACATCATGCTCTATGTCCCCATGGGCTATCTGCTGCCCTATGTGTTTGAGTTCTTCCGCTCCCGCTCCGGCATCCGCCCGGTGCTGGCCTGCTTTGTGATCTCCTTCATCACAGAAAATTTGCAGCTCATCTTTCGCCGCGGTTTTTACGATATGGATGATCTGCTCTCCAACACCTTCGGGGGGCTCATCGGGCAGCTGCTGTTCATCGCGGTGGGCTACGTGGTGACGCACCCGGACTGGCGCAGCGAGCTGTTCACTTATCGCCGCTGGCGGCGGGCTGCGCGGCGCAGCGCCCTCTACCCCTTTGCCCGCGGCATCAAGCTCTCCCGCACCACCCTGCTCGGCACCGACGAGGACGCGGTCTATTTTTTCTATGTGACCAAGCT
>Ga0247611_10011537_pt1 | contig 10177 bp, 6 predicted proteins | sample 177DNAGHGhighgp2_FD_192422 | JGI IMG/M metagenome (GOLD analysis project Ga0247611, IMG submission 192422) | Sheep rumen microbial communities from Palmerston North, Manawatu-Wanganui, New Zealand - 1770 DNA GHGhigh gp2 | ecosystem: Host-associated > Mammals > Digestive system > Stomach > Rumen ... | reverse complement strand
GTCAATACTTCGGCAACATCGTCGAGATACCCTCTAAGATTGAGGTGGACGGTATCTATTATAAGGTTACCAGTGCCAACGAAGTTGCTGTCACAGATGCTAATGATTACAACCACAAATATACTGGTGATATTATTATTCCCGAGACAATCACTTTTGCAGGCATGACCTACTCTGTAACCGCCATTGGTGACGAAGCCTTTGAGAGTTGCATTAACCTGACGAGCGTGACCATTCCCAATTCAGTCACTTCCATTGGCGAATGGGCGTTTACGGGCTGTAGCAAGTTGGCGAACATTAATATCCCCAATTCGGTCACTTCCATCGGCGATTACGCATTCCGTAACTGCATAAAGTTGGCAAACGTCAATATTCCGAATTCAGTCACTACCATTGGCAAGAAGGCGTTTGCGTATTGCTATCGTCTGACGGAGATTACGGTTCCTGAGTCCGTTACAACGATTGGTCTCACCACATTCAGTTATTGCTACAGCCTTGCTGAGGTGACGTGGAATGCCCGAAACTGCATGCTTGAATATACTTATTTTGATGACGAAGATCATCTTCCGTTCGCCTATTGCCCCAGCCTGAAGAAAATCATCATTGGTAGCGAGGTGGAGAGCATCGACGACGAAATCTTCTGCATCTATGACCCGGTATATAACAACATCGACACGGTGATGTGCCTGGCTACACAGCCGCCGGTCATCAGCGAGGACTGCTTCTGGACCCATACCTACGAGAACGCCACGCTGTGCGTTCCCAATGAATCGGTGAACAGTTATGCCACCGCAACGGGATGGAAGGAATTTGTCCATCGTGCAACGATTGAGCCTCAAGAGAACATTATGGCAGGTGACGTGGATGGCGACGGCAAGGTTACCATCGGTGACGTGGCCGACCTAATTGACTACCTGCTGTACGGGGACAGCCATTCCATCAACGCCCTGAACGCCGACGTTGACGGTGACCGCAATATCACCATCGGCGACGTGGCAGACCTCATTGACAAACTGCTGGGTAAAAACTAAATATCGGTGCCACTAATAGATGGTGTGTCATAATAACCTCGCTAGTTGTTGATCGGCCTTACGGCCGAGAAATTAAACAAAAATTTTTATAAAAATTAAACACGACAACATTTATATTTAATTTTATAAATAATTTTGGTTAAAGCCCGTTAGGACTGGTCAGGGCTTTTGGGGTCACTTCAAGCCCTGGCCGCCCCTAACGGGGCTTTCTCCAGACAGTAATGATTTTTTTTTGATTTCTTGCGAGCGCACGCGAGCAATCCCTGCTTTGTGCTGAACAATCGCCTAATCCGATAACTGGCGGTGGAGATAGCGGCGGACGGGGCGGTCGTAGAAGCGCCAGCAGAGCCATGCCAGCAGGATGCAGACGAGGGGCAGGGCTATGGCGACGGGCCATACGTCGCTCATGCGGGTGATGGACACGAGATTGCCGTCGAAACCGATGTGGGCATAGAAAAGGTACATCAATGGATAATGCACGGCATACAGCGGGTAACTCAATTCGCCCAGCAGATGGCTCACGCGCTGCGTCGTTGTTCCTATCGACTGCTGGGAGGCGGCCAACCACACCAGGCAAGGGAAGACGAGGATAACGCACAGGGCATCATACAGCCCGTTATGCCAGGGCTGCAAGTCACCGAACACCAGCGGCAGGCAACCCATCACAAAAATGACGGCACCGCAAATCCAAAAAGTCCCGGACATGCCTTTCAGGGGACGGAACACCCGCGCCATGAGCATTCCCATCGTGTAGGGGAACAGCATGCGCACCAGCCCAGTCCACAAGCCGCCATCCACCATCGACCACCCTACCCCCAAATAGCCGTCACCCACAGCAATATAAGTCAGCAACGAGCCTGTCACCGCTGCCAGCAACGCCAGCCACCGTGTGGGCAGGCGACGCAGCAGCAAGGCATAGAGAACATTGCCGATGTATTCAAAAAACAGCGACCACGTGGGCCCGTTCAAGGGGAACATCTCGCCATTGCCACGCACGTCTGCTGCCGCCCCTGGATAAAGGGGCAACATGAACATGCCCAGCAGCATTGCCACCATCACCCAGCCCGTATCAACAGGAGTGCCGTCCCAGCGCACACCCCCTTGCAGGATGAAACACAAGGCACCGATGAGTGCCCCGATGACGACCATGGGATGCAAGCGGATGAGACGACGCTTGAAAAACTGACCTATCTTGAGGCCCTCGCGCCAACGGCTGTCGTAGGCATAACCGATGACAAATCCTGACAGGACAAAGAAGAAATCCACGGCGAGATAGCCGTGAGGCACCGGTGTCCAGTCGAAACACTCAAACACATGATAAACAATCACCATGATGGCCGCGACACCGCGCAGGCCGTCAAGGATATCATAGCGGGGTTTAGTCTGGAAATGCGGCATGAGTGAACATCATCCCTCACACGGGAACGACGAGCATGGGGGTGTCGGTCTGGAACAGGACGCGGTGGGCGATGCTTGGGTTAAACAGGCGAGAGAAGATACTCGACTTCTTGTTGGGAACAGCAATGAGCTGGATGTTCTCGTCACGGGCAAATGCGGCAAAGCTGTCCATAAACGTCTTGGCGGCAATGCGCTTGGTCTTGAAGGTGCACTCGGGATAATGCTCGCGGCAATACTGCACGAGCTGCTGCAGCGACTGGTCCACCAGGCGGCGATCCTTCTTGTCCACCACCGGAATGATGGTCACCTCTACCCCGCGCATGTTGAACAGGCGGGCAAAGCGGTCAAACGACAACAAGTCTTGCTGGATAAGATTGGAGAAAAAGGCGACATGGGTGATATCGGTCAGCCCCACGTCGGGCATACCGATGGGCACGGTAAAGATGGGGAACTTGCAGGCATCCATCACCTCACCGGCCACGCTGCCAATGAGGTTCTGGCGGCGCCGGTTGGTGCCGCTGGTGCCCATCACGATCAGGGAGACGTCATACTTCTGCGCATAGTGCAGAATCTGCTCCTCGGGGATGCCCTCGGTCACCCTGGTCTCGATTCTCACCTTGGGCAGCTCACCGGCGGCAATCATGTCCATGAGCTGTTTCTTGAACTCGTCCATCTGCTGGCGGGCATTCTTCTTGATGCCCTTGATCTCGTCCTCGGGTGTGCTGTCATAACGGTCGCTGCCAAAGGGCAACGACATCGTGTGTCGCTCGTTGATATAGCTGTGGAGCAGCAACACCTTGCCACGGAAGCGGCGGGCATACTCCATGCCCAGGCGCACCGACTTCAACGAGTACTTGCCGAAGTCCACGGGCAGCAGCACACAGCACTTGTCGCTGCTAGCGGTCTCGGGCGACTCGATGATCTGCAACGCCTGTGGCAGGTCACGCTCACGGATGCGCACACGCACACCCGAGCCCAGCACCTTCTCGTCAAGGTTGACATTATGCAATTTCACCTCGATGCCTTCTTCCTCAAGGGTATTCTTGAGTTCCACTGCGCGGTCAAACGTGTGGATGGCGACGGTAATCAGTCGGTTGGGGTCGTTGTTTGTCTTGTTGTCCATAGCTGTGGAGAGATTTAGCATCAGGCATTCTGCTCAAGAATCTCGAGGGCCATGTCAAGAATCTTGGGGTCGTCAAGCACTACCAAGCCGCCATCGGGTCCAGGCTCAAGATGGAACCCCATGTTGGTCCCAAACTCATAATTAGACCCGCCAAAGTAGTTTCTCACGGACTGAACCGGCAAGTCCAGCTTGTCGGCGATGATATGGATTGAGCCTTCGGGCAGACGGTTCTTGATGCGTCGCAGTTCGTTGAATGTGATTGTTCTCGACATAGGGCGTAACGATTGTATGTTGATGATGATCAATAAACACACGTCGGCAATGGCCTAAACTCGCTTGAGCAGGGTGGAGATGCTGGCGATTTAGACTCATCACGCATAATTTTTCCCAAAATTACAACATTTTATCCAATCCACAAAATAAATCGCAAAGAAATAGCCCAAAAGCCAAGAACGCTGCCACAAAAATGCGTAACTTTGTCGCTGCAAGAGATATGGAACAGGCTACGTTCACAACGGCATTGTTAAGGTGGTTTGCGTGCCACGGGCGCGAGCTGCCGTGGCGTGGCATCGGCGACCCTTATGCCATCTGGGTGAGCGAGGTGATCCTGCAGCAGACGCGCATCGACCAGGGCCGCAACTACTGGCTGCGCTTCATGCAGCGGTTCCCCACGGTCGAGGCGCTGGCCGCTGCCAGCGAGGACGACGTGCTGCGCCAGTGGCAAGGGCTGGGCTACTACAGCCGCGCCCGCAACATGCACGCCGCTGCTCGCCAGATCGTAGCCATGGGCGGTTTCCCACACACTATCGAGGGGTTGCGAGCCCTCAAGGGGGTGGGCGACTACACGGCAGCCGCTGTGGGGTCGATGGCGTTCAACCTGCCAGCAGCCGCCGTTGACGGCAACGTGTATCGTGTCCTGGCCCGCCACTACGGCATCGACACGCCCATCAACACCACCCAGGGGAAACATCTGTTTCAAGCGATGGCACAGGAACTGCTGCCCGTCCAAGAAGCGGGGACTTTCAACCAGGCGATGATGGACTTTGGCGCCACCTGGTGCACCCCACGGGCTCCGCGATGCGTTGACTGCCCCGTTGGCGACACTTGCGAGGCACTGCGCACGGGACGCATCTCCCAACTGCCCGTCAAGGAAAAGAAACTCAAGATTCAGGAGCGCCATCTGACTTATATCTACATCCGCCACGAGGGCAAGGTTGCCCTGCGCCGCCGCCCCGCCGGCGACATCTGGCAAGGCCTGTGGGAACCGCTGCTGGTCGAGGACACTCCCCTGCCCGACCTGGGCTGCCCGCTCACACTGGTAGCCAGTGGTGTAAAACACGTGCTCACCCACCGCATCCTGATGGCCGACTTCTACCTCGCAGAGCCCCAACAGCGTCCCGCACTGCCAGCCCAGTACCAATGGATCAATGAGCAAGACATCAACGATCACGCCGTGCCCCGCCTGGTAGAGAAACTGCTGGAAATCATTGGCGTCCATTAAAAAGCGCTGATGCCTCCCCATCACTGTTGACCCACCGCCAGACTTACAACAACATCAAAACGAGGGCGCGACCAGGTGAAGTCGCGCCCTCGATTGATTCATGTGTTGTCAACACTGCTGTTGATGATTACCACACTTTGCTCAGGACGTAATCAATCAGGGCTGATACATCGCTGATGTCCACCACACCCGACAAATCACAATCGGCGGCATTCAAGTCAACATCGGTAGCATCCTTGGAGAGGATATAGTCAATCAAGGCTGCGATGTCACTGACATCGACAATCCCGTTGCTGTCAACATCGCCACGCAGGGTGGTGGGTGCAACCTCGGCATCCTCGTCAAGGACAATCTTCAACTGCAAGGCGTCACTGGCTTTCACATTGTTGGCATAGGCCTCAAAGGCGTTGACCATGCCACTGGCAGCCTTAACAAAGTGGCTGCCCTGGGCATTCAAGAAATAAGCGTCCTGAATCGACTTGCGGCCAAATTCGCCCACTGTCATGTGATAGGTGCCGCTGGTGATGGCACTGGGGTTGGGCTTGATAGTCACGTTCTGAGCACTGAAGACGTAGGACTTGCCACGCATGTCGGTACCATCTTCACCACCATCATAGGGGGCCACAAAGTAGGGCACATTGGCCTCAAGGGCACTGCCCACATAGTCGGCCAGCAGGTAAGCATCATCGGCACTATCCTCTTCCATATTAAAGTTGCAGATCCACAACCCCTTAGCATCATTCTTGCTGTGCATCCAGTCAATAGCCTCGCCATCGACAGTCACACTCGTCGCAGCAAAGGGCAGTACCATCGTGCTCCATCCGCCCTCTTGACCAGCATGGCGACCACGTGTCAAGGTGCGCTCATAGCTGATGTTGTCGGCCCTGAAGCGATAGGGCGCATAGAAATCATAACCATGCTTGAGAACGATGTCGCGCTGAGCCACGTTGTTCTGGATAACGTTCTTGGCCTCGAGGCCGGCAGGAATGTATCTTGTGGCATTGCCCACATAGAACAAGGTGTTGGGGTTGTCGTTGGGGATCAGCGAGGTCAGGTTGACACCCTCCAGGCTGACGGCAGCGGCATTCTCGGGAACACGGATGCCATTATAAGCCTTGTAGCCCACACGGTTGCCATTGCCATCCCACACCACCATACCCGGCTGGATGGAATAATACTTGGACTCACCAGGCTTGACAAGATTGGTCGTTACCTCATTCTCGTTGCGGCCATAGATGTTGAGGGCATAACGCGAACCATAGGCCAGGTTATCAAACTCGAAATAGTAGGTACGGGTCTCGCCAGCGGGAATGAGCACGTTGCTGCTCAGGTAAGTCACCATCGAGCCATGGTTGTTCTCATCAACGATAAACAGCGGGGCCAGGATGTAGCGGTTGTACTCGCCCTCGGTATTGTTGTTGGTGACATCGACCTTGAACTTGATGTGGCTGTCATAGATGACCATATCCTCGTCGGCATTCAGGGCATTGATTTCCACACTCAGGTTCATGGGATAGACTGTCGAACCAGCGATATTCACCGATCCCGAGCCCGGAATGGCTTCATACCAGTCACTATCGTGGGTGGAGAGATAAACGCTCTTGGCGCCTGCATTCTGCGGAGTGAAGTTAAAGGTAACCACCTTGGTACCGCCAGCAGGAATCTCGGCCTCGACAACAGTGGTGTACTGGCTGTACTCATCGAGCTGCTCGTTGCTCACATACAGGTAGAGCTTGCCACTGAAGCGGTCAACGCTGTTGTTCTTCACCACCACATTGCATTGTTCGGCAGTACCCACCTTCTCACCGCCCGAGAACTCGAAATTGACTGACTGCAAGTCCTCTACAGGATGGTCGGCAAAGGTGACCTGATTGCCATTGAAGGTCGCTGCGATATAGTAACGGTCGCCTTCAATCATGGGTGACCATTCGCCAGAGCCGGGCGTGCTGCACACGGGCACAATCTTGTAGGTGCCACTGGTGATGCCCTCGCCAAAGGCGTAGGTGGTGCTGCTCTGCTGGGGTGGCCAGCAGTCGGTAATGGAAAGGGTGCTCTGGCCATAATAGGTCTGAGCAATCATCTGCACAAAGTTATCGTTGCTGTCATACAGGGCGATGCCACGCAGATACTTGTAACCGTCATCGATGTGGTCCTCGGCGGTCACCTTGATGTAACGGCTCTTAGTCAACTTGAAGGCACCGTTATCGCTGCGCTCAAACGTGCGTGAACCGGTATAATACATGTTGTACACGGTCAAGCGGTGGTCCACTTCTTCAGGAACTCCCGAATAACCCGGCGTGATGCCGATGATAGCCGTCTGGTCGATATTGTAACCCTCGCTGGAGGATACGGTAGCCACACCACCGCCGGCATAGGGGTTAAGCACCGACAGCACAAAGTAGCCGTCTCCCAGGCCTCCCCAGCCCCAGTTGATGTGGTAATAGTCACCATAGGCATATCCGTCACAGACAAACGAGTGTCCTCCGCCAGTGCCTGAGCGACCGTTATAGATGATGGGACGGCCCTCATACAGCTCCTGGTAAATCATTTCCTCCCAGTCGGCCTGCTCGTAGTCGCTGCGGTAAACCAGCTTGGCATCATAGTTGAAATACTCGTTCAGTGCCGTGGGGATATAGGGATCGCTGGTGCTGGAGGCATTAGTGCCATACTGCATGTGGGCTGCACAACCGGCATAGAGCATGAGCCAGGACACAGCGTCCTTCTCGGCCTGCGTTTCGGCACCAGTGTAGTTGTCCCTCATGTTATCCCAGTCAAAGTAGATGGGATCCAGCGACTCGGTGTCAAAGATGCCATACTCCTCATTATAATAATAAGTGACCTGATAGGCAGGAATCATCTTTGAGATGGTCAACGGGAACTTGTAGTAGTTCATGATCTGGGCCATCGAGGTAGCAACACAGCCGGTATAGGCCAGCACGCCAATGGTATCGCCATCCTCATTGACGTCCATGAATTCAGGGCAATGGTTCCAGTAGGGAGCACCCTGATCCCAGTGGCTGGTGATCAGCGGTGAGATACTGTTGCGCGTGGGGCGCGGTGCGTTGATGCTTTCACCGGTGACGCCCATGGCGTCAAGGGCATCGATTTGCATGGCATAATTCTCTAGCCAGGCTTTCATGTTGGCAGGCATGTTGTTGGGGTCGAACGAGCCACTATCGGTATATCCCAGGATGGGAACGGTGCGATCGTCACCCGATACGATGATGTATCCTTTCTTGCCTACGGTATTAAAAATGTAGTAATTAGAAGCCTTGGCTAATTGCTGACCATTGCTCAACTTAGCTGCGGCCTTTACTGCCGGCGATGACTGCACAGTCAGTCCGGGACGGTGCTGCTGCACAAACTTGGCGGCTGCCTGCTGGGCCTTTTCAGGTGACACAGGTGCTGCAATTGCCATGGCAGCAAGCATTAATGATGCTAGAAATAAGAATTTTCTCATCGGTCGTTAATGTTATTAGTAGGTTAGTAAAAGCAAACAAAATAATCTCCTCGGGAGGCGAAGAGATTGCAAAAATATAACTTTTTTTAAAAATATACAATTTTGGGCGCAAAAATAACATCTTGCGCCCAAAAATTTAAGTTAAACTGTCAAAAATCCAGCAATTTTGCTGTTTTGCTTTCCCTTTGCTGCTGTGGAATTATGCTCTACGACACATTATTTGTCCTGCTGGTCGTTGCTTTTCTTGTTGTGAACCCTGACCTTTAACTCATCGAATCCAAAACCATAGACGCCGTTCACGTTGCTCTGCGTGATAATGGCCTCGCGGTCGGTTTCCTTGATGATGCGAAAGATGTTCACGCTCTCGTGCTTGCGGCACATCACCAGGACAATCTTCACTTCATCCTTGGTGTACCAGCCCTGACCGTCCATGATGGTGCAGCCACGGTGAGCGACACTGATGATGTTGTCGGCAATCTGTTGCCACTTCTTGCTGATGATGAGGAACTGGACGCTCTGGCGCGTGTTGTTGATGACACGGTCGGCTGTGACCGAGTAGATGACCATGAAGATCAAGCCATAGACAATCTTGTCGATGGAGTGGAACAGGAACCATGAGGAGCAGATGATGAGCACATCGCAATACATCATGGTGCGGCCAAAGGAGACCGTGCTGTACTTGGCCACCATGGCTGCGATGATGTCGGTGCCGCCAGTGCTGCCGCCATGGGTGAACACCACGCCCAGGCCCATACCGCACAACACGGCACCCAGGATGACATTCATGAAGGTCTGCTGCTCGATGATGGGAGTGGAGAACAACGGTTGAAGCACACCCATGAATATCGTCGCTATAGTGGCGCCGATGATGGTGCGCAACACAAACTGCTTGCCCACACTGCGAAAGGCGATGGCCAGCAGGATAATGTTGATGACATAGTAGGTTGCTGCGATGTTAGCACCCGTCCAAAAGTGGATCAACGACGACAAACCCGTCACACTGCCAATCACGATCTTCTCGGGAAGGATAAACGCTGTGAAGCCAAAGGCGTAGCACAGCAAGCCCAATGTGATCATCACATAGTCCTGCCCAAACTTGATGTACTTTCTTGTCGATTCGGTCATATTCATTAAATGGTCTTAATCGTTTTCGGACTGCAAAATTACTGCAATTTGGCGAAACATGATGCATCAAAAACATTTTTCATGGCACAATAGAGCAGCTGTGATGCCATCAACAGCCCCAAAAGCCTCACGCCCCAAGTTACAAAGGCTATAAAATAATAATGACCAGATGAGTGAAGTTATTAGAAAATGTGTACCTTTGCGGCACAAGTTGGCAGGAACACTTTTTCTCGGTTTCCGTAGCCAAATTTCCATAACCATCAAGTTATAAGGCACTTATAGCTACCGAAACTTATAATAAAATAGAGAACACTTTATGATTACAAGACTGATTATCTCGTCGCTGGCGGTGCTGATCACCGCTCTGACCCTGGAAGGCGTGACCGTAGAGCCATGGTGGTGGGCAGTGATTATCGCCATTGTGCTGGGATTCATCAATTCATGGATCAAGCCACTGGTCAAGCTGCTGCTGTTGCCCATCAATATCGTGACGCTGGGGTTGTTCACCTTTGTCATCAACGCACTCATGGTGATGCTGT
>Ga0247611_10011536_pt1 | contig 10178 bp, 20 predicted proteins | sample 177DNAGHGhighgp2_FD_192422 | JGI IMG/M metagenome (GOLD analysis project Ga0247611, IMG submission 192422) | Sheep rumen microbial communities from Palmerston North, Manawatu-Wanganui, New Zealand - 1770 DNA GHGhigh gp2 | ecosystem: Host-associated > Mammals > Digestive system > Stomach > Rumen... | reverse complement strand
ACAGTTGGTTGTCCCGAAGAGCATCAAGTCTCGCCGTGCCCTGCTGAAGCTGGCTATCAGCTTCCTGGGTAAAAGAGCTGGCAGGGTGTATCTGATGACCAGCTGGACTCAGCAGATGTGCGAGCTGGGGCCTCGCGCTTTTGAAGAGTACATTGCCAAGCACGGGGAGGTGCTGATTTCGTGTTAATTTGTGACCGGCATAACAATCCACGTCCACCGCCCTACCAAGGGCGGTAATATCATTTTCATATTTGGATGTATAACATCCAAAAACTACTCTTGCAATTCAGCGCATCTTCTGCTATACTATAGATGTTCCAAGGGAGGGACAGAAAGGAAGGAAACGAACATGAAAACTTATCTGAGCATCAGCATCACCCACTATAGCACCCATCACATTCAGCCCGAAGTTCACTACTATCGGAATGACGGAGTGCATCCCACTACTTCCACTTTCGATAAGCTGACTGTTGAGGAAGCCAACCTGCTGATGTGGGAGCTGGTCAAGCTGGGTGGTAAGAATACCTATAGGGCGAATCGGTATAACAATGCTATCAGTGAGCGCATCGTCACCTTCTGGGGAGAACTGTAAGAAATATCCGCCCATAGGGCGGATATCTTATTTTGGATGTATAACATCCAAATTGATGATTTGACTTTTATCCTAAAATCTGATATTATAATAATGCGGAAGGGAAAGGGAACCTTCCAAGATGAGAAGAGAAAAGGAAAGGAAAGGGATAGTACAATGACAATCACGATTGAAAAGAAACTGAGAGATTTTCACTTCTGGAGCGGAGCCGCCACTAACGCCGCTAAGCTGACCCCGGAAGAGCTCGACCAAGCTGAGGAATATATGGAAACGCTTCCCTTCAGCGAAGAAGAATACTGGAGTGCCACTGAAATCAATGATACTTTCTGGTTTGACTTTGAAAATGTGTGTGAGTGGTTGGGCCTTGATTATGAGGAAGTTATGGCAAGGGAGTAATCCCTTGCCCTAACTTCATTTCATATTTTGGATGTATAACATCCAATACGCAGACTTGACTATTATCCTATATGTGATATAATGATATTGTTCCAAGAGGGAACAGAAAGGCGGTAAGCAAGATGGTAAAGATTACAAAGTCACTCGCACGCAAGATGTACAACAACGGCGAAGAAGTTATGATTATCCCAAACAAAGTCCGCCCCAATGGGATACTTGCCAGCTGGACTACAAAACCTGCCGATGACCCCGATGCAGACTTTGATAAGCTGTGCAATGCAATCTTCTACTACAACTGCTCCCCGGAAACGGGCATGAACCTTGCCTACTATGCGAAAGAGGTGTAAGCTGTGAACTTCATCCAGGCGCTTGCACTTGACAAGCTGTGGCCTATTATGATATTCACCGGCATATATTTCATATGTTGGGACAAATGGGGATAATATCCCCTTCAATTATTTGGATGTATTACATCCAAACATACTTATTGACTCTATCCCCATAATATGATATGATATCAGTGTTGAAAGGGACGGACTCAAGGGCATGAGTCTTAAAGCGGTTAGCATAACGCAATTGTTTGATGGGCGATGACCCTATAGTAACTGAAGCGAAGCCGCCGCCCCAATCTAATTCTGAAGGGAGCAATGAAGATGGAAGAACTGTATGTGCTAATGAAAGATAGTGAACTTGTCGGAGTCTATACCACACACCGTAAGGCCACACAGGCGCTAATTCTTGATACCATGAAAGATGGTATGAAACTGAATAAATACAGTTTTGAGTTCGGCGTTGAGTTCTTTGATTATATCGGCCCAGAGTCCGGCGGCCACTTTTTGTGGGAAATCCAAGAAGTTACACCCGATAATCGGGTGTAATTTCACTTTTACTCGATTTGGATGTATTACATCCAATATCTTGCCTTGACTTTCCCATTACTTCATGGTATCATATAACCATGAAAGGGAGGTATTGAGCATGAAGGAACAGATGACTTACCACGTAGCGGTTCAGAGAGCAGAACGAGTAAAGCACATCATTGAGGATGTAGGTTTAGGTCAGATTGTCAAGGAAAAGTATACTCGCTTCAGCCTTGAGCAAGCTGGACGCTGGGTTTGCATCACTGATACGGGCGTCACCATCATTAAGGATGAGCCCAAGGAAAAAATTATTACCATGTATGTCACCACGCAGAGAGAGCTGGTAGCTGTGTTCGGTGGAGCAAATAAAGTTCCTGCGTTCCTGCGTAAGAAAGTAGACCATAATCAAAGTAAGTACACGGAAAGGGGTAAAACGATATGGAGAAGCTGAACAGATGGGGTAAGAAAAGCTACGCTAATGACAGAAGGCGGCTCAACCGCCTTCTGAAAAAGGCTGGTATTGTATTTGAATGGCACGCTCTATGGGATGGATATAAGTGGACTTTTCCGCAGTCTGCTTATCCGAATGGAGATGCCGTTATCCATAGTTTTTCCTATTGTAATCGTCAAGGGTGTTTTGAAACTATGGGCATCGGCCCCGAAGATGATTGTGTCCCACGTACCGCCCAAGAACTCATAGAATTACTCCGGCCAACGGAGTAATTCCATTTTGGATGTATTACATCTAATTTTATTATTTGACAATTATTTAATTTTATTATATAATGCTAATGTAAGGAGGGGATAGTATGAGTAAGAAGAAAAACCCGAAACAGAAAACATGGGTTGAAGTATTCCAGTCCGAACGCAAGGAGTTTCCACAAGGATATTGCGTAACTCGCATTATCCCCGATAAGCGCAACAAGAAACCGAAGCATAAGGGAAGGGAGTTTGAGGAATAATGCCGTGGTGGTGGGATGTCCGTAATGCAATTAATAATAAGTTAATTCGCTTTCTACTGAATCATTGTTGGATTGATTGTTGTACTCTTCGTAAGTTTGTTTATCAAGTATCTAATGGTGAGTTGCAAGCAATTATGGATGAAAAGAAAGAGTGGGACTAATGAAACCTTATTATATTTATCAAACCACAAGAGATGGTAAAACTTTTTATGCCGCCTTTCATACCAAAGAAGCCGCAGAAATGGCATTGGAAACATTAAAGCGCCGAGAAAAACTATATCCAAAATGGCTTCGAGCAATATATACTTTGGAGGAAAAGTACGATGAAATATAAATGGGTTATTATGCAGGAACTTGAAGATACAAATTGCGCGAATCCTTATTTGATTGTAGATACCGAAGAGCGTGCCGAAGAGTTATGCTATAAGTTGGAATCCGAAAACCCGGGCTTTATCTTTTGGTCTTATATGTGTGAGGAGGAATAAGAAATGAAAGTATATTCTCTTACTCAAGTGGGTGATTTTGCAGATGTAGGGTGCTATGGGGTATTTTCTACCCCAGCAAAAGCAACAGAATATGCAATTGAGTTTGCTAAGGAGTCTGGTGAAGCTTTCTCAGAAGAAACCGTATGGGATGGCTTTACTAAAACTGTTTACTGTGGTGAATATGAGTTTGAGATTTGGGAACATACACTTGATGAGACCTAATTTGGGTCTCAATTAGTTGGATGTATAACATCCAATTATAATACTTGCATTATCCTATAACTTATGATATTATATAACTGTTCCGAGAGGGGAACACGAAAGGAGATTGAAAGATATGAACACTCTGTATGCGGTAAAGAACTTCGGACGGTATCACTTCTTCAAAACCGCGGAACTCCGCAAAGCGTATCTGGACAGTCTGCCCGAGTGGGAAGCTAAGCACTGTGAAGTCTACGAAGTGCGCTATGGAAAGGTGGTATGAGCTGTGACTACTCGCACCTATTATCTGCCGAAGAATCGGATTGCTATCCATGTTATCAACTACATGGTATCCAAAGTCGGATGTAGTATTGGTGAGCTGAAAGTCAACCGTCAAGCTGATACCATCCGTGTTCCCGTAACCTGTAACGATGTCGATGTTGCTAAAATTGAGCGCATCCTTAAGACTTATGATATGTTAGGAGAATAAAATGCTTATGGATATTGTAATGATTGTATTAGCAATTTTGAATCTCTGCGGGGTTATTTCCGGTACTGTTGTTTCAATCTATGGCATTGTATTCGCGTGCGTGGTTGCAATTGCCGCCCTCCTTAAGGACAGGGACTAATGTCCCGCCTTAATAAACTTGGATGTATAACATCCAAATTAAGTAATTGACTTTTTATCAATTTTGAGTATAATAATAATTGTTCCGAGGGACAAGAGGTAAGAACGAAGTACAAGTTCCCAGTCCTCAACCAAGTTGCAAATTGGTCAAGACTTGTCCCCAAGAACAAAAAAATAACAGATTTAATACTTGACAACAAGTAAAAAATCTGATATAATATAATCATCCCGAAAGGGAAAACAAAAATAAGTGCAGGGTGGTCTGCCGTAACTAAACCACTGAGAAAAAAGGAGTAATTATGACTAACGTAGAAATCCTCAACACTATCCTGTCTATCCCCGGTGCTAACATGGCTCGTCAGAACAAGACCAACTTCGTGGTTATCCCCACCGATGAAGGCTTCGTGAAGGTTGCCATTTCCAACGCTCTTGCGAAGGATACTAAGGCTCACAAGGCTTTCAATGCTGAAGCGGCGATTGCCGAGTACAAGGCTTATGAAGCCGAAGTTGCTCTGCGTGAAGCCGAGAAGGCTACCAAGCCTGTCAAGGTGAAGGGGCCGAACCCCGAAGCGCAGGCTCGCCGTGACGAACTTGACGCCAAGGTTTCTGCTCTGCCCGCTTTCACCGAGTATACCGCTACCGACATTCTGAACGCTCTTGCCGGACAGGTTGCCGAGAATGTCACTGTAATGGCGGTCGGTCAGAGCGCCAAGCGCCTTGTGGAGAAGGGTGTCCTCACGGTTGGCAATCGTGAAGGCGACAAGAAGTCTTACTACACCAAGGCTTAATCCCAAACCCAAAACTCCCCTTCCATCAGAAGGGGAGTAATTTTATTTTCAAGTATTTGGATGTTATACATCCAATTTTATTAGTTGACTTTTCCCTTAACTTCTGTTATACTAAACATGCTCAAGAGAGAGCAGAAGGAGTGGAAAGAAATGAGCAAGAGAACAATTTGGTTCGACATGGATGGAACGATTGCCGACCTGTATAATGTAGAAAACTGGCTTCCGAAACTGCGTTCCTATGACCCCTCCCCTTATGCCGAAGCTGAAGTCATGCTAAACATGAGCCTGCTTGCCCGGTATCTGAATAAGCTCCAGAAGCTCGGATATTGGATTGGAATTATCAGCTGGGCTTCCAAAGATTCTACAACGGAATATGATAGAGCCGTAGCTAATGCAAAACATGAATGGTTGAAAATCCATTTAAGCTCGGTAACATTCAATGAAATCCTCATTATTCCCTATGGAGTACCAAAGGAATTATGGATGAATACAACCGATGACATTCTGTTCGATGATAACGAAGAAATTCGTAATGAATGGGATGGTGAAGCGTATGAGCCGACAGAAATCTTCTCCGTTCTTTCCTCTCTCATCAAAGGGGAGTAATCCCCTTTTAATACTTTAGGTGTTTAACACCTAAATTTAATACTTGATTTTTATTAAAATTATGTTATAATATAATTGTTCTAAGGGATGAGGACTTCCAAGACCACACATCAAAGGACTTCCTGTGTCGCCTTACAACTGGGTGGTTTGAGGCAGTACTTCCGCCGAGAGCGAATAAAAAAGGGTATTGCTGACGGTTGGTTGCGATGGGAGAAGCCGGTTCTAAAGAGATAGAACCAAAATCGGAGCCATCATAAGGGGAGTGTGTGTTGCCCTTATGGAAATTAGGTATACTTAGAGTACCTAATTTCATTTCGTTCGATTGGATGTATCACATCCAATAATATGTCTTGCAATTTTCCCAATATATGATATACTATTATTGTTCCGAGGGAAGAACGGAACAGAGAAATAAAAAGAGAGAGGAATTAAAAACGATGAAAGTATCTGAAACGATGACCATTACCAAGCGGAGTTCTGATGGTGCGTTCTATGGTGAACGCAATAATGTCCCCTATGTAATTGAGCGTTCTCACACCGACTACAACGCCTATGATGGCTTTTATAATGTTATGAGGGCTACGGCTTTCAGTGACCGTCCTCGGGTTTTCAAGGAAATCGTGTCAACCAATCGTTACCCCATGATTTTCGGCAACTCTGAACCGGCTATGACTACTCCCGTGGTTCAGCGTGACCCTAAGGAGATTCTGATTGAAGGCATCAAACATCTGATGGACTTTTTCACAGAGTTCAGCTTCACGCCTTCCTTCCGGTTCACCAATACCTTTGCTTATATGGCTTGCAAGAGCGCAAAACAGGCAACGGAGTATGTGACAAACTACTTCGCTCTGATGGACTCTTCCTATGTGAAAGAAGTTCAGCAGAAGGTCAAGAGTTCTGAGTTCAAACAGATTATCAAAGACATTGCTCAGTATGGTGAACCGACCGCCCATATCAATACCCGGCTTAAGGTCTATTTTGGGCCCGCAGGAACAGGCAAGACCACGATTGCACAGGAAGAAAGCGACAATCGGTGCATCGTGTGCAACTCCTCCATGTTGCCGTCCGATTTGATGGAAGATTTTATCTTCAAAGATGGCAACCCCGACTTTAATCCTTCCCTTCTGTGGGATTGTATGGAACAGGGCAAAACCATTGTCCTCGATGAAATCAATCTTCTTCCCTTTGATTCTCTGCGTTTCCTTCAAGGTATTGTGGACGGAAAGAGTGAGTTCTACTACAAGAACCGTCCGGTGCATATCCATAAGGGTTTCCAGATTATCGGGACAATGAACCTCTCTCTCGGCGGTATGATTTACGGCTTGCCCGAACCGTTGGTCGACCGTTGCTCTGAAACCAAAGAATTTGCTCTGACCGCAGAGCAGTTGACGAAAGCCATTGTCGGGTGGGATGCGGAGTAATCCGCATCCAATTTCTTTTCAAACCATTTGGATGTCATACATCCATATTTATAATTTGACTTTTCCTATAACTTCTGCTATACTTGTATTGTTCCAAGAGGAATAGAAAGAGAGGAACTAAAATGGAACTGAGTTTTGCGAGATGTGAATCCATTGTAAACACCCTTCCCATTGGTTTCTATACCGGACGGAGAATCAATGTTCGGGTGGATAAAGATGCCAAAACTTCCTACTATGACCCGATGGAAGATAACATTGTAGTTTCTTATCCTATTATTGCTCATCGTATGAAAGTCATGCCCGAAGGTTCTTGTGATGAAGAAGAAGCTGTTCGGTCTATGATGTACCATGAAGTTTCCCATGCTATCCTTACTCCTGCCGAATCCTTGCAGAATAGTTTTGCAGTAAACTGCATGGAAGATGAACGCATTGAAACAGTTTTGAAGAACTATTTTCATGGTGTAAACTTCCGCAAGCAGTTGCTTGATGTGCATGGTGGAAAAATCCCACAAGCAACCGATACACAATCTGCTTTCTTTAATGCCGTTCGGTTTGGTCTTGGAACAGGCAAGGTACAGAAAGAAGTTCAGCGCATCATCAATGAGTTTTCTCCCATGAACCGAATCACCAAACGTTGGGAAAGACCCGTTGGGGCAGGATATTATGAAGATGCCATAAAAGATTTGTACAAACTTGTGCAAAAAGAGTTCAAAGATAGTCCCGAAGAGTTTCAGCCTAAAGAAAATGGTGGCGAAGGTGAACCGCAGGGAATGGATAAACTTGCGGAAAAGAAACAGGGTTCGGACAATGGCAAGGGCAAGAACAAGTCGTCCAATGAAAAAGGCGAAGAAAATGAAAATGACTCAGAGGATGGCGAAGGCGAAGAGAGCGAAGAGTCTAAATCCCAAAATCCTTGTGGCGCAGAGTATGAAAGCCCTCTTTCCGAAGAGCAACTCAAGCGCATGGTGGGTGCTTCTCTTGGCAAGCAGTCCGGCTTGGATGAAGTGCAGGTTGAGAAACTGAATGAGTTTCAGAAAACCATTGAAATGATTATCGGCAACTTCAACAAGAAGAACAAGGGCGGTAGCGGAATTAACGCTTACTCCGGCGTATTTAATCCTCGTGCCGTTGCTCGTAAAGACTATCGGTACTTTGAGCGTGCAATGACCACACAGGGCAATAATAAGTTTGGCACTTGCCATCTGAATCTGATTATTGATTGCTCCGGTAGTTATTGTGAGAATGTGAATGTAACCAATGGAATCCTTGCGGTTCTGTCAGAGATTGAGCGCAAGAACCGGAACTTCTCAATGGATGTTGCCTTTATCAACCATGAGTTCAAACTTTGTAAGACTGTCAGCGAACGCAAGATGACCGCATGGGGTGGCAACTCCATTCCGGTAGACATGAAGGAAATCCTTATGAAGTTGCAGAAACCGCAAACGTGCAATTACAATATCATTCTGTTTGATGGGGATGCTTGTTGTAATGATATGTACGGTAGAGATTGTAATAAGGCTTTCGGCGTATTCGATATGAAGCAGACCACGCTTATTACAGACCCCGACAACGAAGAGTACATGAATCCGCCTTTTACTTCCACTAAAGTTGTGGTCACTCAGAATTATACCAAAGAACTGGTTGACCATATTATCCATGCACTTACAATCGCTTTCGGTTAAGGTTAGGGGAGTTAGACTCCCCTAACTTTATTTTTATATAATTGGATGTATTACATCCAAAATAATCGTTGACAAGTCCCATAATTGGTGGTATACTTATTACGAAATGAGGGAAGGAAAACCCAAGACAAACCAAAAGGAGTTTTTTGTTGAATGTCTGATTATGCTCTGATTCTGGATACCGAAACCACAAGCCTTGATAAGCCTTTCTGTTATGATTGTTCATGGGTTATCATGCAGAAAGCCGATGGAAAGCTGATTGACTTCAAAGCGAACGTGGTCGAACAGGTTTGGCACAACCTGCCCCTGTTTGAGTCCGCATATTATAAGGAAAAGCGGCAAAAATACGTACAGATGATGCGGAAACATGATGCGGTCATGGACAAGTGGGGCTACGTTATGCGTAAACTGAAGCAGGACATTATTAAGTACGGAATCGAAGAAGTATACGCCTACAATTCCGATTTTGACGATAAAGTAATCGCATACAATTGCGATTGGTTCAAGTGCAACAATCCTCTTGAGAATATCGAAGTATATGATATTTGGGGATATGCAAGCGAGTTTATCACGGGTGATGCTGACTATCGCACCTTCTGTGAAACATTCGAGCGGTTTACTGATACGGGTAATTACAAGGGTAGCGCCGAAGTGGTTCATCAGTTCTTACTGAATGACCCCGACTTCATCGAAGAACACATGGGTCTTTTCGATTCTGAGATTGAAGCAAGTATTCTGTTTGAGTGCGTAAATCGTGGTGCTGAATGGGGTAAGAATTACAAGGTAAATAAAGTTTTGGCTCGTCCGATTCTTCACCCCTTCACTATCAAGATTGACGGAGTAGAAGTCTATAGTGGCGAATACGTGAAGAAGTTTGTGCGGTCTGATGTGTACAACTTCAAGAGCAAGTAAGAAGGTGGGACAGAAATGTCCCACCTTTTCGCATCCGGTATTTGGATGTTATACATCCAAGTCAAATGATTGACTTTTAATGAAATCTGAGTATAATAATAATTGTCAGAGGGAGCGAGGGACGGAAACAAAGTCCATGGAAACAGTAACCTCGCTTCAAAAAGATTTAGACTCTGTTGGATGAAGAGCTAAAAAACCTCTTGACAAACCACAAAAATTATGATACAATAACTACGAAAGATGAAGAGAAGGAAAACTCTTACAAAACCAGAAAGGATACCGCTATGAAGAAAGCGTCTATGGAAGCCCTCGTGAACTACATCGACAACCACAATCTGACCGACCTGTTCGCCATCAAGGATGAACTGACCGCCGAACTGTCTAAGGGTAAGGCAAAAGCCGATGCCAATCGTGCCGTGTATGCGGAAATCCACGATAAGGTTGTCGCTGTCCTGTCTACCGCTACCAACCCCGTGACCGCACAGGAGATTGCGGATGAAACCGGAATCGCCCGTGGCAAGATTGTGTATGGTCTGACCAACTACTGGGACGATGAAGTAGTTGCGGATAAGTCCGGCAAGACCACCACTTACCGCCTTGCGTAATTCCCCTTCCGTTGCCCACGGAGAAATCCGTGGGTAGTAT
>Ga0247611_10011535_pt1 | contig 10179 bp, 32 predicted proteins | sample 177DNAGHGhighgp2_FD_192422 | JGI IMG/M metagenome (GOLD analysis project Ga0247611, IMG submission 192422) | Sheep rumen microbial communities from Palmerston North, Manawatu-Wanganui, New Zealand - 1770 DNA GHGhigh gp2 | ecosystem: Host-associated > Mammals > Digestive system > Stomach > Rumen... | reverse complement strand
AGGGAATCGGCCAGAGGTGGTGTGAATCCCAATGCGAGCGTCGGTGCGAACAGGGACGGCGAAGGCAATAACAGAGGCCACCCTACCGTTACGCAATATTGTTCAAAGTGCGGTGCATGGAAAGGGCAGTTGGGACTCGAACCTTCCCCGTTGGAGTACATTGACCATCTGATGATGATATTCGATGAGGTGAAAAGGGTACTCAAACCGACAGGTGCGTGTTGGGTCAATCTGGGGGACACCTATGCTACGACCAGCGGATTCACAGGGGATACGAAAGGCGTACAGCGTTCTCTCGATTCCATAATATCGGCGAAAAAGGTCAGGGAGGGATTGTCCCGCACCCAGTTCCCTCAAAAGACACTTGTCCAGATACCGTCAAGGTTCGCAATAGCGATGACCGATCACGGGTGGATTCTGAGGAACGAGATAATCTGGCAGAAGGACAGTGCGATGCCGAGTTCCGTCAAGGACAGGTTCACAGTGGATTTCGAGAAGTTCTTTTTCTTCGTGAAGAACCCTAAATATTATTTCAAACAGCAGTTGGAGGAGGTAAAGCAAGAGAGCATAGCCAGAGCGAAACGTGCGAGGCACAATACCCTTGAGACCAAGAGCGTGATACGCGGATCCAACGCCTATGAATTACAGCACAATGATCCTAACTGGAAGAGATGGGGGAACCCCGAAGGCCGCAACTGTAGGACGGTATGGTTCGATAATACGTCCAAATGGAAGGATGACGATATCGAGGCGAGCGTTAGACAGGGGATGCACCAGAACAGGGGGAACAGTGTGGTGTATAAGCGTTACAACCTGCCAGATAAGGCGGGCTTCACCGCTTTTATGAAATCCCGCACAAATCCAAAGGAGATTGTTTCTGGAACAGAAATCTCGCTCACGACAGCCGAGCATTGGTTCAGAACGGACGACGGGTTCTCATATCCCTCTATCGAGGATTGGATGCTCATCAGAGATAAGGTGAGCGATGATTCCGAGGGATATTCCGAGATAGACAGGGGCATGACCGATGTGACCGTAGAGACCGATGATATACTGAAGAACAGCGACGGAATGAGGAATGTCCGTACAACTTGGTCGATATGCAATACGGGATCCAATCTGGAACACGTTGCGATGTTCCCCAAGAAGTTGGTGGAGAGGCCCATTGACGCTTGTTGTCCAGAAGGCGGTATCGTGCTGGATCCGTTCTGCGGTTCTGGTACTGTATTGGAATACTGCTATGACCATGACATCAACGGGATAGGCATCGAGATCAATCCCGCATACGAACCTCTGATAAAAAAGAGGGCGAAGCACGGTCAGACCAGATTGAAGTTCGATGAGTGAGGCTTGTCATTAAACCATTTAGTTCGATATTTCTCCTTTTTCATAATTCTTCAAAACCTTTTACCTTACTCACTTTTTTATATACAAACGTAAATACATTGATTGATTGATATGGTCGATCAATGCGATATGTGTAAACACGGGTACAGCGGTTGGACGGTTGTCGGAGAGCGTCATTCCGATGGTTATGAGGACTTCGACTGCGAGAAGTGGGATGTAATGACCGATGAGGATACCGAACTCTGCAATCAGGGTAAATGCCCGTATTTCGAGAAGAAGGACCCTTATGCCGAGGACATCTATTCAGAGGATATGGAAGATGCGTGACTGCTGTTATGAACAGCGCAGATACAATGTGAGTGGGAGGGGGATAGATTATGTTTCGGATAAGGCCAGAATCCAAATCTCCGTGTACTGTCCGTTCGGAATCTAAAAAGAGAAAGAGTGAACGTGCTGGTGCGGTCATCAAAGGTATTGCTACATTCATCGTAATAGTATACGCGGGTATATCTGCGGTAAACTTCTTCGTTCTACCTACCCCAGTCTATTCGGATGGTGGCGGGGGGATTGTATCTCAAGAGGATTTTGAGGATGCACACGAGATAAATGTTTTCCATCACGGGTGGGTGTTTTCACTTCACCCCTCTCTCTTGGTCGATCCAGATTGCCCTTACGTTCAGGAACTGGCTGAGAAGTTCCGTTCCGATAGTGACAGGGAGACACTATACCATATCATGAAGTGGATAGCCTACAACATCGAGTACGAATCTGATGACGTGCTGTATGGATTGAAGGATTATTGGGCGTTACCGTGTGAGACTTTATATTATATGAAAGGGGACTGTGAGGACTTTGCGATATTGTTCTGTTCGATAGCGATTGTCTTGGGGTTCGATGTTTGTATTTTGGACTATCCTTCACACATTTCTGCAGGGGTGTATCTGGATGGTGAATTATATTTTTGTGATCTGTTTGACGGGTATCTGTTGAAGAGTATGAAATGGAAAGGAGATGATCCCGTGGTCGTTTCTTTGGATCCATCATTTTGGGGACAGATTTCTAAGGCGTTCGCGTGGTCTAACAAGTGGATGCACAAGGGTCTTGACCCGATTTTACCATAATATTAAATATACAGTTGTAAATACATAAGTACATAAAAGAATGAGATATAACAGGTGATAGAATGACAGAGAGATTTGACGGGTTCATAAGGATCGTGGAGTCCATAACCGCATTCAGACCAGATCCGTCCGCATCGGATAAGGACATACGGTGTCTGGTCAATGTGATCAGTTATGCCATCAGTCTGATGGCATCGGTGATGCTGGATAAGGCCGAAAGGCAGATGTTCAAAATCTGGTGTATGGAAAAGGTCTTGACCATGGAGAAGGAAAGACTCAAGGGAATGGAGCGATCGTATGGAGAAGATGATGCTCTACGATGACAGAGAAATGTTCGTCAAGGACAACTGTGAGAACTGCATTCACTTTGGCGTTCCTGTGTCAGAAAGGCCGTGCAACGGGAAGATACCCATGAGATTCAATCAGATCGAATGGTATCCTGATTACTGTCCGTTCAAGATTCGCAGACCGCTTACGGATGAGGAACGTAAGGACTTGCAGAGGACGATAAAAGAGGTGTGCGGTGAAAGAGTATGACCTGTTGGTACGTCTACGGGGAGAAATGCGAAAGGCACGGAAGATGTCAAGGGTGTGAGGTCTATGACAGATGGCACGAGGAGAGGATGAGGATGTTCGGGATGCATGACGATAAGATGAAGAAGGAGGAAGAGTGAATGGCTAGTTTCAAAGATGTACACATAACTTACAGCGGGATCAACCCCTATGGCGTTCTGCGTTTCGCCATGACGCTCATAACGTGCTCTGGAGAGACGGTCGTAGATCTCTCGGAGAGGAACTACATAACGTTCACTCTTAGGCACTTCAACGAGGACAACCTAAGTGAACTGAAACGCAAACTGACTGCGATGGCGGACTTTCAGGACGCTGAGACGTTCGAGATCGATGTAAAGGAGGTGGGGGAATGATTGAGTTGGAGTCGTGTCCGTTCTGCGGACGTAAGGATATGGACGGATACCGTCTCAATTACAACACGGGGTGTTCGTCGGCATTGGGCGAGATATTCCGCATCGACTGTTATTGCGGTTGCAGACTGGATAAGAGCATCGATGAATTGACTGACAGGTTCGTGAAGGAGAACGGAACGGACATCGAATGTACCGAAGAGGATCTGTGGAATCTGATGGCAGAGGAATGGAACTGGAGGTACTGATATGGGTGACTCCTTATCTTTTTGGGACATTCTCTTTCTGAAAGACGAGATCGATTTGGAGACTTACATCATTATCGAGTGGGTTGTACCTTGTATATTGCTCGGTATCGTCATCCTCGGCATTGTCATCCATACGTATTCGTGGGAGATCAAGCACTTCTTCAGAAGGCTGTTCAGGAGGAAGAAGCGATGACATACTCACTCTATAATCTGACAAAGGATGCCCAACTATCCATAAGAGGGCCCATAGGATTGTCCCCCGATAATTTGTTCACGTTCGGGGTGTTCCTTGGTAAAGAATGCGTCAAGAAGGGCATTGACGGTAATCCTTACGCATATGAGGTAATGGATTGGCCAGAGGCCGTAAAAATGGCACAGTGGATACTGGAAGAGAACGAATGGATACAAAACGAATTGAAGAGGATGGGCATTACCTCTGTTGGGAGATGTGAAAGATGACCGAGCACAAACTGAAACTGAATGACAGGTATTTCGATGCCGTAGCCAACGGCATCAAGACATTCGAGATACGCAGGAACGACAGGGATTACAAGGTCGGAGATACGCTCGTATTGAAAAAGGTTGATGATGACGGTAAATATTTCACGTATGCCGACCACAATCTTGGGATCAACCTCTATTATGAGATTAAGGTCGCGGTGACATACATACTGACTCACGAGGATTTCCCAGACAGTGTTCCAGAGGGATATGTCGTTATGGCGGTAGAGAGGTTGAAAGAATGACCGAAGAACTTTATGGGATAACGAAAGGCGCAACCGAATATGTGATTCATTGTATGTACTGCGACTATGAGGGTGTGCATCACTCACACACGAAGAAAACCGCTATTGAAGTTTTCAAATCGAATGGTTGGAAGATATGTCGCAATCACGCAGTCTGCCCGAAATGTATGGGAGTGATTGAATGACCAGATACAGAAAGAAACCGATCGAGATCGAAGCGATACAATTCACAGGCGGCAATGTAGAAGAGATCGCTGAGTTCATGGGTATCCCGATTATGGATTTGCAGAAGAGCATCTATGAACTCGTCAGTGGGCCGTATAGCATTCGTATGATGCCCATATCTACGTTGGAAGGGGTTATGACTGCCGCTTCTGGAGATTGGATCATTAAAGGCGTCAAAGGAGAGTTCTACCCATGCAAACCCGATATATTCGATGCAACGTATGAAGAGGTGAAGTGAATGACCGATTTCGAGATGGACAAGATGTACACGATCACAGGGAGGGAGTTACTGGCTCTCCTGTCCCTGATCCCTGACGGGGATGAGAAAGCCAAGGCGATAGTGGAGAATGTGGCATGTAGGGAAAAGTCAAGAAAAGTCAATGAAAGTCAAATTGACTTTTTGAAGCCGTGTCCGTTCTGCGGTGCAAAAGCGATGCTGGTCTATTGCATACACGGTATAGGTGCTAATTGGGGGGTCGAATGCACTGAGACACACGCGCATAGAATGGAGTTCGGCGGTACACAGGATGAAGTGATTAGAGAGTGGAACAGGAGAGTGAAAGAAAGACCGACAGGGGTATTTTGATATTGCACTTCAGATGAATATCATTAAATATTGTTTTGTAAATACAGATATACATACAACTAAAAAGAAGTAAAATAGAAAGGAGTAGAGATATGAAGATATATGCTGTAATCGTGAGATGCGAGGATAATTACTATCCCGACTATCAGATAGTCGATGATCGGGTCTATCTGAAAGAAGAGGATGCCAGAAAGAGATTGGATGAAATGGTCAAAGATATTCCTTATACTTGCTGGCCAGATCAAATCGAGATATACGATTTTGAGGTGAGGGAATGACCAATGAAAGATTGATGGAGAAGGCACAGGAACTCATTGGGTCTTGGATCTATGACAAGACAGACAAGAACGAGTATCTTTACGCATACGATTGCTATGATTGGTGTTGCGAGGATGATGTGAAACTGTGTTGTATCGCAATCAATTCAGACGAGGCCATATTCAATCCGTATATCAAGGAAACAGAGGTCTGGATGTCCGAGTTCGATGAATATTACCGCAAGGCATCGAATACTAAATGTATCAAGGCGTGGGAGAAATTCAAAAAGCATTACGACAAGATGTTCAAAGGGGGAGTGAGTGAATGACCGATCTGAAACCATGTCCGTTCTGCGGGAGCACCAGCATAAGGATCGAGTGTTTTCAGAATAAAAATTGGGAGAAGGACTTTTGGATCACCTGTGAGAACTGTGATGCCACTTCGGGCGTTCGTGACAATGAAACAAGCGTAATAGAACTGTGGAACAGGAGAGTGGGCGAGTGACAGAACCAACCGACAAATTCACGGTCAGCGGTAAACTCGTCAAGTGGGATATAAACAAGTTCGAGTTTACCTTGGAAACGCCTGTCGGGGATATTAAGATCAACATCGAAAAATGCAACAGCCAGATGCTCAATAGAATGGTTGATGCGATGAGGCTTAGAAGAATGGTAGAAATCAGGGTGGTGGAAGAATGACTGACCTGAAACCCTGTCCGTTCTGCGGTCGTGCAGTCAAGGTCATACACACCGAGCCATGCGGATATAGTGTCGCTTATTTCGGGGATGAATATGCGGCCGCAATAGTCCATGAAGAGAGGTGGGAAGGAGGATGCATCATTGACGATAATCCCCCCTCAGCCACTCAACGTGAGGAATCTAAGATGGTAGAGTTATGGAACAGGAGAGTGAGGGAATGACCCTGTATGTCTGGGAATGTAAATACTGTCATACTCGCTATGCCGAGGGGTTCTCCCGTGTCAGTAAACCCTATATCGGTATGGAGTTCAGGATCCCGTGTCCTTATGGATGCAGAGAACATCCTGGGGTCTCGAATGTATCCGTGATGGTACTCAAGGAGATCAAAAGGGGTGTGAGGGAATGATAACCCAGATAGACCTTGTTCTTTCCCAACTGTTCGATGATTGGTTTGAGATTATGATCAGTCAGGAAGGAGTAAGGTTAATCGGAGAGGAATATTCCGCTGACCTAACGGATGATAAGGTAAAGGAATTGAACGATGTATTGACAAAATATCTTGAAGAACGTGAGAAAGAGAAAAATGAGAAGGATGATGAGTAAATGAGTACCAAGAACATACTGACAAAAACCTGTCCGTTCTGCGGAGGGAAAGCCGAATTGCGTGATAAACTGGATGGCAATACGGAGACCTACGAGATCCATTGTAACAGTTGCCACATGAATTTCTCAAGGTTCGTATGGAGATGTATGGACGAGAAGGATGTGATCAAGGATTGGGATAAGAGGGTGGTTGAATGACCGAGTTGAAATCGTGTCCAATCTGTGGAAGTGATGCTCTGGAAAAATACCGTTACAATGTTGGCGGATTTCTGGAGAAGAATGTAGCGTGGAAACAGAATATAGATACGGGAATGTTCTTTCGCATTGAATGTAGTTGCGGATGTAAGTTTGATAAGTGCCAGGATGAACTATTTGAAAAGGCAGAGGGGATCTATACGTGCAACGGTAAGTATGACGTAGAGATCACAGACAGAGATCTGTGGAACATCCTGATTGCAGAATGGAACAGGAGGGCATAATATGGGTGCAACATTTAGAGCGTTTGAGGATATAGGGCGCAACCACGATATTGCATATTCTGCGGTATCACGTATGAGACGCTATCTTCTGGAATTACTGGATCTTCAAAAGATGTGGGATGCCGTATGGGAAGTAGGGATCTCTGAAGAGGATTCGGATCTCAGATGGAACGAGTTGTTGGCAGAATTGGATAAGATTATAAGATCTGATGACAGGATGTGCGATATCGCGTGCGGGGTCAAGGCATTCATCGATCATTCCGATTGTGATGGGTATTTCTTTGAGGACGATTGCGAGAACATATCTGAAGCATTTGATCTCCTTTTGAGGTCATCCATAGAGATGGGGGCAACTGACAGACAGCACGCGGTAGAACTGCGTGATGTATTCCACATCGCTTCGGATGGCGGAATGGTGGTGATCTCTTGACCGAACTGAAACCGTGTCCGTTCTGCGGGGGATCCCCGAAATTGGAATCCGACCCTCACAGAAAAGAGTTCGGCAGAGACAGATTCCGCATAGTATGTTCGTCATGTTATGCTGGTGTCAGATGGTACGACAGCCTTGATGAAGCGTGGCTGATGTGGAATGGGAGGGTGAAGGAATGACGGGTTACTTATATCGTCTGATTCTGGATGTGACGATTAAAGCCGATTCTCAAAAAGATGCTGACGAAATCGCCAGAAATCTGGATATGAATGATATGGACGTAGAGATGTGGTCGAGCGAATATAGGTATATGGGTATTGATGAAGAAGAGGGGGTAAAAGAATGACATGGTTGAAACCGTGTCCTCATTGTGGAGAAGAACAGACGCTGACAATCTATGTCGATCACGTTACCAAATCCCGTATAGAATGTATATGCGGAGCGAGAGTACAGATTGAGAATTACGATGGGATGCCAGGGCAGATACTGGAGGATTTGATAGAGTTATGGAACAGGAGAGTGAAAGAATGACCCAAGTGTGTCCGTATTGTAAATCCAAGAACGTCAGGGTACTGGAAGGAAAGACGCTATGCAAGGAATCCCACTACCCCAATCGCCAGATCGAGATCACCCAACAGAGGTGGAGATGCAACGTCTGTAAGAGGACATTCACTACGAAATTTGCGTTCTGAAAAAGAAGAGAAAAGAGGTATAGAAATGAAACAAATCTACAAGATATGCAAAGGATCGCATGCAAGAGATATATTCCGCAGATGGAGGGAAGACCTATGACATCCAGAAGAGGTTATTATGATGTCGCTCTATTCTTCCCCGCTACGGTGACGTTGGGCAGACTCCACGAACTGTTGGACAGTTTGGATGACAATGACATCAATGTGGATTACGCCTCTTTGGAGTTCGCGTCCGACGGACTGTACTGTGAGGCGAAAACGTCCGTATCAGAGGGGATGGAGGCACTCATTAAGGACATCGGTAACGGGGACATCGCATTGGATTGGGATACGATGGCGGAATGGGATTGAAGACTGGAAAACCGAAAAGAGGGAAACAGATGAGGGTGAGTGAGATCTGCAAGCATTGTTCCAAGCAATCAAAGGGAGGGAAGTGTATGTGCAAGGATTATATGACATGTAGTGACTGTCCTATGCCACGCAGAGTAATGCTGATGGATATGGAAAAGACTGGATATTCAAAGGAGGAATCTGAATGAAATGTGCATTTTGCAAAGCGGAACTGAAATCGGATCAGTATCAGGGAATGGAAGGAAAGGACTTCGAGGTGACCATAGGCGGTGTACCCGCAAAGGTGCGTCTCCACGACAGATGCTTAGGGGAACTCATCGGATTGTATCTTACGGGTAAGACCAAGGGTGGGAAGGAATGACCGACTTTGCAACTGGCGTGTTCAAGTGTCCCAAATGCGGGGGAACGGTGTTCAAATGCTACCCCCAGACGCAGACTGTGGGTGCGAAGACGATGACGTGGGAATACACGTGCATAAGATGTCTTACCGTTACCGCGCTGACTGTCGAGAATTGGAAGGAATAAATATCTTAATATATACAAAAATATATACAATGGGTAGTATGAATGCAGATACTATGCGTGATGCAATAAACGGGCTGGCTGACGGAAAGACACTGATCTTCAAGAGCGATAAGGGGGATATGGCCATAACGAACAATCTGAAAGAACGCGGTGCGTTCACCCTCAGATATGATAGGATAGTGACATGGTTCGATAAGGTCTCCACGGTAGGGCGTGAGGACAAATCGGTATGCCTGTGGTACAACTCCCGCGTAACGGGAATGCTTACGCCGAGCAACTGGAGGTTCTGAGGATGAAGAACATCAAGGATGTGCTGTCCAGATACCCTCTGAGGATCATAATTCCGAAATCCCTGTACTATCACATTCTGGTAGACATCTTCCGTGATAACAGGGTCGGCGAGCCTACCGAGTGGATATGTAAAACTTGGTCTGGAAGGGATATCGGGGTAAGAATAACCTATGAGACGCGCAAGAAGTTCGGGAAGGTCATACCCTATCCATTTCTGGAGTTCATGGGCATAGAGGGGAATATCCGCTGGATATCCACCGATAAGGATCTGATGCGTATGAAGAAAAGGCACATCGTACTGAGGTCTGGTACAGGCTATACGGTGATATTCTTCTTGGAGGGAGAGGTATGAGATTCGCAGTCATAGAGGGATATCCTACGGTCTATGCGCTGGATGACAGCGATTCCAAGGGTGTACGGGGCCGTCGGAGCTTCTGGATATGATCTACCGATAAAAGGTTCTGCAAAGGATTCGAGTGGAGGAAGAGATGATGGATATAGAGATAAAGATCGATACCAAGGATGGTGTTGAGAAGAGGATATTGAAGAACGGCGTGGAGATGAAGGTCACGGAACTGGCCATGACTATGATCTATAACACGATATGTTATCAGATGCCCGCAGGACACACCATCTTCAGGAATTACGACAAGGAA
>Ga0247611_10011534_pt1 | contig 10179 bp, 9 predicted proteins | sample 177DNAGHGhighgp2_FD_192422 | JGI IMG/M metagenome (GOLD analysis project Ga0247611, IMG submission 192422) | Sheep rumen microbial communities from Palmerston North, Manawatu-Wanganui, New Zealand - 1770 DNA GHGhigh gp2 | ecosystem: Host-associated > Mammals > Digestive system > Stomach > Rumen ... | reverse complement strand
TCCACAAACTTATTGGCGCGTTCTGAAGAACCGATTAAAAAAAGAAGGAAATGAAACCGTTACAAATTGTAACGCTTTGAAAATGCGTGCAGCCGATGGCAAGATGCGACTGACGGATGTCGCTGATACTGAGCAACTTTTCCGTCTGATACAGTCCATCCCTTCTCCCAAGGCTGAGCCGTTCAAGCTATGGATGGCTCAGGTGGTCAGTCAACGATTAGACCAGATGCAGGACCCAGAACTCAGCATCGATCAAGCCATTATCGATTACAAGCGTCTTGGTTATTCAGACGCATGGATTAACCAGCGCATCAAGAGTATAGAGGTTCGTAAGGAACTCACTGACGAATGGAAGCGTACAGGTGTGAAAGAAGGGCTCGAGTATGCTTCGTTGACGGATATCATTACTCGCGAATGGAGCGGATTTACCACCAAACAATACAAGCATCATAAGGGGCTGAAGAAAGAAAACTTGCGCGACAACATGACCAATCTTGAAATAGCGCTTAATATCCTGGCTGAAGCCTCTGCTACTGAAATTTCCAAGCAGCGTGATCCCAAAGGCTATAACGCCCAGACACAAGTGGCCAAAGAGGGTGGTAGCGTAGCCAAAGCAGCTCGCAAGCAGTTAGAGAGCAAATTGGGTCGCAGCGTCATCTCTAAATCAAAAGCCAGTGACTATCTGTTGCCTGACAAAACGGAAGATGCGCCTGAATAATCGCTGGAACAGTAGTATGATATTGCCAAGCATTTAGATGTTGAAGTAAGAGAATAGTTAGTAGCATCAAAAGGTAAAGAATAAGAGAGAATAGTAATTATGGGTTGGAGATTTCGAAAGCGTATAAAGATATTTACAGGCTTTTCCTCACAAAGTGTCTGACACATTGTGAGCATAAAATTGGGTGGTTCTTCGTTTATTTCTTCATTATTACCACTAAAAAAACTAAAAAATATTCATTTCTATAACATTTTTGAATATAAAGTTTGGATAATACTGATAGATTTGCTACTTTTGTAGCAGATTATTAACTTAAAACAATTGCATTATGAGAAAAATATTTGTAGCAATATTGGCTATTATCGCAATTGCTATAGTGGTTTGTTATGAAGCCGCCCCTAAAGAAGAGGGATTTTTTATTAAAAACCACTATGTAGACCCCGTAGAAAATTATGGGATTCTTACTACGGTGAGTAATAATAATGATTATTCTAGTATCTCTTCATCCACTTTAATATTAATTGATGAAGATTCCGTAACAATTGAGAATACAAGATCTAACGATACCCAATAAGCACCTTTATATCCATAAAAAGCTTATTATTATAACATTTTGAGTTTAGAGTATGGATAATAACTATAGGTTTGTTAATTTGTGGCAGATTATTAACTTAAAAACAATTGCATTATGAAAAAAGTATTTGTATTAGTATTGGCTATTATCACATTTGTTATGATGGGATGTAATGAAGCTCCTAAAGAAAAAGCACCATATACAATAAACCACTATTTAGACACAATAGGGAACTATGTGATTCTGACTACTGTTTGCAATAATGATGATTGTTCTAGTATCTCTACATCCACCTTATTATTACATAAGGTTGATTCCTTAACAGGTAAGAATACAAGATCTAACAACCCCAAATAAGCTACTTTAAATCCACATAAGCTTATTGTTGATATTCAAAATCTATTGTTTGGAATTTAAACAATACACGTCACCTTGACGAGTATGCGAAGGATTTATTTTTTCCTACATAATAGGTCTCAATGGCTACTTGGAAAAGAGAATTATTGCCGCGTGAAAATGGAGAACTTGTTGAAATGCAGGTTCCTGAGATTGTTTCTGCTAGTAGAAGCACAGATATCCCAGCCTTTTATTCAGATTGGTTCTTCCATCGTTTGAAGGTTGGCTATTCAGCATGGACTAATCCATTTAATGGTGTTAAAGGTTACGTGTCTTATAAAAACACTCGCTTCATCGTTTTTTGGTCAAAAGACCCATCCCCACTTCTTGACCATTTAGATGATTTGAAAGGAAAGGGAATAGGATGCTATATTCAATACACATTGAATGATTACGTTAAAGAAGGTTTTGAGAAGGGGGTAAGGCCATTGGATTATAGAATTGATACATTCAAACGTTTGGTAGATAAATTAGGCTTTGGAAGTGTTATTTGGCGATTTGACCCTCTTATGCTCACTGATAGCATAGATATTAATGCGCTTCTTGGTAAGATAGAGAAAATAGGCGATCATCTGAAAGGCTATACAGAGAAACTTGTTTTCAGCTATGCAGACATTGCTATATATAGGAAAGTTAGGTCGAATCTCGAAAAGAATGGAATTGTTAGTAGAGACTGGACTGAAGATGAAATGCGAGAGTTTGCAGATGGGTTGGCTAAGCTTAACCAGTCTTGGGGATATACCTTGGCAACGTGTGGCGAGAAGATCGACCTTAACCCCTATGGTATTGAGCATAACCATTGTATCGATGATGCTCTGATTATTAGGCTGGCTTATTATGATAAGGCTCTAATGGATTTCCTGAAAGTTAAGATACATCCAATACCAACTCCTTCTATCTTTGGAGATACGGAGCCACTTCCGCTGGATGCGATAATTCTTCCTAATAACACTTATGCCATTCATGGTAACAATAGTGATAAAGGACAAAGAGAATTCTGTGGGTGCATGAAGAGTAAAGATATTGGCGAGTACAATACATGTATTCATCTATGCGAATATTGCTACGCTAACACTAGCAAACAAACAGCAGTAAAGAACTATAATATACATAAAGAAAACCTTTTTGGGGAAACAATTACAGGAATATGAAAGAAAGTAAAACAATATATTCGTATCTGATTGAACACATGGAATCTCCCTCTTTTAAGAAAGTGAGAGACCTTGCTTGTGATTTTGTTCGTAAACTTCCTCAAGAATTGTGTGATGAATTACATAATTCTCTTAATAGAGGAGTGGACATTCTTGATTCAGAAGCATTGCTGCAAATGTACTTTTATGCATTTGGAGAAATGCATGCTGCAAAATTAAACTATGCTTTTGAACATCTTCAGCAATACATTAAAGAAGCGAAGAAAGTAGAATTAATAGATTATGGCTGCGGGCAGGGATTGGCTTCAATTTGCTACCATGATTTTATTAAAGACGTGAACCCTTCACAAGAAATATCAAGAGTGACTTTGATTGAACCGTCCGAAATGGCATTATCAAGAGCGAGTCTATTATGCTCAAGGTTTTATCCAGATGCGGAAATAGTAACAGTGAACAAAGATTTTGAGAATCTTACAGAGAATGATATTGAACTTTCAAGTTCTATTCCTACAATTCATTTATTTTCAAATATATTAGATGTAGAATCTTATGAAATTGAGAAATTCGCTCAATTAGTAAAGACGATTTCTTATGATGATAATGAATATGTAATAGTTTCCCCAATTCAAAATGCTAATCGCATGAAGCGATTAAAAGATTTTGTTAACATCTTGGATAACAACCAATATTTTGAGCAGTACTTAGACAAACGTGAATTTAGGGGTGATAAAGATTGGACGTGTGCTGTTTTGATATGCTCAACTAAAGATGATAAAAAAGAATTCAAATTTGACTTTGATGATTTATATGAAACAGCAGTCTCAATAATTGAAGGAAAGATTCGAGATGAAGCAAAATCTATAGAAGTGTTTCATATGCTTAATATTGGCGCTTTGAATGGTGACATGAGATGTCAAAATGCCTTGGGATGTTTTTATAGGAAGGGGATAGGAACTAATCAAGACTTTAATAAAGCTTTTGAGTGGTTTAACAAATCTGCAAGTCAGGGCTTTAATAAGGCCGTTTTCAATTTGTCAATTTGCTATAGATTAGGGGAAGGAACAGCGGTGAATTATCAAAAAGCGGTAGAACTCTTAATAAAAATGCGTGATTCCGGCTTTATACCAGCCTATAACAGTTTGGCCATTTATTACATAAAGGGGCTGGGCATAGAGAAAGATGCAAAGAAGGCAATAGAATTGTGGGAATATGCTTCTAATCACAATGATCCAAAAGCGCAATATAATCTGGGATATCGCTATCTTGTTGGAAAGGATATCGCAATAGATAGTACAAAAGGATTAGAATTGTTGAAATCTGCATCAGATAATGGTGACGTTCGAGCGCATAGACGACTTGGTATGTGTTATAGAGATGGTGTCGGTGTAGATGTTGATATGCATACTGCTATTCATTATTTTACTAAAGCAGGAAAGCTTGATGACAAAGAATCCATACTTTCCCTTATTGAGATATTTGAAGAGAAAGATTATAAAAATATGTTTGGGGATGAACAATTTGATGTGTTTGTCAAGGCGGTTCGTCTAGGAATTCCTGAGATATCAAAGGTTACTGCTACATGGATAAATAAAGAACCAGAAGGCTTTAATGATGGTGATGTGATATATGGCTCTAATGGTTTAAGAGTTATAAGAACGTTAGGAAGTTATGAGTAGTGTTGAAGAGCGTGTGTTAGTAAAAAATATAGAGTACTATAGAGTTCACGAGGGTACTCGTATTATTTGTGATTATGCTTTCGAAGGCTGTAATAAGCTTAGAAACATAGGTCTTCCTCTTTCATTAAATTTTATAGGAAAGTATGCTTTCAAGGAATGTCTGTCATTAGATAAAATAGTGTTACCAGAATCTGTAGTATATATAGGTGATGGCGCGTTTTATTGTGAAGACCATTATAAAAGAAGGAACATTCCTTTTAGGGTAACGATACCTCCGTCAGTCGAGACAATAGAAGGTAATCCTTTTTGCAATAATACAATCATCTTTTCTCATAATGAACGATTTAAAGTTGTAGACAAAGTCTTGTATAGTTCTGATGGGAAAGTTCTAATTTCATATTGTTCCGCGAAAGAAGTGTTTGAAGTACCTGATGGAGTTGAAAGAATTGGTGTAGGGGCATTCCGAAATACCCCTATTAAAAAGATCACCTTCCCCAAATCACTTAGAATTATAGACAAAGATGCTTTTAAAAAAGCAAGTGGACTTGAAAATGTCGTATTCCCCAACTCACTGAAAGAAATAAGGGAAAATGCTTTTCAATGGTGTGATTTTAAAACAGGAAGTGTAACATTTCCTTCAAATATCGAGAAGGTATCTCCTAAAGCATTTGACTTTGGCTGGGATATAAAGATGATAAGAGTTCCCCATGGGAGCCTCAAGCATTTCAAGTCAATATTACCAAAAGAGGTTTCCAATCAAATATATGATGACGAATATGTATTTGAGAATAATATGTACTTTAGTCTTGACAGGACTGAATTGATAGCTGTTTGTTCAGGCAATAAAAACATAATAATCCCTGAAGGTGTTGTAAGTATTCGTGATAATTCACTCAAAGGAATACATACAATTGATTCTATTCAACTACCATCAACTCTTAAGCATATAACAAAAAAGGCTTTTGATGGAGAGGTATGGAACTTGAAAAAGATAATTGTTCCAAAAGGTATGAAAGGGTATTATATGACTATTTTGAAGAGATTCAAGAAAGTGATTGTGGAATGCGAATAGCTAAAACCATAAACAGTAAATAGTTTAATGAGTAAATTGAAAATCGATTTTGATGGCGAGAGTAACAATGAAACGCCGTTGTACCAACGGAAGTCCGTTTCTGTGTTGTTGGGAGCTGGATTCTCTGCACCAATGGGGTATCCTGTTGGAAATGGTTTAAGTAAGGGCCTTTTGAACTTTGAAGAGAATCTTGTTGATTTTGCCCCTTCTGGAGAACTTGCGATCTCAACAGATGGGCAAAAGCCACAATTTCAACTCTATGGAATTCGCAATTTTCATCAAAAACGTTTCGATTTCTGCAAACGGCTTATTAAAGAGTATTATGTGGCGCATAACAATATGTTTGACTATGAGCAGTTTTATGACTTCATAACGAGCAGAGATGAAGCAATGCAAGAACGTTATCAAAAATTGTGCATAGATCTTATAGATGAATGTGAAGACTATACAAATCTGTTATGCAGTATAGATCACATTTACAACCAAATGGTTGCTTATTTGTTAAGAGACAGAAATGGGAAATGTCGTTATGACGATGAACCATTTAAAGTTAATCATGTAGATGGGTATAATGGTTTTCTTCAATATCTTTCAGAAATAAGCAAAAGTCATATTGTTGATGTGCATACATTAAATCATGATATGCTTTTTGAATCATTCAATCATTCAGGGTATATCAATGGAAATATGTCTGATGGTTTCGATGAATATGGTTCAGAATATTATGGTAAACTTCTACATGATAAAAGAAAATATCATTGTAGATTGGAACGATATACAGGAAGGTATAATACCTCTATTCGTTTATATAAACTTCATGGCAGTATAGACTATGTTCCATTTTATCGTCAAGATGAGTATGGTTTTATAAAACCAGAAAAGTATGTTAAGATAAAGTGGGGAATGGGGGCTGGAGATATCATGAAAGGACGTAAATCAAAAATCGGTTATGATTTGTCTCCATTCGAATATCATGCAGATTTCTTAACAGGAACTACATCGAAGATACAACGTTATAATGAGCCACTATTGTTCAGAAAACTCTTCAAAAGGTTTAAAAACAATCTCTGTAAAGCCGATATGCTGATAATAATAGGATATGGCTGTAAAGACGTGGGTATTAACGAAATGATAAAAGAGTATTTTGATTATCAAAACAAGCCGATATACATTATTGACAAATATGCAGGTGAAGAAGTCGAGAAATTTAGTGATAGCGTTCATGCTAAGCTTCATAAAGTCGATATAGAAAATATTAACACGTCTATATTTATGTAAATTGGTTTTGAAGTAAAACGGATTAATGAGAATTATGACGTATTTTGATTGGAAGAAAATTCGAGAATATAGTGTTAAACGCTGGCCTGAATGGATGGGAATGACGCATGGCGTAGAGCATTGGGATAGAGTGGCTAAGTTTGGACGCTTACTTTATAAGGAAGGAGCAGATATGGATGTCATCATGGCTTTTGCTTATCTCCATGATTCGGAGAGAGAAAACAATGCTTATGATGTTGAGCATGGTCCAAGAGCATCAAAACTGATAGATACTATTCGTAACACAGAGTTGGCAGCGTTGAATGATGAGCAGATTGCTAAACTGAAACGAGCTTGTGAACTACATACAATCCAGCATAGAACAGGTGATATAACGATAGATATCTGCTTTGATGCTGATCGTATGGATTTATTGCGAGTCGGTATCATGCCTTCACCTGAACGAATGGCTACCAAACAAGGTGCTGATTATGTCTCAGATCCTCACAAATACTTAGAGTTCTATATGGAATTTGAAGAAGTTTTTTTTGATATTACCGATTGAGTTAAATCTTTCTAACAAGTGAAGAAAAACGACAAAATGAATAAAGAATAACAAAATACGGAATAAAAGCGCTAACTTTGCAAACGATATTGAAGATACAATGGCAAAACGTAGAGAAATAAGAAATAGTACAGCAGAGTTCCAGATCTTCCAAATCGAAGGGAAGGAACAAGGAATTGAGGTGTTCTACAGGGATAAGACTGTTTGGTGTACCCAAAAGGCGATGGGTATGTTGTTTGATTGCGATAGAAGTGTAGTAACAAAGCATTTAAAGAATATCTTTGATTCTGGTGAATTGAACGAGAGCACAGTATGTGCAAAATTTGCACATACTGCATCAGACGGCAAGAACTACATGACACAATTCTACAATCTCGATGCCGTTATCAGCGTGGGGTCATGGGGACTCTCCTGATCATTTTGAGAGGACAATAGAATAAGGGAGAATGGCGTTATATGAATATGGACGTAAAAACAATAAAAGAAGCATTGCTCAAAGGTGAGCGAGTGACATTGGAGTGCAAACGGGCTAAGGCAGAAGTGCCAAAGTCGGTTTGGGCAACTTATTCGGCTTTTGCCAATACTATTGGTGGATTGATTCTGCTTGGTGTGGATGAAGACTTGCAGGAGAAGGACGTTAGTAAGCGATTCCAAATAATAGGCGTGGATGAACCACGTAAGATTATCACAGATTTCTGGAATACTCTCAACAGCGACAAGGTGAATGAAAACATTCTCGTTGACAGTGATGTGGAGGTAGTGAATATGGATGGGGCACAGATTGTCTGCATCCATGTTCCTCAGGCAGACTGGAGAGCAAAGCCCATCTACCTGAACGGAAATGTATATAAAGGTACGTATAGGCGTAACAATGAAGGTGACTACCACTGTTCGGAAAGGCAAGTGCGGACAATGGTTCGGGACTCATTTGAGGAAGGCAATGACGGACTGATAATGCATCATTACGACATGAATGATATTGATCTTGACTCGCTGCACCGCTACCGAAATCATTTCAAGGTTAGAAATGATGGACATGTGTGGAATGAGGTTGACGATAAAACGTTCCTGAAGAATTTGGGTGGTTACATCGTTGACAGGGAAACTGGTGAGGAAGGCCTTTCGATGGCAGGATTGATGATGTTTGGCAAGGGACTGCCAATTCGTGAGCGTTTTGATAACTTCCGAATGGACTACATCAACTTCTGCAATCTGATTGGCGACGAACGCTACAGCGATCGACTGACCTATGACGGACGTTGGGAGAATAATCTATATCAATTCTTTACGATTGTGATGCCGAAAATGGAGTTCGACCTGCCAAGGCCATTCCGTATGGAAGGGATAGTGAGGGTGGATGATACGCCACAGCACAAAGCGGTACGCGAAGCCTTTACGAATTCGATTATTCATGCCGACCTAATGCAGGATGCAGGTATCTTGCGGATAGAAAAGCATGATGACCGTCTCTGTTTCCGCAATCCAGGCTTGCTAAGACTGCCTATAGAACAAATCTATGAGGGTGGCAATTCCAAAGCTCGTAACCCAAGGATTCAGAACATGCTCCGAATGATAGGTTTCGGCGAGAATCTCGGTTCTGGATTTCCCAAGATTATTGCAGCATGGAAGGAAACAAACTGGGGCGAGCCACAGTTGTTGAATAAAGTAGAACTTGATGAAGTGGAACTGATACTGCCAGTATCATCTCCAAAATCTGCCGCTAAGACTGCAAATGCAACTGCAAATGCAACTGTAAATGCAACTGTAAAACTCAATAAGACCCAAAAGAAGATTCTGTCTCTTCTCCACGAAAACAAAAATGCCACTTACGATGAGATTGCCAAGCAATTGGATATTGAGAGGACTACAGTTTGGAGAAATATAGATGCAATGAAGAAAAAGGCGGTTCTTCGTCGTGTTGGAGAGGATAAGAATGGATATTGGGAAGTGCTATTGGACATTATGTCACACTGGGGTCAGGACAATATGTGACAGTCATTGACTATGGCAAATAAATGATCGGAGGGACAGGTGTTTGATCTATTTTCAAACAGATGATAACAATAGAAACAGCAATGAGGACGTTATACAAATATGGTGAAAAGAAGAGAAATAAGAAATAGTACAGCAGAGTTTCTGATCTTTGCAAGCGGTGAATTGGTTAAGGATTCAGTTACCGAGAAAATCTCAGCAACTGCTTCTGATGGGAAAACTACACGACACAGTTCTACAATCTTGATGCCGTTATCAGCGCGGGCAATGTTATTATTGGTGCTGGTAATGGGCGTGGTGCTGGGAGGATGCTCTGGAAAGGGGGGAGCGAAGACGGCGACTGCGGATGAGGCTGAGGCTGGAGCCAGCGTGGAGGTAAAGGTAAAGTATGCTACGGGCTTCACCGTCAGGGACTCGGCTGGTATCCGTCTGGTGGATGTCGGGGCGCACGACCGTTTTGCGTTGGTGAGGACGGATGAGGCGCAGGTGCCTGAGGGCTATACGAAGGTTCGTGTGCCCATCGAGCGGACCATCTGCATGACGATGCTGCAGCTGTCGAACTTCACGATATTGGATGCCCACGATGTGGTGAAGGGGCTGACGGGGACAAAGAATCTATATAATAAAGATGTTCTGGCGCGTGTGAAGGATGGACGCATCGTGAAGATCGGTATGGAGGGCAACTTCGATACGGAGATGGTGCTGGCTGCCAATCCCGACGTGATCTTCATCTCGCCCTTCAAGCGTGGCGGCTATGAGCCTATCAAGGAGACGGGTA
>Ga0247611_10011532_pt1 | contig 10180 bp, 5 predicted proteins | sample 177DNAGHGhighgp2_FD_192422 | JGI IMG/M metagenome (GOLD analysis project Ga0247611, IMG submission 192422) | Sheep rumen microbial communities from Palmerston North, Manawatu-Wanganui, New Zealand - 1770 DNA GHGhigh gp2 | ecosystem: Host-associated > Mammals > Digestive system > Stomach > Rumen ... | reverse complement strand
ATGTGCTTTAACGAAAAACTTCGACTGCCGTAGGACACTACGGCGACGCTCGTTTTTCGTTAAAAATCATCCGCTTCTCTGTCCTCTGTCCAGCTTGAAGACTTTGTCTTCAAGCTGAGGACCGGAGCCGTGATCGGCTCCGGTCCCTGTTTTATTATGCGTTATTGCGCAAAGGTCATCTTGCGAACCATTCCGTGCCTCCGGTATCCGCACGCCCCATAAGCGCGCCGTCTTTATCGAAGCTGTAACGGTATACCCTGCAATTGCCGTATACGGAAAAGGCGTTTGTCGACGGGGAAAAAAGCGAAGAAGTGATACTGTTCACGTTCCAGTCCAGCCGTCCGTCCTGTGCGGATAATCCCGCGCCTAGCGAGCCTTTTACCGAATAGAAGGTCTGCGGTCTGCCGCCCTCGGGATCGCAGACAAGCAGCGCTGCGGTGTAGTTTGCCCGTACGACCGGGGTAAGCTCCTCGCTTGGGATGATTCGGTCGGCGGTAAGTTCTTCGCCCTGTTTGCCGCGGCTCAGTTCTTCGAATCTGTTAAAGGCGAAATCCAGAACATCGGCAATCTCCGTCCTCGTGCCGTATCTGTTCGAACGGTTCGGAGTGATATATCCGGAAAGATACAGTTTTCCGCCGGATTCGACCATATCCGTAACGGTAAACATACCGCCGGAATCCTCGAACGAATACGATATTTCGTCAATGATATTTCCTTCGCCGTCGAGCTTATAAAGAAGCGCGGTGTCGTTATTCAGAATACTGCCGACCTGAACGAGATACCCGTCGCCCAGACGCGCGGCGTTGAAAACCCCCATGTTTCCGATCTCTGTTTTATGCGCGCTTATTTCTTTTCCGCCGTGATCGAAGCGGGAGAGATAAAGATATTTCAGATCCACGCGGCTTACGACCGCCAGCGTGCCGTCGCCGTTATCCAGCACCTTAACAACGTCTTCCGTTTCGGAGCCGTGGTCGAGCCGGTGCTTCCATAAAAGATCTCCGTTTTCGTCCAGCAGCGCGATAAACGCGGGAAAATAACGTGTGGAATCATATATCTTTCCGCGCCCCCAGACCGCGGTGCCTCCGGCGGCCTTCGCACAGTCCGTAATTACAAAATCCTTTGTTTCAAACGTCCATTGCCACTCGCCGTCGATATAGCATTTAAGCCTGCATACCGTATTGTATTCCCATCCTTCGCTGAACTCGTATTCTTTGTTATAGAATATTCCGGTCATCGGAAGAGTCGGCTCGCGCGCGTCCCAAACGGCGGCTATTTCCTCCGGCGTCGGCTCGTCCTGCGATATCTCGACCCCGTAAACCGAATTGCGTATAACCTCCGCGGTCTTCTTGTTCACGAATCTTTCGGTGGTTATGTCGCGGTAGATATCTTTCACTTCCGATCTGCTCAATCCTTCCGTCGAAAGCCCGTTCAGCTCGAAAAAGCTTACGGCTTCTCTGTATTCCCTTGCTTCCGCGACAATTGCAACTGCCGAACCGGCGGCTAAAAGCAGCGCAAGGCACGCCGCCGCGGGGACAAGCCATTTCAGCCTGCGCGCCTTTTTCGCCGCAGGTCTTAACGCGGTTCCTGCTTCGGCGCGCGCGGCGGGATATTCCGCGGCTTCGAGCAGGTACTTATCGTCTATGCCGCCCAGCGCCTGTGATATTTTATCCTTTTTCAAAGCGTTACACCTTCCCTTTCCAAGTGCTTTTTCAGCTTTTTCCGTATGCGTGAAAGCCGGACCGTTACGTTGTGCGGAGTGATCCCGAAAAGCCTTGCCAGTTCTTCCGTCGCCTCGGAATACCAGTAACGCCGCACGAACAGCACGCGGTCTTCTTTGCTCAGCGATTCAAGGAATTCGTTGATGCAGCCGTATATCCGTTCCGCTTCCGCCTCCGATTCCACGTCGTCCTTCGCGGCGAAGCAATCCTCTATTTCCTCCAGCGCCGCGTCGTAATAGCCGTTGCGCTTGCGCGCGGTGTTGGCCCGGTATTTTTTAAGAGCGAGGTTGCGCGTTATGCGGCAGAAGTAGCTTAAAAGCGGATCCGGCTTCTGCGGCGGAACGGTGTTCCACACCGCAAGGCAGGCGTCGTTAACGCATTCCTCCGCATCCTCCCGGCTGCCGAGTATGTTTTCGGCGGTCCGCAGGCAGACGGCGCCGTATTTATCATAAAGCCCGGCTATCGCCTGTTCCGAGCGCTCAAAGAACAATTCGATTATCCTGCCGTCTTCCAAAACACGGGCCCCCTTTCCTTCCGGCTTCACATATATACTACCGTTTTGATTGAAAATGTCACGCTTTATATCAAAAAAGGGAGATGTCGTTTTTGCGATCTCCCTTTTTTCGTTTTACGGTTCTTCGCCGCCCGCCTCGGAGCTTTCATCCTCCGCCACGGTGCTTTCATCCGGCGGCGCGGAGCTTTCGGCGTTCGTGCCGCTTCCCTTGGGCGGCTTGTAATGCTCCGTGCAGATGCGGTTCGCGGGGCGTTCGTTCACCGAATAGCCGAACGCGTAAGGATATTCCTCCGGAAGCAGCTTCTGGAAGAAGGGAACGTCCGGATCGTCGGGATAAACGTATCCTTTCGGAACCTCCATATAAACGAACTGCGCGTCCTGTACCAGCACCTTTTCGTGCAGGAGCCTGTCGTTGAAGGACATTTTGCGCAGACCGACTTCTACCAGATCTTCCTCCGGGCAATTGCAGCCGTTCAGGCAAAGTCCCCCGGTCTTTTCGTCCCACATACACATAACGTGCATATCGCAGTATTCAGTGGGGACCTCGGTGCGTTCGAATGTGCCGTAGGCGATACAGCTCATGCCGCCGAGCTTGTGCATAAGGTCGTTGCGGCAGGCGTCGGTGGCAAGCTTGCCGGAAATGGTGCAATATTCCACGTTCGTAACCACGGAATTCATATTGAACGTACGGGTGTATTCGATATCGTTTTCTTTAAGATATTTATAAATCTCTCCGAACACGCTGTTCCACAGCGCCGCGGCGCAGTTGCCGCCGGTCGTAATGGCCTTGCCGTTATCGTAACCGTACCAGCAGGCGCCGACGTAATCCGGCGTGTAGCCGCAGAAATAAACGTCCTTGCTGTCGTTCGTACTGCCCGTCTTCCCCGCGACTTCAACGCCGTATGGGTGATAGAAGTTGATCGCGCCGACCGCGGTGCCGTAAGGTCCGCTGACAACGTGTTTCAGCAGCGAGGTTATGACCTGCGAGGTCGATTCGCGGTAGAGCACGTTCTGAAGCTCGCGGTTTTCAAGGATCGTTCTGCCCTGGCTGTCGCGCACAAGCGAATAGGTGCGGCCCTTAACGGCCTTGCCGCCGTTGGCAAGCGCCGCGTATGCCTGAGTCATCTCACGCGTGGTGACGCCGTAGGTGAAAGATCCCAGCGCGAGCGGCGAAGCGTTTATATCCGAAAGCGTGGTGCCGTCCGCCAGCGTAACAGAATCGACCAGCGAGGTAAATCCGGTGGCTTTAAGGTTGTTATATACGTTTTCGATGCCAAGCATAAGGCAGGTCTTAACGGCAATGGTGTTCAGCGAACGCTGTATCGCAAAGTCAAGCGATACTCTGCCGCGGAACTGCCTGTCGGCGTTATACGGCCAGTATGCCTTGGTGGTGGGGTAATAGATCGGCGGAACGTCGTCCACGGCGGAGCCGAAGTTGTATATCCCGTTGTCAATCGCGTAGGCGTAGACTGAAACCGGCTTGATGGAAGAACCGCACTGGCGCTTGCCCATGGTGGCGCGGTTGAATCCGCGGCTTTCGCGCTTTTCGCCGAGGCCGCCGACCACCGCTTTCAGCTCGCCCGTGTACTGGTCCATAATGCAGATCGCGGATTGCGCCTGCATGCCTTTTTTTGCCGGCCAGTAGCTGGAATCGGTGAACACGCGCTCCGCGCATTCCTGAATGCCCGGGTCGAGGCAGGTGATTATCTGCAGACCGCCCGAATAGAGCATCCGCGAAGCGGTGGCTTTATCATATCCGTATTCCTTCATCAGATCGGCGATAACGTCGTCCATAACCGCGTCGATATAATAGGAGTGGACTTTTACTTCTATGGATTCCTCGCCGTCCACCGCAAGGCGGATCGGCGCATCGTATGATTCGTTGAACTCGTCCTGCGTTATCTTGCCCTGCTCCAACATAAGCTTAAGCACAAGGTTCCGGCGTTCCAGATTGTTTTCGGGGTTGGTTATCGGGTCGTAGTGCACCGGCCATTTGCCAATTGCGGCGATAGCCGCGCATTCGGCAAGCGAAAGATCTTTAAGCTCTTTTCCGAAATAGGTCTCCGCCGCGGTGCGGACACCGTAGGTCCCGTGAGAAAGATAAATGGTGTTGAGATACATCTCCAGTATCTCGGTCTTGGTGTATTTCTTCTCGACGTTCATCGCGCGGAAGATCTCCTGCACCTTACGCTGTATGGTGGTTTCGTTTTCCTGCGAGACGTTTTTTATAAGCTGCTGCGTTATTGTAGAACCGCCGCCGTAGTTGCTGCTGGTGGGAACGAAGAAGTTGTAAATGGCGGAAGCGGTACGCGTGGTATCCACGCCGTTGTGCACCCAGAAGCGCTGGTCCTCCACCGCAACGTAGGCGTCGACAAGCTGTTTGGGTATATCGTTATACTCCACCCACATGCGGTTTTCACTGCTCTCAAGCGTATCGTTTTCAAGCAGTACCTCGTTGCCGGTGCGGTCGATATAATAAAGCGTTGTCGAAAGCGAAGAATCGAACTTAAGGTTGTCCAGCCCGGTATAGTCGGCGTCAACGTAGTTTTTGATATATATAACGAACGCCAGAGCGACTACCGCGCCGGTGATGATACCGACAAGAAGCACTGTAAGCAGCACGTTCAGCGCGTAGGTAAGCGCCTTTTTAAGCACGAACAGAGTGCCCTTTACCGTTGCGCCTACGGCGCGCCCGGTCTTGGTGGCGGGCTTCTTTTCGCGCTGTTTCTTTCCACGCGGTTTTTTCGCGGGCTTTTTCGGCTGTTCGCCGGTGTCGGAAAGCTTTCCGTTCACAAGCTCGAACCGCCTGGTGCTGCCGGATCCTCCGTCCTGCGCCTGCGCCACGGGCTCGAAACCGCGCGTCGCCTCCGGAGCGGATTCGCGCAGGGGTTCATCCTGCGGCGCAGTTCCCTCGTCCGTTATCCTTTCGTATTCGTTTTCCTGCATATTATCTATCCCCTTTCAGGTGGCGTCGGTGTATTTAATAACGACGTTGTCTTCGCCCATTACCGCTTTAAGCTCGCGCACAAGACGGTCGTCGACGAGTATCCCCTGTTTCCTGCGTATACGGTTTTCGCGCTCGTAGAAAACGCGCAGTTCCGAATCGCCCCGTCCCCGGCTTGCAAGCCCGGCGGCGTCGGCAAGCCGCGATTCGTTGGAAGCGGTAACTTTTATATAAAGCACGGTGTTTTTACGCGCGGCGGCTTCGGGTTCGGGTTTTCCGGGCAGCGCCACGGCGCGGACGATCAGCTTAAGCTTTTCTTCGCCTTCCTCGCCCCGGTCGTCCAGTTCCGGAGTTCCGGTGAACACCAGCACCGTGTTTTCGTTGATTATATTTCCGGCGGAGGTATAAAGACCGGGAAATATAACGGCTTCAAGCTCGCCGGAATCGTCCTCCGCGGCGACTATCGCCATCATATCGTTCTTTTTGGTGACCTTCGTCTGTTTTTTGGTTATAAGGCCGATGAACTTAACTTCACGCGGGGCGGTCCCGTTTTCCAGCGCCTCCCGCAGCTTCGCGGTGCCGACCGCTCCGATCGCCCGGGCGACAGTGCGGTAGCCCTCCAGCGGATGCCCGGAAAAATACAGCCCGGTGTTTTCTTTTTCTCCGGCAAGCAGTTCGCTTTTTACGTATTCCGGCAGGTCGGCGCGCGGGTATTCAAAAGCCCTCTCGTCGCTTTCGCCGCCGAAAAGGCTCATCTGCCCTTCGGAATTGCGGCTTTTATCCCGCGTGACGGTTGCAAGAGCGGCTTCCAGCCCGGCGACCAGCACGCTGCGCCTGATCCCGAACCGGTCAAGGGCGCCGGCGCGGATAAGCGATTCGAACGCCTTTATACTTCCGAATCCGCAGCAGCGTGTGATAAAATCCTCCGCATCGGCAAACGGGCGGAGCTTGCGCTGTTCGATCACCCTGCGGGCGAACAGTTCGCCCACGTTGCGCACCGCTGCAAGTCCGAACCGGATATTTTTGCCCTCCGCGGTGAATCCCGCTCCGCTGGCGTTGACGTCCGGCGCGAGCAGCGATATGCCCATACGGGCGCAATCCGCGATATATTCGCTTACTTTTTCGTTATATCCCATCACCGTATTAAGCAGCGAACACATATATTCGCGCGGGTAATGGCATTTAAGATACGCGGTGCGGTAGGAGGTAACGGCGTAAGCCGCGGCATGGCTTTTGTTGAAGGCGTAGTTCGCAAACTCGCTCATCGTCTCGAAAACGCCCTCCGCGTCTTTTTCGGAAATGCCGTTTTTAACGCAGCCTGCGATGAAGGCGTCCTTTTCCTTCGCCATCGCCTCCGGCTTTTTCTTTGCCATGGCGCGGCGCACCACGTCGGCGTGACCGTAGGTATAGCCCGCCAGCACGCGGCAGACCTGCATCACCTGTTCCTGATAAAGCATAACGCCGCAGGTCTTTTCCAGCACCGGCTTGATCTGAGGAACGGCATAGTGAATGTTTTCAGGGTGCAGACGGTTGCGCAGGAACATATCTATAGCCTTCGCAGGGCCCGGCCGGTATAGCGAGATCACCGAGATTATATCTTCAAGATCGCAGGGCCTCAGCCGCGTGAGCAGCTTGCGCATCCCCTCGCTTTCAAGCTGGAACAGCCCCACAGCGTGCCCTTCGGAAAGCATACGGAAGGTGTCTGCGTCGTCAAAGGGGATCCTTTCCGCGGAAAAGTCCGGATGCGTCTCTTTGATAAGCCGTTCGGCGCCTTCGATTATAGAAAGATAGCGCAGCCCGAGAAAATCTATTTTAAGCAGGCCCAGATCGGCGACGGTGTTCATCGTGAACTGCGTGACGACTGTGCTTTCGTTAAGCGCCAGCGGCAGGTATTTTGTAAGCGGTTCGTCGGTAACGACCACTCCGGTCGCGTGGGTGGAAGAGTTGCGCGGCCTGCCCTCCAGCTTCCTGGCAAAGCCTATAAGGCGCGCCGCCTCGGCGTCGGATTCCACGCGCTTACGGAAATCGGGGTTCTCTTTAAGCGCCGAGTCGAGCGTTGTTTCGTAGTGCCGCGGGATAAGCTTTGCGATCTCGTCCACAAAGGCATAGCTCATACCCAGCGCGCGCCCGGCGTCGCGCACGGCCTGCCTGCAGGCAAGCGTGCCGAAGGTTATTATCTGCGCGACGTGCGCTCTGCCGTATTTTTCGGTAACGTATTCTATTACCTCCATACGCCGCTCGTCGCAGAAATCTATATCGAAATCCGGCATGCTGACGCGCTCCGGGTTGAGGAACCGTTCGAACAGCAGGCCGTATTTTATCGGATCGACGCGGGTTATCCCCAGCGCGTAGGCGCACAGACTGCCCACGCCGCTTCCCCTGCCGGGACCTACGGGTATGCCCTCGGTGCGGGCGTAATTCACAAAATCCCAGACTATAAGATAATAGTCGTTGAATCCCATGGAATCGATTATCGAAAGCTCGTACTCCAGGCGGGAACGGTATTCCCCGTTATCCGGAGCGAGCCCCTGCGCAAACAGCGCTTCAAGCCCTTCTTCGCAAAGCTTGCGCAGATAGGAACGCGCGTTGTAGGGCGCGGGCGCTTTGAACGCGGGCAGATGCATATGGTCGAAATCAAACGAAAAATCGCACATATCCGCGATCCGGTTGGTGTTTTCCACCGCCTCCGGCACGTCGGCGAAAAGGCGTTCCATCTCCGCGTTGGACTTGATATAATGCTCGCTCCCGCTGAGCAAAGGTTTGCCCTCGTCCAACGTGGTGCCGGTGGAGATCGCGGTTAAAAGTCTTTGCACCTCCGCGTCCGCCCGGGATATATAATGCACGTCGTTGGTGGCGACGAGCGGTATGTTCAATTCGCGCGAGAAACGTATAAGCGCCCTGTTTATGTCCTCCTGACCTTCGATGCCGTGGCGCTGAAGCTCCAGAAAGAAGTTCCCCCTGCCGAAAATGCGGTCGTAAACGATTATGCGCTCGCGGGCAAGAGACATGTCCCCCGCGAGTATCGCCTTCGGCACGCTGCCCGACATACATCCGGAAAGTGCGACAAGCCCTTCGGAATGCTTTTCCAGATATTCCAGATCCGTGCGCGGCTTCTGGTAAAACCCCGCCGTGAACGCTTTTGAAACTATATCAACAAGGTTTTCGTAGCCGGTCTTATCCTTTGCCAGCAGCACAAGATGCGAATAATCGGAATCGAGCATCCGTTCCTTCTGTTCCATGGAACGCGGGGCGACGTACACTTCGCACCCGACGATCGGCTTTATCCCGGCGGCCGCGCACGCCTTGCAGAAATCCACCGCGCCGTACATTACCCCGTGGTCGGTAACGGCAACGGCCTTCTGCCCCGCCGCCGCAACGGCGCCGGGTATTTCTTTTATGCGGCATTCGCCGTCCAGAAGGCTGTATTCGGTGTGGAGGTGAAGGTGTGTGAACATTTGCCGTTTATTCCTTTATAATTCCCCTGCGATCTCCATTATGCGGCGGAAGCGGTGATTAAGCCCGGATTTGCTTACCTGTTCGCGCATAAGCATGCGCAGCTCCGAAAGACTCATATCCGGATTGGCAAGCCGAAGCTCGGCGCATTCGCGCAGCTCGAAAGGCAGATTGTGCATCGCTCCGCAGGAAACGATTTTGTTTATCGCCCCGATCTGTTCCGCGGCGGCGCGCGCCATACGGTCCAGATTGGCGGTTTCGGCGTTGGTGACGCGGTTTGCGTTGTTGCGCACGTCGCTCATCACCTTTAAGCTTATTATATCCAGCGCGGCCTTTACCGCGCCGCAAAGCGAAAGGATATCTTCTATCTCCTCGCTTTTTTTGAAGTATAACAGCGGTTTTCCTTTGCGCACGGCGCGCTTCGGGGAAAAGCCCGCGTCCTCCAGCACCGAGGCAAGAAGCTCTTCGTGCTCTTTGCCGCGCGGCGAGAAGGAAAGCATAAAATCGCGCCCGGGCGCCGAAACGAAGCCGTATTTTATAAACGCGCCGCGCAGGTAAGCGCCCGCGTCCTTTTCACACCGCGGCTCGAAGGGTTCGCCCGCGACGCCGCGCGCAAAGCTTTCGCGGCAGCAGTCTTTTTTGTTTTCGACCTCCGCAAGTGATTTTTTTATTCCGGATGAAAACGACATCTTCACCCCTCCGCGCCGATTATGCGCACTTCGGGTTCCAGCGTGACGCCCGTCTGCGCGTAAACCGTTTCGGTAACGAGCTTTATAAGCGCCAGCACGTCCGAAGCGGTGGCGTTGTTTTTGTTTATAATGAATCCGGCATGCTTCTGTGATACCTCTGCGCCGCCGACGGAAACGCCCTTTAGCCCGCACTGCTCTATAAGCGCGCCGGCGTAATGCCCCTCCGGGCGCTTGAACGTGCTCCCGCAGGATGGGTATTCAAGCGGCTGGCTCGCTTTGCGGCGCGCCATCAGCGCATCCATCTGCCGGAATATCGCTTCCGTTTCGCCGTTTTCGCATTCAAACGACGCGGAAAGCACGGTGTATCCTCTGTCCGCAACGGCGCTCCTGCGGTATCCGAAATCCAGCGCTTCGACAGGCAGCGTTATCTCCTCCAGATCTTCGTCCAGAAGCCGGCATTCCTTCACCCGCTGCGAAAGTTCGCCGCCGTAGGCGCCGGCGTTCATGAATATACCGCCGCCGACCGTGCCGGGGATGCCATAGCAGAACTCCAGCCCGGAAAGCGAATTGTTCGCCGCGAACCGCGCAAGCGAGGAAAGCGTTTCGCCGCAGGCGGCGATCACGACGCCGGAACGCAGTGCGATCCCTTTGACGCAGGTGGTCACTATAACCGCGCCGTCGAAGCCGGAATCCGGAAATATTATGTTGGAACAGTTGCCGACTGTTATCACCTTTTCGCCGCGCTCTTTATAGCGGCGTATCGCATCGGCAAGCCCGGCGGCGTCGCGCGGGAAGACCAGATATCTGGCTTTGCCGCCCACCCGCATACCGGTGATCGGCGCGAGCGGCGAGTTCTCTTTGA
>Ga0247611_10011531_pt1 | contig 10180 bp, 7 predicted proteins | sample 177DNAGHGhighgp2_FD_192422 | JGI IMG/M metagenome (GOLD analysis project Ga0247611, IMG submission 192422) | Sheep rumen microbial communities from Palmerston North, Manawatu-Wanganui, New Zealand - 1770 DNA GHGhigh gp2 | ecosystem: Host-associated > Mammals > Digestive system > Stomach > Rumen ... | reverse complement strand
TGGCTCAACCCCACACAGGAAAAGGCGGTCAACAATGTGCTGCGGGCAAAAGATGTCATGGTGGTTCATGGCCCTCCCGGCACAGGCAAGACCACCACACTCGTGGAGGCTATCAATGAAACACTGCGGCGTGAGAGCCAGGTTTTGGTATGCGCACAAAGCAACATGGCTGTTGACTGGATTTCCGAACAGCTGACCGACCGCGGCATTCATGTGCTTCGCATCGGCAACCCCACACGTGTCAACGACAAAATGCTGTCGTTCACCTATGAGCGACGCTTTGAGTCACACCCCGACTATCCAGACCTATGGGCAGTACGTTGTGCCATCCGGGAACTTCGAAAACAGCGTCCGAAAAAGCACAACTATCATCAGGCGATGGACCGTCTGCAGTCACGTGCCACAGAACTGGAACTCCGCATCCAGAGCCAGCTTTTCAACGAGGCACATGTCATCGCCTCCACACTCGCCGGGGCAGCCAACCGCTTGCTCGACGGACAGCACTACTCCACCCTGTTCATTGACGAGGCGGCTCAAGCACTTGAGGCAGCCTGTTGGATAGCCATACGCAAGGCCAACAGAGTGATTTTTGCCGGCGACCATTGCCAACTGCCACCCACCGTCAAAAGTCTGGCTGCCCTCAAGGGAGGGTTGGCCAAAACACTTATGGAGCGCATTGTGGAGAACAAGCCTGAGGTTGTGGCTATGCTGCGGGTGCAATATCGCATGAACGAACAAATCATGCGTTTCTCATCCGACTATTTCTATGGCGGGAAAGTGGAGAGCGCACCGCAAATCAAATACCGAGGCATCCTTGACTACGACCACCCGATGACATGGATTGACACATCGGACATGGACAGCCAAGAGGAGTTTATCGGAGAGTCTTTTGGGCGCATCAACCGCGAAGAGGCGGCACTCACCGTCAGCACCCTTGAGAGTTACTTCAGCAAAATTGGGCGACAGCGCATCCTCGATGAACACATCGACGTGGGCATCATCTCACCTTATCGGGCACAAGTACAGTTGCTGCGCCGACTCGTCGGACAACATGCATTCTTCAAGCCCTACCGCCACCTCATCAGCATCAATACCGTTGATGGATTTCAGGGGCAGGAGCGCGATATCATCATCATCTCGCTCGTCAGGTCCAACAAGGAGGGGCAGATAGGCTTTCTGCGAGACCTGCGTCGCATGAACGTGGCCATCACCCGTGCACGAATGAAACTCATCATCATCGGCGACTCGTCCACAATGGGGCACCATCCTTTCTATCGACAACTATACCAATACGTGGAGTCGGCGTCATCCTCAGAATAAACCATCAGACATGATACAACAAGACTATTTCATCCGCGTCATCCGCGAATTCTTCGCTGCATTGGCAAGGGCACTTGAGAAAAAGGAAATCGAAGACCGAAGTAAGGCCATACACGAGATGTATGAACAATACCTCGGTTCGTATGAATTCTACCAGAATGCGACACCAGAAGAGTCCATCGAGCATATCCTACAGCACTATCCTGAAGAGCAGCGCTACCAACGGCTGGAGATGCTTGCCGAACTGTATTATGCTGAGGCGGAATGGCGCGCCTACCCCATCAATATGGGATTGCTGCAGCGCGCCCTGACACTTTTCGAAATCATCGACCACAACAGCGGCATCTTCTCACTGGCGCGTGCCGACAAAATCAGAAGTATCAAACGCCGCATCAATCCCTCTGATGAGTAAAATCACCAATTCCTAAAAATTCACTTCCACACCAACTCCCAACACGCGGTTGGTACGGGTGAATGTCTCTTTCTGCTCAGGCATGGTGAGTCCCAGGCCTGCCATGGTACGTTCGGGCGTGACCTTGTCGTAGTCGCTGTAGTTGGTCTGGAAATAAGCGGCGTTGAGTTTCACCTTGTCGCTGACCTGATAACCCAAGCCTACGCCAAACGACCAGGAATTGACAACAAACGACATGTCGTTCATATAGTCATCCGTCAACTGATATCGGGTAATCTGCGCACCACCGCTAACCTGCAATTTCTTGGTGATGTCCCACTCAGCACCAGCCAAATATTCGTTGGTGCCTCCATCAAGCAGTTTCTCTGTATGCTCATACCAATGGGCATGAGTATCGTAGAAATGATGATAGCCAAGGTTGAGCCTCACATCGGGAGTGACCGACCACTGTGCTCCGACAGATAGTTGGGCAGGCGCGTCCTCGGGCACCTCCGTTCCATCCACAAACTTGTTGGTGGCAGCAATGACCGTAGCTTCCTTCAGCGACGATTTGTTCTTCATGCGCATACGGGTTCTGAACTCATATTTGGCGGCAAGATTGAATTTTTCGGTCTTGTAGTCAATACCGATGATGGGAGCAATGCCCCAACCAGTCTGGTCAGACATCAAATTGACTCCATTTGAATAGGGAGCAAGGGTTTCCGCATTGGCAGTCACCTCATCGCTGACACCCTGCAACCGCTGTCCTGCAGCCTGCAGCTGTTGTCCTTTCTGAGTGAGTGCCTGCACTTCTGGGGTCTGCATGGCCTGCTCACGAGTCATTCCGGCAGCCATATAACCGTTTACATACTGCGTGATGCCATCCTGTACTTGTGTACTGAGACCTGCCAACGCCGACTTGGCAGCTGTCACGCCCTTAATCACTCCCTCAAAATACTCGGGCAGAGAAAGGCCTGTGTCACCATTCATCACCCTGATATTGTTGAGACGTGCCTCATACGATGCGCTTCCGTAGAGCAAACGCAATCCGCCATATACCGAGAGATGCTCGTTGAACTTATAGGCGGTACCCAACTGAACTCCAAAATAATATTGCTTTCCGCGCATATAGCCGTCGACATCATATCCCGTCACTGAAGGAACACTGACCCCCAACGATGAAATCTGTGAGTTGAGGGAGTTGGACACAAACATCAGACGGTTGGCTATGGCGCCGACAACAGTTTCAAACGAACCCAGTCCTTTGTCAAACTCACACTGTCCACCACCACCCGGCACCGAGAAATTGAATTGGAAACTCCAATTATTTTTATTGTATGCTGCCTGCAGCGAAGGGATGAAAGGAGCATTTGCCACTCCTTCAAAGGTCTTGGTATCAAGTCCGTTGTTCTTATATCCGATAGTATACAATGGACTTACCGAACGGATGGTGCGGGTTTGATGGGCATACTGCCAGTTGAATCCCAGGTGAAAACCGTCATTGAGGAACGCCACACCTGCCGGATTGGAATAAACGCCGTCAAGTCCGATAGCCGCATCACGCGCCGGATTGCGAAGAAAATAAACACTTTGATTGGTGTTGGTGAGAATACCACCTGCGAATGATGTCCTGAAAGCAAGAATGGCCAAAGCCATTCCAAACCATCTTTTTTTACACATTTTAATTATTGTTGGTTGGAAATTGTTTGCAAAGGTAAATAAATTGTTCAAATTTTCCCTATACTATCACCTATTATTTAATATTAATTAACATCTATGGTATAGCATCAATTATCTTCCCAACAGCATTTTCGGGAGAGAATTCCTGCTCTATATACGAGGAATAACTGCGGCATTTGCTGATATAAGCATCTTCAGAAAAAGCCAAAATCTGCCTCAGCTTATCTTCCCATGAAGACGCATCGAAAGGCATGAGCAAATCCCTCACCTCCTCACCATAATACTGTTCCGTAGCAGGTATTGAGGTAGTCAGGCACAAAACACCCTCCTGTGCTGCCCGGATGATGTTGATCAGTCCGCTTGCCCGTTTGCTCCGCAATGGCAGTAAAACAGCAAAAGCCTCCGACAGCAGACGATAATACTCCGTAGACGGTACGTCAAACATCACCTTCATATTGTCGGGAATATCACTCACACAGGAAAAGAAATCTTCCTTTAGGGCACAGCATACGAAAGACTGGTGTGGGAAGGCCTTTGCCAGACCGACGACCAACCCCCAGTCCCTGTTGTTCATCCCTCCGGTGAAGAAATGGCTGCCGAAATGCGGACTGACATTTTTATTGAAAGGTATCCTGGTGTCGTAGACATCAGGGATGCAACGGAAGGCATCAGGCCTGCTGACACCCAAAGCAGACACAAACAAATCGATGGTCGCAGGCGTGTTGACAACTGCCCGTACCCTGGGGTCGGATACGATTTTCCGCTCCACCCATTTTATCAGCCTGCCTGGTGACGGATGCAACCAATTCAGAGACACGATTTTCCTATTTGCCATGCTACAGCGCATCAGCAAATACAAAATGTATGTCATCAATGGTGTCCAGCATATCGCCACATCTCCCTTGTGTGACTGTCTGAGGAACCTCACACTCATACGCAAATACTCACATACTACCCTTAGTTTTCCCCACAATCCTCTCCTATAAGCAACAGAGGTGACAAACGAGGAATAGATGGGTATGGTTGGGGTATCCTCACGATTCATCGCCTTCTCCATGGCATCGACAAGCCATTTCTTGTCATTGGCATGTGAAGGTCTGTCCAAGATGATAAAAATGCTCATATGCTTACGCTAAAGACTTATTGCGGTTTTTGCTCTTCAGGGTATTTGACACGGGTATGGTAGATGCTCTTGAGCCGTTCAATGAGCACCTGCTTCGCCACAGCAATATCATGGAAGGTAATGGGGCAGTCATGGTAGAACCCTTCATTCACCTGCCTATCTATCAGTTCATTGACCAACTTACTGATAGTTTCATCGGTATATTCATCAAGCGATTTTGAAGCAGCCTCAACAGTGTCTGCCATCATAAGGATAGCTTGCTCCTTGGTCTCTGGATTGGGACCCGGATAAGAGAATAAAGCAGGATCCACCTCCTCTTTCGGATGCGCATTCTTGTATTTCACATAGAAATAATTAGTCATACCTTTTCCGTGATGAGAGACGATGAATCCCTTGATGACATCGGGCAAACCACTTTTTTCTGCAAGCTTCAGACCTTTTTCCACATGCCCGATGATGACTTTCGCACTTTCCTTTTCTGTGAGCCTGCTGTGCGGACTGAATCCAGCCTGATTCTCCACAAAGAATGCCGGATTATCCATTTTTCCGACATCATGGTAGAGTGCCCCCGTCCTGACAAGCAATGGGTCAGCTCCGATACGCTTTGCTATCTCAGCAGCAAGGTTTCCCACCGTGGTGGAATGGGCAAAGGTGCCGGGAGCCTTCTCGCTCAGCGCCCTCAGTAACGGCTGATTGGTGTCAGACAGTTCGTAAAAAGTGATTTTCGACAAGAATCCGAAGGCATTCTCTATAACATACATCAGCGGATAAGCCAACAACAGACAAATGCCGCTGACGGCGAGATGGAAGAACCTGCTGTCATCGGCTACACGAAGCTGCTTTGTCTGCATCACCTCCAATGCATAATAAACTACAAATGCACATGCAGTGGCTGCTATGGCCGCATGGAACAGATTCGCCCTTTTCGACATATCGCCAAGGGTATAGATGGCTGCTATTCCAGCCGCCATCTCAATAATGACAAAATCATATTGTCCGCTGACTGCCACCGAGGCTATAATGATTGTAGTGGCATGCGTCATAATCGCTGTCCTTGCGTCAAGGAAGACGCGAGTTATCATAGGCACAATGGCAAATGGGATGATATAGACACTTAGCAGAATCCTTCTCACCATGAAAGAGACAATCAAAGAGAAGACCACAATCATCAGGTAGAGCATGAGTAGTTTGCGTGGCTTCTGGAAGTAGTCATTGCGATAAATCTTCAAGTAGTAGGTATAAAGGAGTACGAAAAGCAAGACAAAAAGACTCTGTCCGATAAGCGTGTTTTGCATGCTGGCATCATCATTTTTTTCTTTCTCACCTTTTTTCTTGTAATATGAGTCAATCTTCTGATAAATATCCTCGCTGACAATCTCTCCACGGTCAACGATTTTCTCATTCACACTTACGCTTCCCGTAGTCGGAGCAATACCGCTGTATAGGTCGCGAAGGCGCGACTCATTGGTCGTTTCCTCATAAATGAGATTGGGCCTCACATAATTGTTCAGGTTGAATTTCTCCAATTCGTCCTTGTGCTGCGTCAGTTCATCATCAAGAAACAACCTGTCATACAATTCTGTCACCTTGGGCAAGTCATTGATATTCTCAGAGACACCATATTTGCCGGTATAGATGGTGATGGAATCGGAAAAATCGCTCAGCACCTTGTCGCGCTCCTCCATGCTCATAATACCCCTGTCGTAGATGGAATGAAGTATTCTGACTATCGAAGACTGATAGGCCTTGAGCACACCCGTAGTGTCATTCTCCACAGCAGTATTGAAATCTTTTATCGCAGTTTCACCTATATTCATGTTCTTTTGGTAGGCGCATTTATAGGTCTTGCGAAGTTCTGCACTGTCCCTCCTCAACTTCTCGTCACTTTTGAACACCGGGAAATCCTCATCCGAAATAATTCTCTCGTTCGCCCATGGCTTGTTTATAATTTCCTCGCCAAAAGCATACTTCTCAGCAACCTTTCGCGGCAGGGCGTATACGATTAATAAAGTGGTTGCCACGACGAGGACGGCAATAGTAATCCGCGACAGGAGAGATGGCTTATCATCTATGCTTGATTGATTATCTATACTTAGAAACTTCATTTTGCTGTTCTTTGGCGTTTGATGTGGCGAAAATACGAAAAAAATCTGATATTTCTTCTTTTACGGAAAAAAAGCACTAATTTTGCACGAAAATAAGTTCAACAGTCATGAATGAGAGAAAAGTGAGGGTGCGTTTTGCACCCAGTCCTACAGGACCATTACATATCGGCGGTGTGCGCACAGCCTTGTACAATTATCTTTTTGCCAAGCAACACGGAGGCAGTCTGGTGCTCCGCATCGAGGACACCGACTCCACCCGTCTCGTTCCGGGAGCCGAGGAATATATCCTTGAGTCTTTCATGTGGCTCGGCATCAAGTTCGACGAGGGAGTGTCAATCGGTGGCAACTATGGCCCCTACCGCCAGAGCGAGCGCCGCAAAATCTACCGCCGCTACGTCGACCAACTGCTTGAGGACGGCAAGGCCTACATCGCATTCGACACCCCAGAGGAGTTGGAAGCAAAGCGCGCTGAGATACCCAATTTCCAATACGATGCCCGCACCCGAGGCATGATGCGCAATTCACTCACCATGTCCCGTGAGGAAGTCGATGCGCTCATCGACGACGGCACCCAGTATGTGGTGCGCTTCAAGGTCACCCCAGGCGAGGCTGTCCATATCGACGACATCATCCGAGGTGATGTACGCATCATGAGCGATGTGGTAGATGACAAGGTGATATACAAAAGCGCCGATGAACTGCCTACCTACCATCTCGCCAACATTGTCGACGACCATCTGATGGAAATCACCCATGTCATCCGAGGTGAGGAATGGCTTCCCAGTTCACCCCTTCATGTGTTGCTCTACCGCGCACTGGGATGGGAGAGCACAATGCCACGCTTTGCACACCTGCCCCTGCTGCTCAAACCCGAGGGCAAGGGAAAACTGTCGAAACGCGATGGCGACCGTCTCGGCTTCCCCGTGTTCCCATTGGAATGGCACGACCCGAAGACCGGCGACATATCAAGCGGATACCGAGAGGACGGATATTTCCCTGAGGCCATCATCAACTTCCTCGCGCTGCTTGGATGGAATCCCGGCACTGAGCAGGAGGTGTATTCTTTGGACAAACTGGTGGGACTTTTCGACCTGTCGAAATGCTCCAAGTCGGGCGCCCGCTTCGACTATCAGAAATGCATCTGGTTCAACCATGAGTACATGCTCAACAAGAGCGACGAGGAGGTGGCCAAACTGTTTGCACCCATAGTTGCTGGCAATGGCGTGGAGGAGCCCATGTCGCGCATCATCCAGGTGGTGGCGATGATGAAAGACCGCGTCAACTTCGTGAAGGAACTGTGGCCGCTGTGCTCGTTCTTCTTTGTCGCCCCCACCAGCTACGATGAGAAGACGGTGCGCAAGCGCTGGAAAGAGGACTCTGCCCAGGTGATGGAAGAGTTGGCTTCCTTGCTTGAGTCACTCGACGACTTCTCTCTGGAGAATCAGGAGCGTGTGGTTCGGGCGTGGATTGAAACCAAGGGTTACAAGTTGGGTGATGTGATGAATGCGTTCCGCTTGGCACTGGTAGGCATTGGCAAGGGACCTGGTATGTTCGACATCTCTGCATTCCTCGGCCGCGAGGAGACAGTCCGCCGCCTCCGCCGAGCTATTAAAGTGCTCGGTTAATCCGATAGACTGCATCCCCCAACTCAGAAAACAGGGAAGGCATTGTACAACATCCTGATATATCTCTATCTGGCAGGCGTCGCCATCTACAGTCTTTTCGACGAGAAGGTGCGCAAGATGTGGCGTGGAGAGCGCGCCGCTTTCGATGTGTTGCGCAAATCGGTTATCCCTGGGGCAGAATATATCTGGTTTCATGCTGCCTCGTTGGGGGAGTTTGAACAGGGTCGTCCGCTGATAGAGGCTTTTCGCAAAACCAACCCGGAATACAAGATTCTGCTCACCTTTTTCTCCCCCTCAGGCTATGAGGTGCGCAAAAATTACGAAGGTGCCGACATCATCTGCTATCTTCCACTCGACACACCGGTCAATGCCATCCGTTTCCTCCGTCTGGTGCGTCCTGTGAAGGCTTTTTTCATCAAGTATGAGTTTTGGTACAACTACCTTCATATTCTCCGCCACCGTGGTGTGCCGGTCTACAGTGTGTCGAGCATTTTCAGACCCAGTCAGGTGTTTTTCCGTTGGTATGGCCATGAATACGCCCATGTGCTGCGCTGCATCACCCATTTCTTCGTGCAGAACGAGGAGAGCCGTCGTCTGCTTGAGGACTTAGGGCTGCACAATGCCACTGTGGTGGGCGACACCCGTTTCGACCGGGTGCTGCAAATCAAGGCTGCCGCTCGCCAATTGCCTATCGCAGAGGCATTCAGCAAAGGGCACAAGGTGTTTGTGGCTGGTTCAAGTTGGCCTCCCGACGAGGAAGTGTTTATCCGCTTCTTCAACAATCATCCCGACTGGCGTCTCATCATCGCTCCCCATGTGATTGGCAACGACCATCTCCGACAAATCCACGCATTGCTCAACATGCCCACAGTTCACTACACCGACACCACGCCCGAGGAAGCTTCCGAGGCACGGTGCCTGATTATCAACTGCTTTGGTTTGCTGTCAAGCATCTATCAATATGGACAGGTGGCATACGTAGGCGGTGGCTTCGGCGTGGGTATACATAATGTGCTGGAAGCCGCGGTATGGGACATGCCTGTCATCTTCGGTCCCAACAACAAGCGTTTCCAGGAAGCACAGGGTCTCCTTGAGTGCGGAGGCGGTTTTGAGATTGACGACTACGAGATGTTTGAGGAACTGATGTCGCGTTTCGACACAGATGCCGATTTCCTTCGTCAGTCAAGCCAGACTGCCGGCACTTTCGTCAAAGGACAGGCGGGTGCCACCGCCAAAGTACTAAGCACTATTCGGTCATAGACTTTTTCCATCCTCCTCCAAATACCATTTGGAGTATCCCACATAGTGAGCCGCAAAACTCTCTGCCTGGTCGGGTTTTGTCTTTTTGATGAATTTTGCCGGCACACCGCCCCATATCTCATGCTCACCAATCTTCGTGCCTTGCAACACCAAGGCACCGGCTGCCACAATGGCACCCTCGCCCACCTCAGCGTTGTCAAGCACGGTGGCGCCCATACCGATGAGTGCTCCCCTGCGGATGGTGCAGGCATGCACAGTGGCGTTGTGGCCTATGGAGACGTCGTCCTCAATGATGGTGGGCCCTACCTCATAGGTGACATGCACGCATGCCCCATCCTGCACGTTCACACGGTTTCCCATGCGGATGTAAGCCACGTCGCCACGTACGACGGCATTAAACCAGATGGAGCATTCGTCGCCCATCTCCACTTCGCCCACAATGGTGGCGTTCTCACTGAAATAGCAGTCTTTTCCCCATTTTGGTGTCAGACCTTTCACGGATTTGATAAGAGCCATGCCTGGAAGATAGAAAAAGATTAAAAATGAAAAATGAAAGATTAAAAATTATTTGCCGAGTACTTTGCACATGCTTTCAAGGGCAAGCATCAGCTGCTGGCGCGGACAAGCGATGTTGACGCGTATAAAGCCTTCACCTGCCCGCTCACCATACATGGTG
>Ga0247611_10011529_pt1 | contig 10181 bp, 14 predicted proteins | sample 177DNAGHGhighgp2_FD_192422 | JGI IMG/M metagenome (GOLD analysis project Ga0247611, IMG submission 192422) | Sheep rumen microbial communities from Palmerston North, Manawatu-Wanganui, New Zealand - 1770 DNA GHGhigh gp2 | ecosystem: Host-associated > Mammals > Digestive system > Stomach > Rumen... | reverse complement strand
TCTATGACTGGTAGTGATGCGGCAGCACCTATCAATGTAGCAATTAGCCTAGGTCTCTATTGTGCAGAACGTATTGGTGGTCCTTTCAAGAATCACTATATTAGTTTTGCTTCAAAGCCTCAGTTGATTAAGACAGAAGGTATTGATTTTGTAGATAAGGTCCGCCGTATCTATAAGACAAATCTTTGTGATAATACTAATCTGGAAGCTGTCTTTGATTTACTTCTTAGAACAGCAACTAATAGATGGGTTAATCCAAATGATATTCCTAAGACCATTGTAGTTATTTCTGATATGGAAATTGATAGTGGTACTGGTTATTGGAGTAATAACCATTGGACAAAGCAAACTGCTTCTACAGAGATGGAGAAGATTCGTCAGAAGTGGGCAGCTTATGGACTACAGCTTCCTAAGTTAGTCTATTGGAATGTCAATGCTCGCCACAATACAATTCTTGATGCAGGTCCTAATGTGTCATTTGTAAGTGGTATGAGTCCTACTATCTTTAAGCAGGTTCTTACTGGTAAGACAGGTTATGACTTGATGCTTGAAACTATTGACAGTGAGAGATATGCTGTAATTAGATAATTTAAAAAGTACGCGCATTACAAGTAACTGTAATGCGCGTACTTTAGGTCATATTTATATATTTTTTTATTAAAAAATTTTAAGAAATAAAGTAGGATAAATTTTATCTTTATAAGGAGGAAAATTATGATTCATCAATTTTATACAGTTGAAATTACTCAAAATGAAAATGGATAGTTTGCTCATGATGTAAAATGGTATTGGGATTCAGACCTTAAAAAAGCACAATTAAAAGGAGAATCAGGTTTTTACGAAATTCTTTCAAGAGCAGCTTTAAGTAATTTTAAAACTCATTCTGTTATTCTTTTTAATACAGTATGTGAACCATTACAATTTTATAGTTATAATCATAATTCTGAAGTTAGTTTAGAATAGAATGAATAAGAAAAAGTCTAATAGCAAACTTTATTGGCATGCTTTGGACAAAATAAAATAATATCTTTCCCTTTGTTTTTAAAAAATATAAAAGGGGAAGATATTATTTTATTTTTTAAAAATAAATTAAAGGAGGAAATTTTATAATAAATGGCTAATAAAAATTTAAAAAGTTTTCAATTTCCAGGATTTTTATAGGATATATATACAATTCCAGAAACTGTAATTGATAACACTCTTACTCAAAGTGGGCAAGCAGCTGATAGTAAAGTTGTTGGAGATGAATTTGATAATATCCGTGAAATTATTAATAATAATGAAATTATAATTGATGCAACACTGACACAGAGTGGGCAGGCGGCTGATAGCAAAGCTGCGGGGGATGCGGTAAGTGAATTAAAAAATGATTTAAATAGCACATTTGAATCATTAAGACCTGAAAAAATAACAGGCAAAAACATACTTGTTACACAGCCCACCAGAGGGTTTTCTTTCGCTTTTGATAGAGAAAAAGCAACATTTTGCAAGGCTGGGCAATCATATGCCTATTCCTTTGAGGGTATAGAAAATGCGACAACGTGGAGAACTACGCTCAACGTCTGGGATTTAAATGGAAACAAGATTGTTGAAACCGATTCTGACACAGGCGCACAAAATGCTTTTTCCGTTGTTTCCTCTCGTCTCTTTGCGACTGGAATCAACTATAATGACGTATATTACACAGAAGTAGGAAACGGAACATATAAAAGTTTCATATTTACATTCAATCAAGATTGTTATGTGATGTTTGGCTTTTATTTTGGAGACACATCGGATACATCGACAATAATAAATGCGCAGTTGGAAGAAGGAAATGTTGTTACACCATACGAACCATATTCATCCATAACACGATTAGAGGATGTTATAAACATAGACGACGTATTAGATGACATTTGTTCGGTAGTATATGGTGAAGAAGTTTCAACGACAAAACAAACAGGGAAATATATACCGAATACTGGTGCTATAACCGACATTTCATCGACAAACTATGTTGTAATTAGCGCAACAGTTACAGAAGGCGAAAAATATAGAGTAATTGGTCAAGCATACAGAAATTCATATTATTACGCTTTCTATGATTCTAACAACACGTTCATTAGTGGGGCATTGGCAACGGAAACAGGAACCACAAGTATTGATGATGTCGTTGTTGCGCCAACAGGCGCAGTATTAATAACAGTTTGCGCAAGCACAATTAATCCTCATATATTGACATCAAATGGTTATTATGGCGTAACAAATTTATTTAAGTGGAATGATAAAATTTGGACGGCTGTAGGTGATTCGCTTACAGAAGTCAACGATAAGACAAGCAAGAATTACTGCGATTACATTTCAGAAGATACAGGCATTATTGTGAACAACATGGGAGTGTCTGGTTCTGGATACATGCGAAAACATAACACAGGTCAGTCATTTTATAACAGGATCACAAAAGTCCCTATTAACAGTGATGTGGTAACAATATTCGGGAGCCTTAACGACTTGGGAGATGGTCAGCAACTTGGAACAATAGACGATACAGTTTCAGACGGAACGGTTTTCGGCTATGTAAACGGAACGCTTGATGCATTGTACACAGCATTCCCATCTGTAAATATAGGCATTATATCGCCAACACCTTGGAAGTCATCAGAACCGTGGAACGCTGACAACAATTCCACAAAATACTGCGAGGGCTTAAAGCAGATTTGTTATAACAGAAGCATCCCATTTTTAGATTTATATCATTGTTCAAATTTAAGACCGTGGAACGCAACGGCAAGAGATTTGTTTTACAGTCATGATGTGGTTGATGGAGTAAACGCAGGATGCCATCCAGATGAAGCAGGGCATAAAATTATTGCACCAAGATTCAAGGCATTTCTTGAGACATTGTTGATGTAAGGAGGCATAAATGGCACTACGCTACTGTTTTGAACAATCTTACGTCGCTCGAACCCTTGCCCACTCCAAACCTCACGACCTTGCCGTCGTCGACACGGAAGGATGTGAAGAAGCTGTCCGAAATGCCATAAAGCGTGGCGTTTTCATCTACGGATACATCAAGATAGAACATTCTATTATAAAAAATTAAAAATTTAAGATTGATTATTATATACTTTATAAATAAGAGATAAATATTAAATTATTCAATTCATTTATATTAGAGTATAAAAAATTTTATTAAAAAAATAAATAAATTAAATTTTTTAAACAAAATTAAACATAAAAACAAAAAAGCCTCGATATGAATATAACATTCATATCGAGGCTTTTTTTGTTTTTATGACAGATATGCGACAACAATCAATTTTATAACCGTCGCAGATCTGGATTATAGGGCGGAACCTAATTGGCACGCAGGCGACCGCAGACTTATATAGAAAAAGAGGTTTTGGTATTTTTTATTTCGATTTAATTTTTTTATATATTATTTAAGACATTGTAATTGTTTTCCAAGTATACCATATACCACTAGAAGTTAATATACGAGTAAATATATCACCATTATTATCATATATTGTCTGTCGAGTATATGTGGCTCCGTTTCTTTTTATAAAGAGTGTGAATCCAACTTGTGTAGGACAATTACTTAAAGATTGAATTGTTATATTATCTTCACAATAATATTTACCAAAAGTAGTTAAAGAATCAAGGTCTGTATTACTTAATATTATTGCACCTACATCAGATAAATTTTCCATGCTTGTAAGAGCATCTCCTACGGTTTTAGCATCTGCTGCAATCCCCTCGCGAGTTAAAGTAGTATCTGTTTCTATCTAAATATGACTTTTTTTATCTAATATCATATTTATATTTCCATTCCCCGTTTCAGAAAAAGCAATATCTGGTAAACTTCCTGTAATTGTAATATTTCCTTCTCCATCATCAGAGAAAGTAATATTTCTATCCTATGCATCTCCTATTATAGATATATTTCCATCGGTACTATAATCAAAGACCATAACTTTTCCAAATTCTTTAGCCATTGTCTATATAACACTACCGACAGTTTTGGCATCTGCAGGCTTGCCTTTAACACTAAGAGTTTCATCTGTCGTATCTATATCACCAAATTCCCAAGCAGTTACCTCTCCATCTTTAACGGTTTTAGCTTTAAGAGCCTTACCAGCTTCCGCAAAATCTGCCCCTTTTATCTTATCTAAATTAATAGTAGCTTTATCAACTTTCTATTTCTAAATATTATCATAATCAAAAGTAGACAATCCTTTTCCAGCTTTTTTATCTACTTTTGATTCTAATATAGTTTTTATTTTACCCCAAAAATAAGATAGTCCTGTTTGATCTAAAAAAATACTCATAATATACCTCCCTTACTAAGCCATAATAATATCAATATCATTATTTGAAATTGCAGTAATGGTGAAAATTTCTCCTAAAGCATCCCATTCTGTGCCATTCCATGCATAATTCATACCAGAATCTTCTACATTATAAATATCACCTGTAATATTATCATCTGAAGGAAGTAAAGATATTGTGGTAACAGACCCTTTATATTTATATACATTAATTATATCAGATTTTAAAGCATAGTTAGACGCCTATCCAAAAGCCGCTAACTTATCCTTTTCTTCATTTGTGTAATCATTCGTAGATAAACCTTTACCTATTTCACTATTAACTTTACTATCAAGAGCAGTTTGTGTAGCAGTACTAATAGGTTTATCAATATCCGCAGTATTATCTACATTATTAAGGCCTATATCATTTTTATTAAGAACTACATCATCAGTAAGCATATGCCCTGCTATCGTTCTTGATGTAGGTACTCTACTTGTATCACTAGGATGTCTATGATCTCCTCTAGCAAAAGTATAATGAGAACCTGCGGAAGCTGCGCCATCCATTAAAGGTGCAGTCGTTGAAGCAGTGGGTCCCGCAGGCACGTCAGAAAGAGTAATAAACCCACTATCATTTTCAAGCTAAGATGTTTTTATTGGAATCCTATTTATTGCTTGTTGAATTAATTGACGAATATCCTAATGCGCGGAAACAGATTCATTGTGCTATTGAATGTACTTCTCAGCGATAGGGTGTTCCTAAAAATATTCGTTAATAATGTTTTCAATACCTTCTTTACTTATAATTGGAACCTATGCTGTTGTTGTTCCTTCTTTATCTGTAATAGTAATTAATATCCTTCCATTTGGTAAATTTTCAACTTTTGCAGAAGGAGAAATTGCATAAATAAAAGATGTTGCTATTTCCGCTTGTAATATTTTTGGCATTTTGTTTCTCCTTTTTTAAATTAATTTTTTTATTTTATTACTTTATTTGATAAAGTTATATCTACAGGGGTATCTACTACATAAGTTTTCCATGCAGTTTTTCCATCTTTTAATAACCCATGTACTTGAAATTCTAATTTTCCTTTTTTATATAAGAATTTTAAAGATTCTTTTTGTGTTAAAGTAATTCCTAAAGAATTATTTTCTGTATCTATTATAATATCCTAATCTTTTTTTGTCAATAAAACATCTTGTTGTCTAATATCTATTCTTATATGCTAAGTATTAATTAAATAATCCTAAGCATTTTTTAATATTATAATAAAAGTTGGAGTAGTACCAGGAACCATGTGAAATCGCCTCCTTAAATATAAAAAATGGGGCATATATTTAAATATATGCCCCTATCTATTATAAACTCTATAATTTATTAAAGATTTTGTTTGTTATATATATAATTTCGTCTCCATAAGTTGAAATTAAATCCGCAATTAATTCTTCTTGTTCTAAAGAAAGATTCACATTATAAGAAAACATTGCTGCATGAGTTATCTAATGGCATAAAACCTTTCTTAACAAACTACCTTGAAGCGTCTCATTCAAATAGATTGTTCTAGTTAAATTATCACATGCTCCAATCGAATATTCTCCATTCATTCTCATTAATAAAGGAAAATCAGGACGCACAAAAGCAAGTTTCCAATAAACATTATTAATTAAAAACATTAATTAATTTTATTTGCAAGTGTCGTCATTTTTTGACGAAGCGTTGCTCTTTCTTCAGGAGACGCATCTTTTATCATTTCAGTAATATCAGATGAAAGCTATTGAAGATAGGCTTCTAATTCTTTTAATTGAGAATTAGCATCTTTATGCATTTCTTTTCCTTCCATATACATACGTCTACGCATAGGTGATCTTCCCTAACGAGGATCCCGCATCATTTCTGTATAATAAGATGTAGAATTAGAATTACCAGAATTACCATTTCCTCCTGCAGTATAATACATATATCCGTTATTACGTTCCATGTCTCTATAATCAGGATACATTCTTGTATTGTAATACATAGGAGAAGGATTTGTATAATAGTTAATATTATTAACAGAAGCCTTTTCTTCCTTATCAGCTTTTTCCATTGAATCAGTTATAGTACAATAGTAGATAGCTTCAGATAAATCTTTAATCATATCAACAGCTTCACCAAGTTCATGTGCATCAACTTTTGAAATATCTCCAAGTTGACCTTGTACACATGATACTAGCTGTTCTTTCATTGTTTTTAACATTTCTGTTCCCATTTTTCCCTCCTTATGCTGTTCTTGTCACTGTTAGTGAAGCTTCTCGTCTTACTAAAATAGACGGGGTAGGAGTTGTAGCTGAATCGTCTTCTGTTCCATCTACATATGCTCCAGACACAGTTAAACAACATCCGCAAGGAACTGTCACTGAAGCTGTCGTATTTACATGCCAATAATCTCCTACGGCGGCAGGTGTTACAATTGCAACACTCTAAGGTATTACTACTCCATTAAGAGTAATTCCAAGTGCAATTGGAGTAACTGTCCCTCCTTCGGGAATTTGGATATTTCCTTGAAGAGTAACATCATATCTTGCAAAACGATTAGAAGTATTGCCATTTAAGTTAAGAATTCCTGGGACAAGAGGAATAACATTCCCTTTGTTACAAGGAATAGAAACACTATTAAATGGAATTGTTCCATTTAATGCTACAAGAGCATCAGCAGTTGTTACATAACTAGCCATAGACAACCTCCTTAATTATAAAAGCCGTTACCGTTGCAACCATTCCAGTTTCCGCAATTGCATCCATTAGGATTTGCTACTACATATGCGGGAATTGGAGTAGGATTTAATGCTTGACGTAAAGCTGCAGTCTGTGCGGCATTATCAGCAAGAATTTGTCCTGTCTGTGCATTCTGAGAGGCTGTAAGATTAGCAAGATAATTCTGCATTTGAAGCTGTTGATTTTGTGCTTTAAGGGCTTCAATTTCTTGTTGACACATTTTATCTAAAATAGCCTGAGTATTAGCAGTATTTGATGCAATAACATCTTTAAGAGCGTTACTAATTGCGGAACGATCTGCACATGCTTCAGTCGCAACTGTATATTTTAAATCAGCTAATCCAGCACGATTTTCACAACAACAATTTTGTTGATTCATAGCAATAGTATTTAACTGATTCGAAAGATTAGCTTGATTATTATTTAAAGTTTGTAGAATATTTGCCTGTGAATTACAACGGGATACTTCTGCATTAGAAAAACCTGTATTAATTGCGGATGAGATACCATTTAATCCTGCCATTAAAGAACTTTGATCGAATCCTCTCTGAACATCTGAAAAAACAGCTTGTTGGCCTCCGCCATAGCCGAAACCATTATTATTCCATCCGCCCGCTAGCATTAAAATAAATAAAAAGAAAATCCAGGCACCATCTCCATTGAAGCCAAAACCATTTCCATTTCCATTATTTCCTGTTGCTGCTGCAATATCAGATAAAGAATATCCATTAGAATTATTAAACATGCTTATATTCTCCTTTTAATTAAAACATTTGTTTAAATTTTGTAAATTCTTTATCAAAATCTAGACCTCTTTGTTGAGCAAGATTTCTTGCAATTATTTCTAAAGCGGAAACATCCCCTTTTTGTGCTAAATTTATAGCATTTTGTAGAATAGGGTTATTATTTGAGTTTCCTTGAAAAATACTCATTATAAGTTGTTGCGGATTTTGTCCACTTTTTATCATTTGTATTAATTGAATTGGATTAACGTTCATTTTAAATACCTTCTGATTATATTAAAAACCTACTATCGGCTAAACATTTTTAATATTCTTTGCGGTATCTTGTCCGTTCTAAGAAGAAGGAGAAGATATTGCCGCCATTAAATTTTGAATTACACGTTGAAATTCATCTTTTGTAACATACTCTGGAGCTACATAAGGATTTTCATCGGCCGCTAAAGTATAAGTTTTAAAAGTTGCAGTACCATCATTATTTATTTGTTTTGTATAAATTTTTTGATTTCCAATATCTGTAAATACCCATAATGAACCATCTAAATCAATTTGCATTGCTCTTGCTTCTTCTTTTGAAGATACAGGTCTACATTTTAAATATTGATTAGAATTTACAATTTGTCGTGTAGTTACATAATTTTCATATGGCGTATTCATTATTAAATTGTTATTATAAGGGTATTGGATAGCCCCTCCTTGGTTATTATATCCAAAAGCTTGGTTTATATTACTCATATTAGCCATAATGAAATTTCTCCTTTTATCTCATTATATTATATTACGCGTAATTTATAATATTGTTAGGAAAAATTTTTCCTAACAATATTATATAAAAATTATCTAAAAGACTTTTTATAAAAATGTCCTTTAATATTAAAAATATTTTTAATTATGCTATTTCATAAAATCCTGAAAAATAAATTGCATTACAAATACCTGACGCAGACTGTCTTATTACTCCCCCTGTAGTAATAGTAAGAGTACCAGCAACTTGTGTCACAAATGTACCATCTGTGTCATTTCTCATAAATACTCCTTGCATTAGAGTATCTGTTTTTGGCCTATATCCAGATGGTAATGTACAAATTGTTGCTCCGTTAGAAGGAAGAAAAGTTTTTTTACTAGATATAGAAATAGCAAAAGTAATAAAAACAATATTTCCAATTTTAAAAAGTCTACAGCTTTTTGAGACTCCATCTCCTGACACAGCAGATGCCCAAGTTACTGATGTAGTTGTAATAGCTCCAGAAGGACTTAATTCATCTATATAAGTCTTATTTTCTGATATAGGATGCCGTATTATCCAACTACTATTTGTCTGATCATATACTCCCATAGCAGGAGTAGCAGATGCTGATCCACCTACTCTTAAATCAGCATAACCTTCATCTGATTTCACTGCAATGCGTGCAGGAGGACCATCACTTTCACTAGATCTATCTATAGCTAAATATCCTCCAGTTATTGTTCCACCACCAGTTTTATTTAATTTTTTATCATCTAATACTTTACCTTGTGCAGCATCTAAGACAGATATACCAGAAGTAGTTACTGACAATCCATTAGCAACACCTTTTGTTGCAGCTGTGCCTAAACCTGTTACATTATTTGTCCAATCCTCATGAGTCCATGTTTGTCCAGAGTCTTGAGATCTTGCCATTCTAACCCAAATTTTACCATGTCTATTTCTAATAGTTTGTAAAATATATTGAGTATTATTATTTTTATATTCAGGGTCATATGCCCAATCTACATCTAAAATAAAAGCTTCATTTGTTGGACAACTTTGTAATGTAACTGCTCTTGCATCAGATATACAATACCATTTTCTATGAGTATCTTTATAAGTATTTGAATTTAAATCAGCATTTTCAGGAATACTTGAAAAGGGTTTATATACATCTTGCCAAAGTGACCAATCTCCATTTGCTCTTTGGGTTCTATGTTGAATATTTGCAGTGCTATGACCTATAAATAATTGACTAGCCCAAGTATCTTCATTATCCCAATTAAAATGAAGAATATTTCCTCCCGAAGAGGCGTCAGGTTTACCTTCTTCCATTGCGGAAGTTGATAAAAAATGGATTACACTCCCTGAATTGTCAGAAGAAATATTTGCAGAGACAGGATGATTTCCATTTCCTCCATTTAAATTATAATAATTAGGCAATCTTCGTATATTTTGAAGAATTTTAGTTAATAATTTTTTTAAATTAAAAAAATTCATATTACATCTCCTTTTTACTCTATTATTTTTATACCATCCCACCAATTTAAAGCAACCAATATATCATATAAAGCTTTATCGTTCCCATTATCATTAATATCTAATTTAAATTTAGATTCTAATTGGTCAACTTTATTTAAAAGCTCTGTTTCAATATTTACAAA
>Ga0247611_10011527_pt1 | contig 10183 bp, 9 predicted proteins | sample 177DNAGHGhighgp2_FD_192422 | JGI IMG/M metagenome (GOLD analysis project Ga0247611, IMG submission 192422) | Sheep rumen microbial communities from Palmerston North, Manawatu-Wanganui, New Zealand - 1770 DNA GHGhigh gp2 | ecosystem: Host-associated > Mammals > Digestive system > Stomach > Rumen ... | reverse complement strand
GTGGGCTTTGACATGGCTTTTGTCGAGTCGATGAAGAGGCTTGTCGCGCGCGCGGATATCGTTCTCCCGAACATCACCGAGGCGTGCCTGCTGACCGGCATGGAGTACAAAACCGAATACGACGCGATGTATATCCGCGAAATCACGAAGCGTCTTCTCGACCTCGGAGCGAAAAACGTCGTTCTGACCGGCATCGGGTTCGAAAAGGGCTTCACGGGCGTGTGGTTCGAAAACCGCGAAAAGGCGGACTACTACAGGCACGAGCAGCTTCCCGGCGGATGCCACGGAACCGGCGACGTTTACGCTTCCGCTTTTGCCGGCGCACTCATGAGGGGCAAGGGTATTTTCGAGGCGGCGTCGATCGCTGCGGACTACACGGTCGAGTGCATTAAGAACACCCAGGGCGACAGTTCCCACTGGTACGGCGTCAAGTTCGAGCCGGTGCTGCCGAAGCTGATCGACAGGCTGCGGTAACACTTTGAAAGGCGGAAAATCTCCGGATTTCCCGGAAAAACAAACAAAAAACCGTCCGGTATCCTGAACGGAACCGGACGGTCAAAACGTGGCGGAGATGAAGAGATTTGAACTCTTGCGCCGGTAACCCGACCTACACCCTTAGCAGGGGCGCCCCTTCGGCCAACTTGGGTACATCTCCAAACCGCCTGTAAAGTATAACATAAAAAAATAATTCGTCAAGCGTTTTTTTATTTTTGCAAAAATAGAAGCGGTTTCCGGCGGCGCCGACTGCCTGAAATGATTAAAACGGAGGATGAAATGAAGGCTGAAGAGTTCTGGAAGGTTTACGCGGCAGAATTTAAGAGGTACGAATACACCGGATTCAGGGCGGTCGACAGGAGCGTGGATCCGGACAGCAAGTATTTCGAAGAGGGCCTGTTTGCGAACGAAAACGGCGTCTGGTGCGTCGAGGAGACATCGGAAAAGGGAAAGGCGCCCTTCCACTGGGAATTCGAGACCGAAGAAGAGGCTGTCGAGACGGTCCTCAGGGAGTGCCGCGGCAGGAAAAAAGCGGCTTTGTACTGATTTTGGCGGTTTTTCGGGGATTTCCCGGAATTTCGACAATTTCGAGGATTTTGATGATTTTGCGAAAATTCCGCTTGCAAACGGCGGATGAATGTGGTAATATACTATTCGCATTTTTTAATGCACGGAGATGTCGCCTAGTTGGTCGAGGGCGCGCGACTGGAAATCGCGTAAACCACACCATGGTTTCGGGAGTTCGAATCCCCCCATCTCCGCCAACAAAAAACGACTCCTTTCGGGGTCGTTTTTTGTTGTATAGAACAGTAGGGGGGGGATTCGAACTCGAGAGAGTTTCGGCGTTAAGCAAATTCTCCGGTGGAGGATTTGTAGCCGAAATCGCGACATTGGGGGCCCCGAAAAGCGGTTTCGCTTTTGGGGAGAGGAGCCGCAGTGGCGGAAGCGAAGTCTTTCAAGGGTATAGATTTTTCCCTTGAAAGATGAGTCATCGCTACTTGCGGCGACGAGCTCGAGCAGTAAGCATGCAAGCGACAGAAGATGACTTGAAAGGAGCGCAGCAGGCGGCGAATCCCCCCATCTCTGCCAAGGCGTGTAGTCTATTTAGATGCAATAGCAAAAATCGAATGGTGAAATCAAAAGATGCAAATGCCCTTTTTTCATAGGTCGGGGGGATTCGGACGCTATAGAAGCCTTTCAAACACTGATTTTGAAGGTTAAACGTTCGAATCCCAATAGGTGCACCAAGGTGTGTAGACTAAATAGATGCGCACGCAAAAATCGGCTATTTTTAGCCGATTTTTGCTATCGAAAGGTCAAAAATTATAGTGCGAAATAAAAAGATGAAATCATTTGTCTGATTTGGAAGACGAATTTGCCAAAGATGCGCTCTTGTTTTTTATGAATTTACTCGTAAATTTGATTTAATCAATGGCGGAATCGAAGAGGCTGAGACTAGACTTTTTACAGTCAACTGTAAAATCCACTAAACCTCTAAGCAATACGCCGTCTTCCGCAGCTTTCGCCCGATGAAACACTCTGGCGTTTTCTATTCTCAAGGAACCCATTGTGAAATCTGGCGGACAACGATGTAACGTTTTGTCACTTTACTGCCTCCCGGCGGCATTGTATAATACCCGTGAGCTTTGAGGGGAGGAGCGGTGCGACGTGGACATTGGCGGGGCTATTGCCGGACTTAGAACAGCGGCTGGGTTGTCGCAGCAGGAACTTGCGGACCTGCTGTTTGTGGATCGCACCCTCGTGTCGAAGTGGGAGAGCGGGCAGCGGCGGCCCGACTATCATATGATCGAAAACATTGCCGCGGTTTTTAAAGTGGACGGGGACAGGATCGCGGACAGGAAAGACCTGGTTTTCGCGGAACTGGCGGAGTGTGTTCCCGAGGGTTTGAGTCTTTCCGGGGAGGAGCTCACGGCGGTTACGGAGCGTTTTATACGCAGTTTAAGCGCGGGGGACGCGCAGATCTTCCTGAAAAGATACTACTTTTTGAAGATGCCGAAAGAGATCGGCGACGAGCTCGGGCTGAGGCCGGGGACCGTCAGAAAGATGCTTTTTAAGATCAGGGCTGGGTACAGAGTTTATTTGAAGGAGGCGGCCTCATGGACGGAAAGGACCTTTTTAACACAATAGCCAATATTGACGAGGAATTGATCGAAAGCTGCGCCCCGGAGCAATGCGAAAAAAACGGACAAAAAGCCGCCAAAAAGAGAACAGGTCTGATCGCGGTCGTTGTACTTGCGGCGGTCGTGACGGTCGCTGCGGCGGTCGCCATTGGCGTAATAATATCGGGAAAAGGCCTCAACCTTCCGGGGCCTAAGGGATACGTGGAATACGGGAACTACAGCACTTTTCTTTTTGACGCCGGAGGTATGTTTTCAAAGGCGATCAATGCGGCAGACGTGCTGATTGTTGACGCAGCAAATAACGGAAAAGAGTCTGACGGGATCAAGCCGGAGACGGGGCAGTACGAATATGTCTTTGGACAGTTGTCCGGGGAAGGGCTTGGCTATGTGGGCTTCTGGTGGTCTGAGAGCATCATGCAGGCGGTCCAGTTCAACAGAGACGGGACCATGTTTTACTTTCTGCTGAGAGACAAGGATACTTACTCCCAGGTCTGCAAGGCCTACTTTGAGGTAAAAAACGGTGAGATGGTCCTTTACTCCCCGGAGGCGGGCAGCGGCGGGACCTTGTTGGCGAAAAACTTTGGCGATCATATCACGCTTCAGCCCGAGGACGAGAGTCCGATGGTTTTTGTGAAGGCGGAAAATCACATCAAGGCCCCGGCCTATACCGAGGACAAGACCTGGAACGGGGCAATGGATTTCCGCAACATACCCTGGAAGCTGGATGATGAAGGACTGGAGATCGTTTTCGGAGGCAGCCACCGTATGTGCTTTACCGACGCCAAAGGGAACCGCAAGGATCAGGATTACGACTGGAACGCCGCCAATAACACGGTGTATTTTGACGATTGGAACGACCCTAAAAATAAAAAGTGGACCGGCCGCGTCGAGGACGGCGTTCTTGTCATAACGTCCGGTGAAACGGTGCTCAGGCTGAATGCTCCCGAGAAAGAGGAGACCTTTCCCTTCGACATGTTTCTCGTAAAACTCCCGTCTTCCGCCGAAGACAACCAAAGAATTATGTTCCGCCCGGACGGCACTTATATCATAGTTCGGTTGACATCCCCTATGCAGGATCCCTACTTTGAAAACTGGAACGGTTTCTGCATTGGAAAGTATGAAATTGATGATAAAGGTGTCTCGCCAAGGACCCTGGTTATCTATCCGCCGACCGAAGGTTCAGAAGAATTAAGGCATGGCGGCAAAAATCTCGTGGGTGCGCTTACTGACGTTAAAACGGATAGTCAAAAGGTCTTCATTTTCGAGAAAGACTTGTGTAACATCAATCGCTTTTATTTCAAGTCTGTTGACGGCGAGAGTATTGTCACCTTGCACGGATTGACCCGCTGGTAGGCGCGCTGACAGGCTGGGTCAGCGGTTTTCTCATCGAAAAATACAGGGAATCATCGCCAAAGAAAGCAAAGGCCGCGGCAATCGTCTGCGTAGCGCTCTGTCTCTCCATACTGTTTGTTTTCAAATACCTCGCTTTTTTCCTCGATACATTGAGGCTTCTGCCTTTTGTGGACTTGGCGCCTGTGAAGCTGACGCTGCCCATCGGCATCTCCTTTTATACCTTCCAGACGGTCTCCTACGACATCGATCTGTTAAGAGGCAACGCCGCCCTCCAGAAAAACTTCGGCAGATTTCTCCTGTTTGTGTCTCTCTTTCCCCAGCTGATCGCGGGGCCTATCCTCCGATATAAAGACATTGAAGCCCAGCTTACGGACCGCGCCGCCACGAAGGAAAAGTTTTGCGGCGGCATCGTGCGGTTTCTCTGCGGCTGCGCCAAGGTGTGTAGACTAAATAGATGCACACGCAAAAATCGGCTATTTTTAGCCGATTTTTGCTATCGAAAGGCCTAAAATTTTAGTGCGAAATAAAAAGATGCAAAAGCCCTTTTTCGAGGGGTTTGAGGGATTCGTACGCTATTGAGGCTTTTCAAACACGGGTTTTAAGACTGATAGTTCCCGTTTTTATTTTCCAAAGTGCAGGCGGCAACATACATACGGTCAAAGTACGGAGGCATATGCTCCCCGTCAAAAAACTCATTACAGTACAAGGATTGTGACAAGGCGTGGATAGCCGTGGTCCCCAAGGGGAAAGAAAGCTCTTATCCTTTTGAAATCCCTCCCAAAGGGACAGTCGTTTCTCCCGACAGCGAAAATAAAAAAGCGTTTGAGCACTATTACGATGATCTGAGAGCGTATTTGATGCGTGACTCGGAATACGTGTCCGTCAAGCTCCCGCCAAAGGTTTATGAACACTATATGAAGCGTACAAGCGACAGAAGATGACTTGAAAGGAGCGCAGCAGGCGGCGAATCCCCCCATCTCCGCCACTCAAAACGCGGTCCCAACCGGGGCCGCGTTTTGTGTTGTAGAAAAGAAAATGAGGGGGGATTCGAACTCACGGGCCCCCGCAAAGTCCTCGCGACTTTGTGGGGAAAAGGAGCCGCAGTGGCGCAAACGGAGTCTTTCAAGCGAAAGGCGGGAAAGAGAAAAAAGAGCTTGGAAGACGGAGTCAGCGGCGCTTGGGGCGACGCAATCCCCCCATCTCCGCCAGAAAAAGGGGCTGTTAAAAAACTGGCAATTCAGCCAGGAACCTAACAGCCTTTTTTTGTTGTCAAAAAGACAAAAAAGTACCTGTTTTACGTGTTTTATGATAGATTACTGCAGTAATGGAGGTCTATCATGAACGAATTCTCATCACGACAACAACATTTCTTCATTCCCTTCGACCTTAACAAGGAGGAACGGTCATTGTTTGATCGTTATTTCCGTTTTCTTGATGATTCCGGCGTTGCAGCTGTAATAAAAAAACATGAGAAAAACCATTCAAGTAAAGGCGGCCGACCAAACGTTAATTTCTTCAATCTGTTTGCAGCAATTCTATTCGGATTCTCAAGTGGATGCACCACTTTGCGCGAGCTCGAGGATGCTTGTTCTCACGATATCAGGTATATAGATATGATGGAACAGGTCAGGCCGTCGTACGTTACCATTTCAAATTTCATCAATAATGTAATCGCTCCAAATGAAGACATAATATTCAGTCTCATCAACAAGCAGATAGTAAAGGATCTGTCTGTCGATTTGGATGATGCTTTCATAGATGGCACAAAATGGGAGGCCAACGCTAATAAATACAAATTTGTTTGGAAACCGGTAAAGTATCATGAGAACATATCTGTCAGCTTTTTCAGGATATTGAAGGAAAACAATTTGTGTACTGACTTCAGAGAAGAGAGAATGGTCAGGTCGTCAACGATTACCAAGGCAATTGATGCATTTGAAAATGAGAAAAGTCGGTTCCAGGAAAAGCAATATAACGCTGTCGCCAAGAGCCTGAGTGCAATCCTGGTAAAAGTTTTAGAATACGAAGAAAAGGAACGGATATGCGGAGAAAACCGAAAATCGTATTTCAAAACAGATCATGATGCTACAGCAATGAGTCTGAAAGCAGATTACTACAGCGGTTTAGGATCAAACATGCATGCCGCGTATAATGTTCAATCATTGGTGATAAACGGAATTGTACTATCTTACTATGTTTCGCAATCAAGAACCGACATAGCTGATTTTATCCCAGTTTTAGAGCATTTTCATAAGTTGTACAGTGTGTATCCGAAAAACATTTGCGCTGATAGCGGATATGGATCTTTGGAAAACTATACATTTCTAAAGGATCACGGAATAGGAAACTATGTTAAACCCCAGTCATGGGAAGGAAATGTAACAGGTTCGTATCCGGAATCTTATCGGCTTCAAAACGATGGCACAATTGTTTGTTTGAATCAGCATATTGGTACAAGAGTCGAGATTCCGTGGAGACATCCAAAGAAAGCAGGAGGAGTATTTTTCAAAATCGACGGATGTACAGACTGCCCTTACAAAAAATACTGCATGCGATGGATGAAGGACATCGATGACCAAACAGAAAAAATATTTGAAGTTAATGTCAAACTGGCAGAATTAAAACAGGAAGCTGAGAAGAACTTGTTGTCCTTGAAAGGTATCGAGATAAGAGTGAACAGAAGCATTCAGGTAGAAGGTGTCTTTGGAATAGAAAAACAAGACTACAGATATACTCGCACAAGAAGACGCGGACTGGAAAAAGTGTCTACAGAAATGATGCTGATGTTTTTGGGACTTAACATAAAGCGTCTTCTCAAATACTATCAGACCGGGAAAAAGCTTTCGTTTTGGAAGGCACCATCAGATCTGGAACCCGAATCTTTCAAAAATCCGTCTGCAAAACGGTTGTCCAAAAAAGGCGAAAAACTGCACGATAATTTATATAAATAATAACTTTAAACAAGCGTAGCTTGTTTAAAAACCTAAAAACCACATTATTGTGGAAATTGAAGAGCAAACAAAATATGACGAAATGGCAACAAAAAAGAGGCTGTTACATCCCCGGCAGAATCGCCAGTTTTTTAACAGCCCCTTTTTTCAATGAAGTCGCCCTTCGGGCTAATGAAGGAATGAAGACGCTTCGCTAATGAAGAAATTAAGTCGCTCACTGCGCTCGTAAATTAAGAGACGGGCGACTTCGCTTCATTAGTGAACGAAGTGAACTTCTTCATTAGGGCGTTGCCCGTCTTAATTAGGCGCTTTGCGCCGTCTTCATTAACTCTCATTAACTCTTGCCCCACATTTGATTTCTGCTCTTTATTATGATAAACTAAAATCCAGAACAGTATTAAATCTTTTTCTGAAGGAGACAGATTCATGAGTATGAAAAGAACATTGATTAATAAAATTGCTTTGATCATTGCCGCCGCCCTCCTGCTAGGATGCATATTGTCAGCCTGCAATCTAAACGGTCTGACGAATATTGACGCCTCCCCCGATAATTCAGGCTCTGACTCGCCGGTCGAAACAGAAGAGCCCGAAAGCGACTACGACCCAGGAAAAGTATTGCCCGCCGGCGCAGTCTATCTGCCATGCACGGAGCACAAAACGTACGGCATGAAAATCGAGCCGATATACGGAGGCGATACCGTCCCGTGCAACAGCAATACAGGCGAGGTTAGATTTTTTAACGGTGATATGTACAAATACGAAGACTATGTGTACACATATCATTCTAAAGAAATGGTCCCGAACAGAGGAGAAGGATGGAGCGTGGGGCTTAACAGCGACGCGGACCGGGATAGAGAAGAGTACGGTCCTATGTTTGATTCGATCTGCGGCGCGCCTGTCTACCGCATGCAGAGTACGTTTGCCATAACGACTAATCTGAAAGTTTCACCGAAACTTCCCAAATATCTGACCGAGATCTACGATGCGTTCCAGAATTGTAGAAAACTGGAGGCGATGCCAGATATACCGGACAGCGTGAGGATCATGAGATCCGTATTCACAGGATGTTCTTCGCTTAAAACGCTGACCGCACTGCCCAAATCACTTAAGAGACTCGATAATACGTTCAACGACTGCACAAGCATCGTGAGCCTGCCCGAAATGCCCGAAGGCCTCGAAGAGATGAATGAGTCATTCAAAGGCTGCACCGCGTTGACCCTCGCGGAAAAGATCCCGGACTCTGTCACCACTATGAGAGGCGCTTTTAAGGACTGCACCGCGCTGGAGAACCCTCCCGTTCTGCCATCAAGTCTGGAGAATATGGCAGAAATTTTTTCGGGCTGCACAAGTCTGAGAACCGCGCCCGTCATCCCTGACGGCGTTACGTATATGCCTGATGCTTTCCGGGGCAGCGCAATAACCGAAGCGCCAGTACTGCCTTCCGGAGTCAAAAATATCACAGGTGCTTTCGCGTCAACGAAGATCGTGCTGCCTCCTGCTATCCCCGCAGGCGTCGAATCCCTGTCCGGCTCCTTCATGAACTGCACCGAACTAACGAAAGCGCCGGTGATCCCGGGCAGCGTGGACGATATTGATTACGCATTTTTCGGATGTACTTCGCTCACCGAAGTGCCGGCATTCCAGGAAGGCGTGCGTGATCTTGACAACGCGTTCGCGGGCTGCACGTCGCTAAAGACGCTTCCGGCAATTCCGGAAAGTGTAAGTTCAATACGCAGTTTCTGCATGGGCTGTGTAAATCTGACGGGAGTTATTGAGTTTAACAGCGCATATTTCCTCGACAACGAATGCACGGACGCGTTTAAAGGTACGGTAAGTCCGCTCTTTATAACCGGCCCGTATCCCGAGCAGCTGGGCAATCTGATCCCTCAAGGCCAGGACAACGTACAGATCCTTGAGTGACGCCGGTCTCTGGTCCGCAGTAAAAAAAGACGATTTTGAAACCCACGTGTAAATCGGTAATATTTTATTTCAAAACTGCAAATTGCTCTTAAAGAAGCAAACGAAACATGATACCGGATTGAATTGCTTTGCAAGACCGATTATATTGACGAGCAGACGTATAAAACCCTTGATTCCGCCTGTGCAAGCATTCGTATTATGCTCATCTCCTCGATCAATACTTCAAAGGAAAATGCTATAAAATGAATTGGTATGCGAATTCTTGGAAAAAGGAATACTTTCTTATTACCCCGGAAGAGTTTAAAAGTATTTTTAAAAGTTACCATTTTGTCGTTACAAACACGGGAGTAAAAAAGGACTATACCGAGACAAATCCGGATATCATATTTGACAGTTACAGATTGTTGTATTCTGAACTGTCAACCGGTAAAAAGTTCAAATGGAATGACGATTGGAAAACTGTCGGTTTCAATACAGGCGTCACTGCAAATATGGACAACTGCAGATATTCTCCTGCGACACGCCTGTCAATCCCGGATTTTTCCGAACCTTGCATTTACATTAAACCGTTTTGCGTTTTGCGTTATAAAGATTCGCCCGTGTCAAAAGGCTGGGAAATTTCTCAGTTTCCTCAAAACACGTTCGGACTTGAAATGAGTGTTCCAAAAAGAATATCGTATTTTGACGGGCAAACAAAAACACTTGAAGAGTTTACTGAGTACTCATCGTGGATTGATATAAACTCAAAAGTGAAAAAGATAGCAAAAAATTTGAGAGTTGAGTATAATGGCAAAGTATATAATACAAAGATTCGCGTTTCGCAACTGGCAAAGGAAGATCTTGAGAGGTTTTATGTGATCAAAGATTTAAACTTGAAATTGCTCTAAATAGCAATGGAAGAATGAGCCGATCTTTTAAGGCCACACAGCACCTTCCGGAAAAGCAGGAAAAGTGCCAAACGCACCGGATTTTTTCCAATCCGATCTAAAACGACCGCACACCACAGTCTTTTGCCGGCATCGGGATCTTAAATCGACCCTGACGCCGGCTTTTTTGTGAGTTTGTCAGTCCTTCCAGACAAAAGTCGGGTTGAGGTTCGTCTCGCCGTTGTCGATCAGAAGGTTCTGTCCCGACATCGAACGGTTCACGAGCGTCATGAATATCATCCAGTCAGCCGCCTCGTCCTCGCTCATCCATTTTTTCATCGGAGTCACAGCCATTATTTTTTTGAAGCTCTCTTCGTCGCTGATCACGGGATCGTTGGACTCCGTGTACACGCCGCCGAACGAGAGAGCGTTGACGGTCACGCCGCGGGGGGCGAGT
>Ga0247611_10011526_pt1 | contig 10184 bp, 9 predicted proteins | sample 177DNAGHGhighgp2_FD_192422 | JGI IMG/M metagenome (GOLD analysis project Ga0247611, IMG submission 192422) | Sheep rumen microbial communities from Palmerston North, Manawatu-Wanganui, New Zealand - 1770 DNA GHGhigh gp2 | ecosystem: Host-associated > Mammals > Digestive system > Stomach > Rumen ... | reverse complement strand
GGTGCCTGTCGTGCCTTTTTGGCCAAGGAGCTTGAGGTTATCCATCTGATAGACGAGGTTTTCGATATCCATCACAAGCTCATTCATCCACAAAGTGGCCCTCTTACCGACGGTGGTAAGCTGGGCTGGCTGAAGGTGGGTATAGGCAAGGCAAGGAAGGTCTTTGTACTTGAGGGCAAAGGCTTTGAGGTTCTTTAAGACCTGAGCGGCCTTCTTAAGGACGATCTTGCTAGCTTCCCTAAGGATGATGACGTCGGTGTTATCGCCGACATAGCAAGATGTGGCGCCTAAATGGATGATGCCCGCTGCTTTTGGGCATTGCTGTCCGTAAGCGTAGACGTGAGACATGACATCATGCCTGACGATTCTTTCTCTTTCTTCGGCGACATCGTAGTTGATGTCACTCACGTGGGTTTCGAGCTCAGCGATTTGCTCATCGGTGATATCAAGGCCTAACTTCTTTTCGCTTTTGGCCAAAGAAACCCAGAGTTTTCTCCAAGTCTGGAACTTGAAGTCGTTAGAGAAAACATACTGCATCTCTTCGCTTGCGTAGCGGGTCGAGAATGGTGAAATGTATCCTTTTCTTTCTTCCATCTTTACCTCCTTATTTGTTCTTATTGATAAGTCTTGTGGTGACTTCTTTCGTAACTAAATCAACGTACCTGACGTAGAGGGAGATCTTGTTGTTCTCGTTTAAGCCAGTCCAGATATCGTTAGTGAATTCGTCGATATCGTTAGGGATGGCCACTCTTTCAGGCTCGCCTTGGAAGGTTGGGATTGGGTTTCCATCGGTGACATAGGTATGGAGGAAATGACCAAGTCCTGGAAGGGCGTCATATTCGAAATAGTAACGGTTGCAGGAAGTTCCTTTTTCGTCAGCGGATTTGAGGATCGACATCTCATATGAGAAATCGCTTCCCTCGAATTTGAGAACGCCGGAGATACGTGGGGTGAGGTTAGGGAAGTCTGGTTCGAATTCACGGCTCTTAAGGGAGCACTTCATGCATTTGCCCGCTTTAAGGCCTTCGTAAATGGTATCGGTCTGATCGCCGTTAGTGACAATCATCTTGTTGTCGATGTCTCTGACCGCTGCATAGATGATGAGCGATGGGTCCTGGACTTTTGAGGCATCGAATGGTTCGGTGTAGAGGACATTGTCCTTGAAGGTGAAGACTCTGTTTCTTGAGTTCTCGCTTCTACCCATGATGAAGTAAGCGAAAGCGGCTTTCTTGCCATCAGCAGTTTTGCCAATGATGATGCCGCGTCCGACATATGGGTTGTCCTTGATGAGTTCCTTGATGTTGCTAACAGCGTAGATGTTCATTTACTTTTCCTCCAATAACTGTTTTGAGACCATTTCAACCGCTTGAGGGAGAATCTTCCATTCGGCTTCTTCCATGACGCGGCGCTGTAAGATTTCTGGGGTGTCCCCTTCTTTTACTTCAACCGCCTTCTGAAGGATGATCTTTCCTCCATCGGTGATCTCGTTGACGAAGTGGACGGTGGCGCCTGTGACCTTGACTCCTTTTGCTAGGGCTGCCTCATGAACATGAAGTCCATAGAAGCCATCGCCGCAGAAGGATGGGATGAGGGATGGGTGAACGTTGATGATTCGGTTAGGGTATTCCTTAACGAATCTCTTGGAGAGGATTGCTAAGAATCCCGCAAGAACGATGAGGTCGATATCTCTTTCCTTTAGAGCTTTCAAGAGAGCGTCTTCGAAGGCTTCTTGGGAACCGAGCTCTTTCTTTAAGAGGACAAGCGATTCGATGTTATGGCTCTTCGCTCTTTCTAAGGCATAGACGTCTTTTTTGTTTGAGACGACGAGGGTGACCTTTCCAGAAACGATGATTCCTTTATCGATTGCGTCAAGAATCGCCTGGAGGTTGGTGCCTCCACCTGAAACGAAGACTGCGATGTTAGCTAATTCTTTTTTCATGGTCTTAGAGATTGATTTCGATCTTTTCGTCGTTAGTGGATTTTTCGATATGGCCGATGACGTAAGCGTCTTCGCCATGGGCTTTTAAGATGGCGAGAGATTTCTCGACATCCTCTGGTTTGACGATGATCGACATGCCGACACCCATGTTGTAGGTGTTGAACATATCTCTTTCTGGGATATTTCCTGTCGACTGGATGAGTTTGAAGATTGGGAGAATCTTGACGTCTTCTTTTTTGATGACGACCTTAAGTCCGTCTGGGATGGAGCGAGGCATATTCTCATAGAAGCCTCCTCCGGTGATATGGGAGATGCCTTTGACCTCGACTTCATCAAGAAGGGCGAGGACTGGTTTGACGTAGATTTTTGTTGGGGTGAGAAGGGTTTCGCCAAGAGATTTTCCACCGAGTTCTGGGAGAGGTTTCTTGATATCGGCATTCTCGATATCGAAGACTTTTCTGACAAGAGAGAAGCCGTTAGAGTGAACGCCGCTAGATGGAAGAGCGATCATGACGTCCCCTGCCGCCATCTTCTTGTTATCGATGACTTTGTCTTTGTCGACGATGCCGACTGAGAAACCGGCGAGGTCATATTCGTCGACTGGGTAGAACCCTGGCATTTCTGCGGTTTCGCCGCCGACGAGCTCACTATGAGCCATGACGCAGCCATCGCAGATGCCGGAAACGATATCGGCAATCTTCTCTGGGTAGTTCTTGCCACAGGCGATGTAGTCAAGGAAGAAGAGAGGTTTAGCGCCGCAACAAATGACATCGTTGACGCACATGGCGACACAGTCGATGCCGACGGTGTCATGCTTGTCCATCAAGAAAGCGATCTTGAGTTTGGTGCCAACGCCATCGGTTCCTGAAACGAGGATTGGGTGTTTATAGCCTTCAAGGTCAAGGGTGAAAAGTCCACCGAAGCCGCCAATATCGTCTGGTTTTGCTTGGACGATCGTTCTAGCGATGTGAGCCTTCATGAGCTCAACGGCCTTGTATCCTGCCGTGATGTCTACGCCTGCTGCTGCGTATGATTCAGATTTTGAGTTTTTCATGTTCCCTTATTCCTTTGTGTTTGCGTGCTTATTTATTGAAGGTCGCGGAGATTTCTTTATCTTTTTCGAGAGCCGCTTTCGCTCCTTCTTCTCTAAGAGCAACAAGTTTGGCGTCGAGCTCTGGGTCACTAAGGGCAAGGATTTCCGCCGCTAAGAGGGCAGCGTTCTTCGCTCCGTCGATCGCGACTGTCGCAACCGGGATTCCAGAAGGCATCATGACGGTTGATAGAAGGGCGTCCATGCCATCAAGCGCAGCGGATTTGCAAGGGATTCCGATGACTGGAAGAGTGGTTCTCGCGGCAATTGCGCCCGCTAAATGAGCGGCCATGCCAGCAGCGGCGATAATGACTCCGAAGCCATTTGCTTTGGCGTTAGTGGCAAAGGCACCTGCTTCTTCTGGAGTTCTATGGGCCGAATAGACGTGAGCCTCATAAGGAATTCCAAGAGCATCGAGTTGCTCGAATGCTTTCTTGAGGATTGGAAGATCGCTTGCGCTTCCCATGACGATTCCGACTTTCTTCATATTGGTTTCCCTCCCGAAAAAAAATAAAAAGACACGCTGTTAGAAGAGATTTACAAAGATCAATTCTGCGAGTGTGCCCAGACGGTCGACTTGACTACTGAATCTATTATTGCTCCATTGCGTCAATTCGCATGTTCCGTCAGTCACAATAATACTTTTCGTTTTTCAGTATACTAATATGATGTTTTATTTATAAAAGATATTCAATCTAATACGCTTTGAAAGTGGTTACATAGCGAAAATGACGAGGGTTTTGAGTCTCTCTTTTGCAAGAAAAAAGGCCCCTAGGAAGAGGCCTCTTTGTGAATATTAGTTTTTAAGCGAATTGAGAGGGGCTGGAATCTGACCACCGCGGTCGATGAAGGTCTTTGGTGACTGGGGTCTTATTGCCATGATCGGAGCGTGGCCAAGAAGCCCACCGAAATTGAGCTCTTCCCCTGCTTTCCTTCCGATCGCTGGGATGACTCTCACGGCGGTTGTCTTGGAGTTAATCATGCCGATAGCCGCTTCATCGGCGATGAGGGCGGAAATGACTTCTGGAGTGGTATCGCCTGGGATGACAATCATATCCAAACCGACTGAACAAACAGCGGTCATTGCTTCAAGCTTCTCAATGCAAAGGGCGCCTGATTTCGCGGCGTCGATCATGCCTTGGTCTTCGCTGACTGGGATGAAAGCGCCTGACAAACCGCCGACTCTCGAAGAGGCCATGACGCCTCCTTTTTTGACGGCGTCGTTAAGGATGGCAAGGCAGGCTGTTGTGCCTACGCCACCGCACTGCTCAAGGCCCATTTCCTCTAAGATGTGGGCGACGGAATCGCCAATCGCTGGGGTTGGGGCAAGAGAAAGGTCGACGATGCCAAATTCGACACCGAGCATCTTAGATGCTTCTACGCCGACAAGCTGACCCATTCTCGTGACTTTGAAGGCGGTCTTTTTGATGACGTCGGCAATTTCTGAAATCGAGGCGTCTTTTGGGCATTTGGCAACGGCTGCGCGGACTGCGCCTGGACCGCTGACGCCAACGTTAATGACGCAATCGGCTTCGCCAATGCCATGGAAAGCACCGGCCATGAATGGGTTATCCTCAACGGCATTACAGAAAATGACCATCTTGGATGCGGCAATGCATTCTCTATCTTTGGATAATTCAGCTGCTTCAAGGACTTTCTGGCCCATGATTTTGACGGCGTCGAGATTGATGCCAGCACGGGTTGAGCCAACGTTGACCGAAGAGCAGACGTATGATGTCTCGTTTAAGGCCCTAGGAATCGAATCGATGAGTTCTTTGTCGCCAGGAGCGAAGCCCTTTTGAACAAGGGCGCTATAACCGCCGATGAAGTCGATGCCGATGTCTTTGGCGACCTTATCTAAGGTTTTCGCGTATAAGACAGGGTCTCCCCCGGAAACGCCGACAAGGATGGAGATTGGGGTGACCGCAACGCGCTTGTTGACGATCGGAATGCCATATTTCTTAGAGATCTCGTTTCCGACTTTCACGAGGTCCTTCGCATATCTATAGATTTTGTTATAGACCTTCTCGCATGACTTATGGATATCGTTATCGATGCAGTCGACAAGCGATATGCCCATGGTGATCGTTCTCACGTCGAGGTTCTCTTCCTCGATCATGCGTATGGTCTCAATAATCTCGTCTCTATTGTTGATCATTTTTCTTACCTAATTAGATTTTGTGCATGAGGTTAAAGATGTCTTCATGCATGCATTCGATTTTGAGATTCTTTTCCTCACCCACTTTGTGGATCTCGTCGACGAAGGAGGTGAAATCGATCGTCAGGTTATCGATGCTGACGACCATGTACATTGTAAAGAGCTCACCGATGATGGTTTGGTTGACGTCTTGGATGTTGACTTTGTATTCTGCGCATTTAGTGGCGACAGCGGCTAAAATACCGACTGTATCTTTGCCAACGACTGAGATGATAGCTTTCATGATAGGCTCCTTTTTCCGCTCTTTTGGGGCTTTTGTCATATAAATATTAGTCTAAAAAATACCCTCTCGAAAACACGAAAAAATTATTTTTTTGGATGAAAGCGCTTTTATCTTTATCGCCTCTTTCCCCTCCCTAATAATAAGGAAGTGCAAGAAGCACATTATAAAAGGGAATTTCTATGGGCGGATTTTTCGGGGTTGCCAGCAAAAGCGACTGTGTATTTGATCTTTTCTACGGTGTCGACTACCACTCACATTTAGGTACGAGAAGAGCCGGTTTGGCCGTCTTGAATGATGGCAAAATCACCAAGGCGATCCACAAGATCGAGAACTCACCTTTCAGAACCAAATTCGAAAAAGAAGCCATGGAGATGAAAGGCAAGATGGGCATCGGATGCATTTCCGATTTCGATTCCCAGCCTCTCGTCGTGAGATCAAACCATGGCACCTACGCGATCACCTGCGTTGGCAAAATCAACAACTCCAAAGAACTTGAAGAAAGATTCCTCACCAACAACGCCCACTTCTTAGAAACCTCCACTGGCGATATCAATAGCACTGAGCTAGTCGCCAGCATCATCAACCAAAAGAAAAACCTTATTGAAGGTTTGCAATACGTCCAAGAAGTCATCGATGGCTCAATGACCGTCATCCTTCTTAATGAGAAGGGCATATATTGCTCAAGAGACAAATACGGAAGGACCCCTATCGTCATCGGTAAGAAAGATGGCGCATATTGCGCTTCATTTGAATCGTTTGCCTTCCTTAACTTGGGGTATACGGCTTATAAGAACCTTGGCCCAGGTGAAATCGCCGTCATCAATGTCGAAAACGGCGTCAGAACCTTGGTGGAACCAGGGAACAAGATGCGAATCTGCACCTTCCTTTGGATTTACTATGGCTACCCGTCAACCGTCTACGAAGGACTCGCGGTCGAGAAACTTAGATGCAAATGCGGCGAATTTATCGCCAAACGCGACAACGTCAAACCTGATTCCGTTGCCGGTGTCCCTGATTCCGGCTTAGGCGCCGCTATCGGCTACTCAAATGCCTCAGGCATCCCATTCCAAAGACCATTTGTTAAGTACACCCCTACTTGGCCTCGTTCCTTCATGCCGACGATGCAGACGAAACGCAACCTCATCGCCCACATGAAGCTCATCCCGATCCACGATTTGATCGAAGGCAAGAAGCTTCTTCTCATCGATGACTCCATCGTCAGAGGCACCCAGATGAGAGAGACGACCGAATTCCTTTATAAGTCCGGCGCCGCGGAGGTTCATGTCCGTTCCTCTTGCCCTCCAATCCTTTATAGCTGCAGATACCTAAACTTCTCCGCTTCCACTAGCGAGATGGAACTCATCGCTAGACGCGCCATCATGGCCCTTGAAGGAAACGTTGAGCCAGAGACAGTCAAGAAATACCTCGACCCAGATAGCAAAGAATATGCCAACATGGTCGAATGGATCCGCGAAAAGCTTAACTTCACATCCCTCCGCTTCATGAGGCTTGATGACCTTAAAGAAGCCGTTGGCTTAGATCCTGAAAAGATCTGCACCTACTGCTGGGATGGCAGAGAATAACAAATAAAAAAACAAGGATCGTGATAATACGGGCCTTTTTTGTATCAAAAAAAGCCACATCGAGATTTCCCGTATGTGGCTTCAAATGTTATTAGGCGTTAAGAGGTTTGCCGGTTAAGAGTTCGTAACCTTGGAGATATTTGGCGATGGTCTTTTCGACGACCTCTTCTGGAAGGGTCCAGTCATGATCGTGGGACTTAAGCCAATCCCTAGCGAATTGCTTATCGAAGGATGGCTGGCTCTTTCCTCTTTCATATCCTTCAAGAGGCCAGAATCTCGATGAATCTGGGGTGAGCATCTCGTCAGCGACGACGACTTCGCCATTCTCATCAAGGCCGAATTCGAATTTGGTATCAGCAATGATGATGCCTTTTGTGAGGGCGTAGTCGGCGCATTTCTTATAAAGGGCGATGGTGTATTCCTTTAATTTGGTCGCGTATTCAAGGCCTTTGCCTGGGAATTCCTTTTCAAGGACCTCAACCGATCTTTCGAAGGAGATGTTCTCATCGTGATCGCCGATCTCCGCTTTGGTGGATGGGGTGTAGATCGGTTCAGGAAGCTTATCGGATTCCACTAAACCTTTTGGAAGGGTGATGCCACAGACTGTTCCGTTTTTCTGATAGCTGGCCCAGCCGCTTCCGGTGATGTAGCCACGGACGATGCATTCGATTGGAAGCATGGTGAGCTTCTTGCACATCATCGTTCTTCCTTCGAATTTCTCGTTTTGGAAGAATGCAGGCATATCTTTGACATCGCAGCTGACCATGTGGTTCTTGCAGATGTCTTTCGTGTAATCAAACCAGAATTTTGAGATTTGGGTTAAGACTTTGCCTTTATTGGTGACGACATTATGTAAGATGACGTCAAAACAGCTGATGCGGTCAGTCGCGACCATGATTAAGGTATCACCGTTATCGTAGATCTCTCTGACTTTTCCTTCTTTGATAGGTTTCATTTTTGATATCTCCAATTTGTATCAATTTGATTATAGATTCTCTAATTTCATTTCAAACATAATAGCGGTTACATAAATAAAAATCCTAAATGGCTTAAAACAACCTCAATCGCTAAAAGAAGCAAAAGCTATTCGCCATCTGGTGTAATAAGATTCAAAATCCAATATAACCAAGCATAAATGGTCGAAGAACGACGGAAGTAAGTAGTTTCAGAGTTTATGTTGTATAGATTCGACTTTTTCATAACTTCTACAATTACCGGTTGGCTAGGAATCTCCCCCTGTGACAAAGAGATTTTTAAACATTCTCTGAACACCTTGTGCTCAATCATTTGACCAGCCAGTCCAAGATGTCTTGTCTTAATGTCTGACTTTGCAAGCTCAATGCCTTTCGGTGTGAGCCGGTACATCCCTTTGTCTTTGAGAACAAGTCCTAAATACTGCATAGCGCACATGTAATAGTTTGTTTGACGGCTAACAAACTCATTTTCCAAAGTAACCTGCTCAGAAGTAGCGCCAACATTTTCGTACAAATAGATTAGCATGTTGAGTATACGCTCAACGCTATTTGCCTGCGGAAAAGGAATGTGTGGTTCTGAAACGAGAGGCCCGTTCACGAGTTTTTCTATGTCGAGAAGAGAAATAGTATTTTTGTGAATCGTGTAGTTTGCTTGCTTAATAAGCTTTAACCCATTGTAATCATCACCGGTTGGCTGAAAATGGAAGAGTTTATATATGCCGTCACAATAGGCGAGATATACCAAGTGAATTGGTTTCGTCACTTGTTGTTTCCACCGCATGTACGGATAAAACAATTGCCTCACCAAGAAATCGTTTTCTAAAAACATTTTCGCCTCAACCAAAACAACACATGCGTCGTTTTCGTATCCAATATCAATCTCAAGTTGAGAGTTATCCACGTCGAATCTAAATGGGCGCTCTCCATTTACGTTTTTTATTTGAAAAGAAAACTTATCAGAGCCTTGCCGCCCCTCGATTGTTGGAACAAAACGATTGTTTCCTTCACCAATAAAATCATCTATAATGCCCGCCAGTGTTGCAGCAAAAAGCGCAGACTGTTCGCTTCGAATAGTGTCTGGAGAAAGAGTCTGGAGAGTGTCTGGCAAAGGCATGTATTTTGGTTTAATTTCCAAATCATCCTTAAACCGCTGATAACATTGGAAAGGGCCGATAACAAAAAGGCGTCGAGAAAGCGGAAGTATTGCTAAATGATTCTTTTGAAAGACATCAGGAAGATCTGAAAAATGATCAAATTTGGTCATCAATCGCACTTCGTGATACTTCCTAATATTATCTGCCCAGATTTGGAAAAAACCGTGTTTGTCAATCTCTTGAAGAATGTCAAAGTCGTCAAATATTTTTTGCCATAAGGAATCGACTTTACTCATAACTTGTGATCAAAACCTCATCCACTTCGCCTCTTTTTGAACCATCTGAGTTGATGCTTCTTTTAGCTTTGACAATCTTTATCTTGAAACAAGGTTTCGAGTAAAGCTCTTTAATAAACTCAGTAGCAGAATTAGACACCATGACGTAGACGCCCTTTTTCACGAGGGCCAAGCATAAATCTCTAAGTCTAATCTGTTCTTTTTTGTCAAACCCACCCTCATTGTAACCTGTGAAAGCGGCACTCGTTGAAACTGGATCATAAGGCGGATCGAAATATACAAAATCACCCTTTTGTGCTGTTTCAACAGCGGCCGAAAAATCGCCTTGGGTAATAGCGATTTCATTCTTCGTTAAATAAGAGTGAATTGCCATGATTGTCACCTCATTAACGATGTTAGGATTTTTATAAGCTCCGAAAGGAGTGTTGAACTCTCCGGCGCTGTTGACTCTATAGAGCCCGTTATAACATGTTTTATTTAAGTAAATCAATCGAGCCGCCTTTTGGATGTCGCTTAATTTGTTAAATGAACTTTTGTCTCTATCGAGTTCGCGTTGGGCATAGAAACATTCCTTTGTGTTCTCAAATCGTTTCAATTCCTTGATTAATTCTTGTGGATTGTCACGAATTGCAAGATAAACTCGAATCAAATCCGCATTTAGATCATTAATTAAGGCCTTTTTTGGTTGACGAGCAAAAAGAACAGCCCCGCCGCCAAAAAACGGCTCATAATACGTCCCAAATTTTTTTGGAAAAGCAGGCAAAATC
>Ga0247611_10011525_pt1 | contig 10184 bp, 7 predicted proteins | sample 177DNAGHGhighgp2_FD_192422 | JGI IMG/M metagenome (GOLD analysis project Ga0247611, IMG submission 192422) | Sheep rumen microbial communities from Palmerston North, Manawatu-Wanganui, New Zealand - 1770 DNA GHGhigh gp2 | ecosystem: Host-associated > Mammals > Digestive system > Stomach > Rumen ... | reverse complement strand
TTTTAGACATATTTATACCGTTTATATCCGACGCTTTATAGATCGGAATAGTATAAGTATCACCCACAAAAGCCGTAAATACGAAATTATTTATCGTAAGCGTCGGCGCAAGCGTATCGGCACAAACGACATTAACCGTTTTAGTCGTTTTACCTATCGAAAAAGTAAGTTTATTTTCGCCAATCGGAAAATATACGATACCGTAATTAACGGACAATTCGTTATTCTCTTGATCATACGCTTTAATAACGACATCGCCGTCCACCTCTTTACCGCCGGAGTCTTTCAAAATAAAATCGGGGACATTGAACTCTTCACCATATTCCACGAAGTATTCTTCTTTTTCAAGTTCAATGGAATAGTCGGACGAACCACACCCTACTACGAAAGCCAGACTGAATATAAGACTGATAAGAATTAAAAACTTTTTCATATATAGTATATATAATCTCCTTTATCATTTATTAAAAATTTTTTATCATTTATTAAAAATTTTACTTTTTAACTAATTTAACCTGCCGACAAATAATCCCAACGTGACATATAGAATTCGTAATCATCATGATATATTTTATCCGCAGTAGAAGTACCTTGGAACAAATACGGAATCCATCCTTTATCATCTTTTACGAGAGCCAACCCGCGCATAGACATTTTTTGATTATACATATGAATAAGCGTTTCCGCTTTTTCTCCGTATTCAAGAACCCTTCTGACAAAATCGGATTTTTGTATGGAATCATCACTTAAGGTCGAATAAAACGGAGTTGTTAAACCCGTTAATTCTTTCGATATAATTTTAGCCGCAACATCGGACGCAAGGAAGGTCAGGAAATCTTCGCATACGGACGCATATTGCGTTGTAGCAACAATGCCGCATTGATGCGCCGCGGTATTTGACTCTGACAAAAACCTTGCTCTCTTTACATAATCGTAATCAGCCTGCGTAACTTCATATCCCGTTCCGGTAAGCGAAGCGGAATCCGAATCGATCGCCTTGATAAGCGCAGATAATTCAGCATCGTTTTCAATCGAACCGTCCGGCACCATATTTATTATCGTACTAATAACAGGGAAAAATTCAAATCCAATATCCTGCGGATTTTCTTCAAGAAAATCTCTTGCTTCATTTTCAAACCACGCGCCGTTCGGTGTAAATGCAACTAACTTATTATCAAGGAATCCGTATCCCTGCCCGCAGAATTGCAAAGACGCTTCGGAAAATGTCATTTGGGAGGCTTCCTTGATAACGTAACCGTTAGTTTTCTTCATTATTTGTTCAATAACTTTAAGCGCAGCAAGTTTTCCCGGTTGATCAAGAGATTCCCCGTTAGCACATAATGTTCTGTTCCCTTCAGTCCCCGTAGTACCGTACCAGTAATTTTTATAGCCGTCATAATCATACTGCGCCCACAACGTAGATAACATATATGAATAATAATTATCATTACAACTCGCTCCAAACGCATAACCGCCTGCACTTCTCACTCTGTTTGAAAGTGTAAACATCTCATTCGTAGTTCTCGGAAGTTCATAATTCCCCTTGCCGAGTAATGTATCCAAAGTAGTATAATTAACAAGTAACGCACAATTTGATTCAATATACGGAAAAGCACAATAGTGATCGAGATAACGATAATCTTCTGCTTTTGCACCTAACTTTTCTTTAACGGTTTTAGTTTCGCCGTCGGGGGTTGCGTTAAAAACATTATCCAAATTAAGGAAATAGCCGTTTTCAACGTAACCGTATAATTGAGCCGTACCGAAAAACATATCAAATTTAGTAAGACCACCTTCTATCTGACCCAAAATAGAATAAGGCAATACGGTTGTCGTAATATTAATTTTTACATCTTTATGCTGATTCTCATACGCCTTTGAAACCTTTTCCAACCAAGAATAACCGTACCCAAAGTTAGTAACGCAAATACCGATATTCTTTTTAGAAGTATCTTCTTCATTTCCGCCATCACCGCTTGCACCGCAACCGACGAAAGAAAACGCCAAACATATTGCCAACAGTAAAACTAAAAATTTTTTCATTTTTTTATCTCCTTTTTCTTTTAATTTTTTGCTTTAACCCTTCAATCCGCCTGAAAGATTAATATTCATCATAAATTTCTTTCCTATAAGGAACAAAAACAGGCTCGGAATCGCACTTATAATACAACCCGCAAACAACATAGGCGTATCGATAACTCTCTCCATTTCAATCTGATAAGTATATAATCCGCTTGCAAGCGTCGGATAAGACGGCATATACAATATCGGTGTTACCGCATCGCCCCAGACACCGCCGAACGTACCTATCCATTGCGAGATGGCAAGCGGTATTATCTGCGGAAACATTATTTGTATGAAAACCCTGAAATGACTTGCGCCGTCAATATATGCGGACTCCGCAAATTCCCAAGGCACGTTTCGGAAAGCAACACGATATATCATAAGACCGCCGCCGAATCCACCGACACTCGTAAGCAAATACAAGGGATTATCATAAATTCCGAAAGTCAAAATAAGTTTCATCATAGCAGGTAAACTGCCCATTATCGGGAACATCATATAAAAAATATTGATTGCGTTAAACGTTTTCTTTAACGGAAAATCAAATCTCGCCATAACGTATGCAAACGCAATCGTTCCGAAAGACGACACCCCGATAACACCAAAAGCGTACCATACGGCATTGAAAACCATCGTAGGAACAGAGTTGCCGCCCGCCTTCATAGTTTTCCACGCTCTCGAATAATTATTTAAACCGCCTATAAAGTCTTTTGGCCATGCAAAAGAATTTTTAATGAATTCCGTTCTCGTTTTAAGGGCGGCGTACATCCCCCAGACTAGTAAAAAAATATAAAACAGACATAACACCATAAGAAATACAAAAAAGAAAATTCTTGCAGGAGTAGTATGTTTTATAATATTTTTCAATTCGTTCCTTTTTGTTTTTCTTAATACTTTTTTATAATTAAACGTATTATTGCTTTCCATAGAGTAAACTCCTTTTTTCAGTATTCTATCGTATCCTGAATTTTATCTGCTATCTTCCAGACTAACAGCGTAACCGGCAGACCTATTGCAGTAAAGAACAGACCGACAGCACACGGATAATTATAAGACGAATGATCTTTAACCTGTAAGAATATCCAATAGCTTATGGTATAAGTATCATAATTACCGTTCGTGAAATAAAACTGTGGGCCGCCCGCACTGAATATTCCTACGAAAGATAAAATAAACAATGTGGATATAGTTCCCCACGTCATAGGTGTAACCACGTAAAACAATTCCTTAAAAGGCGTAATCCCGTCTAATTCCCCCGCTTCTATAACACTATCGGGAATACGCTTAAAAGTCCCGAGCCATAACAGCAAATTACCGTTAAGTGTGAAAATAAACACATAGGCAAGCATTACGGCGTGTGCCGACCATTTGCTTGACAAAAGATCGGGCAACGGCTGTCCGTCACCGTAAAAAACTTTAAAATAACTGATCGGTCCCACAGGTGAAAGCATATTCTTGAACAATGTCGATAAAACGATCATTGAAACAATACCCGGAAGGTACATTACAACAAGTATAAATTGATTGAACAATATTTTTTTGTAAAGAAAAAACGCGACGAAATATATTGAAAGAGGCATTATTATCGAACACATTACAAAATAAATGCCGGTATTTTCAAGTGCGATCCGCATCGTTTGAGCACCGCTCGTACCAAAATCCTTGAATAATCTTACAAAATTAGATATACCCCATTCCCCTGTCAGTTCATCCTGAAACGCATATAAAATGGAGTTTATGTTGACACAAAAATACCATACGATTAATCCGGCAACGGCTTCTATACACATTAAATAAACGAAAATATATTTATGCTTTTGCAACGGTTTTGCCATATCGTGATTATATTTGTCAAAAAAAGCCTTTATCCACGTTCCTTTTTTTAATCTCATGTTTATAGCTCCTTATGCAATCGGTATTATGAATATCCCTTCGCCCGGGTCAAGCGTCGCAGTGAATCTGCCGTTTGATAACGCTTCTATTTTTTTCTCTCCGCTTTTATAGACAACTGCTTTCTGCGTATCATCAAAATCTATCGTAATACTATTAGATTTCTTATAATAGGGATCGGAAAAATTAACTACCATAAATCCGTCGTATCCGTTTTTATCTTTCATACAGCCTATTATCATATCTTCGGTGGAAGAAAAAGATTTTATCCGTTCATGGCTCAATAATTGATTATTATAATCTTCGCCAAAACATTTGTATGCAGTAGTTGCAGAGTCCGTACCCTTATTGCAAATCGTTCCAACCCAATCGTACGACAGATACACGTTGGCAAAAGATGCTATTTCTTCATTAACTTTCTGCGCGGAATACCAAGTATCTGTTCTTGTATAATTTTCGTAATTTTCTAAATCTTCATAATCCGGCAACAGCAGTGCATAATCACCTATTGAAAATTCGCCGTCAAAAGGCGGTATTCCGGGCGAAGTATAACAGAAATGCGCTATTCCTTTCGCACCGTAAGCAAGATTAACGTAAGACTGATATCTCAAATCCGCTTCGTTCGGTCTGCGTCTGGTTCCGCTTGTATAAGACATCGTTGCAATATAGGACATAAGTTTTATGCCTGTTTTTACCGACGTTGTCGCATAGGTATCCAAAACCCGCAACCAGTCGGTACCGATTTCAGAAGAATTTCCGCGGCCTATCAAAGGATAAAAGTCAAAATTAACCCATTTTACTTTATCGCCGACTTTTTCGACATAATAATCTATAACTTCCTGTATTGTAAGTCCTTCTATACCGGTCAATGTGGTCGAATATTCTTTATCAGGATACACTGTTTTTAAGTATCGAATATTATCTGCTATAATGTCAATCTGGTCGCGAGAGGTAGGTTCGTCGGTATATATTCCGGCAAAACCTTCTTCGTTTTTAAATTCATCGGTTAATTTATCCGAAATATACCAGCCACGCTCAACTGCAATATATCCGTCAAGCCCGACAGCCGAACAATAAGAAATCGCATTTTTCAACGGTTCAAGTGCAGGCTGTCCCGTTCTTAACCAACAATCGTATTTTCTATCTATAACAATACTCGTAAACCCGCACTCTTTCACCCACTCGTAGTGCTGATAAGTGGGCGGCGGCGACCAAAACGCCATAAGTTCCAGAGTTCTGGTTTGCTTATATGCTTCGTAGGAAGGTATTGCCGTCGGATGTGTGGTATTCTTTGTTCCACCGCAACCTATAATCAAGGTAAATGACATCACCACAAGCAATATTGAAATCAACCTTTTTATCTGTTTCTTCATTTTCTCTTCTCCTTATGAAATCGGTATTACAAACACCGAATCGCCTACTTTAAGGTTATATCTGAAAACACCGTTCGGCGTCGATACTACTTGTTTTTCTCCCCGATAATAAACGACTGCTTTTTGCGTCGATCTGAAATTAATTTCTATCTTATTTACATCTGTATTATTTTCACTTAAATAGGTATTGTCAAAATTCGTAAACATAAATCCGTCGTAATTATTTTCGTCAATGAAGCAACCTATTACAAGATCGTCGCTGCTGTATATATCTTTTATTCTTCTATTACTTTCACAAACACCTTTTTGCGTGTTAAAATTGATTTCGGTTTCAATACGGTTGCTTACTTTATTAAACATTACGTTTTGCCACTGAAACGAAAGATAAACATAATCGAATTCCGATAATTCTTCGTTTACAATCTGTGCACCGTAATACGCGTCTGTAGCGTAAAAAGTAGAGTAATCGCTTTCGTCAGTCCAGTATATCAACGCCGTATCGCCCACATCGACTTCCGGTCCGGGTGCCGTCAAGGAATTGTAAGTGAAATACCCTATATCTGTCACTCCGTAAGTTAAACAAATATTTATCTGCCAACGAATATCGTCTTCCGAAACACTTCTTCTGTAATTAACGTTCCCGCCATTATGAAAAGCCGTTGACTGAATAAAATTATTATTGCGTTTTGCGCCTTTATTCTTTACTATTTCAGCCGTCTGCCCCATAACGTCTAACCAATCGCCGGATAAACTCGTTCCGTGCTCCGTTTCGTCTTTCAATAACGGATAGGCTCCGGAAACCGAAAATATCACGTTGTCGTAAACATCAAAAATATTACCGAAAAAATCGTCTAAATATGCGTCGTAATCGTCGTAAATCAACGCTTTGTTGTTTTCAAATTCTTCATCGCTTGAAAACATCCACCTGAAATATTCGGGATTATGATCCGGATATCCCCCCAAAACATTACACATAAATGACAAATCTTTGCTTAACTCTTTAACGGCAACAATTTGTTTCAATATGTTTTGCATATGATTTTTCAGTATGGGCTCGTCACAATAAAACCCCCTGAAAGAATCGTGTGATAACAACGAACTATACTCTGATACAGCATTTGCGCCCGAATCCCTATTTAGCGGAAAATACGCATCAATCTCCAAGGCGTCGCAATAATGCAATATCCTATCTCTTATTTCAGTCGAATAAGCATCGTATTTATTGTCAATGAGTACGGAAGTAAAACCGCATTCTTTCATCATCAGATAGGATTCGTACGTTGGCGGCGGTGCCCAAAATGCCATAAGTCCCACATTTTTTTCACCCCTATATTGTTCGTAAGACGGAAGCACATTCGGATATTCGCTTTCCACGTTTTCCACGGCAGTGGCACAACCTGTTACAAACAATAATGCTATCGACATAAAAAAAACTATAATTCTTTTTATCATCTTTCTTCGTTCTCAACAACAAAATAACTATCTATATATGCCAAAGTCCCGTGCGGTATATCGTTACCGATTACCATCATTAATTGATCTAAATCTACAGTATCCTTCAACATAATATTTTTTAAAGGGATTTCCTGATAATACCATCTGTTTAACCTGTCGATCGTATTTAAAGGATAAGATCCGACTTTACCTTCCAACATAGGATCGTACCAACACTCTAAACTAAAATCGCTACTAGTTAAAAACATTTTTATATAAACGGTTTTATTATAAGCGTTTTCAATCGGTTTATTAAGTATTTGGAATGTTGACCAGTCGTGATCTTTTTTAGTTCCTGTCGATAATTTTAAAATATTACCGCTCCCACCTTCGGGATAACCGCTCGATATTACTTCCAAAACGCTTTTACCGCCGCCGTAAACGTTATATACGCCAAGCCTGTTTGATATTTCACTGTAATCTTGATATTCCAAAACGTTGGACTTATCTTCTGTCAAACGATAATAAAAAATTTTTCTTGATTTATTTTTTTCGCCGACATAACGAACTTCAATAAGATTATGCCCGAATTTCAGCCTGTCGGTAATATTCTCGCCATTTTTAACTATACCCTTATTACTGTCGTTTACAATAAGTTCAACATCCGTTTGCTCGTCGTCAGTCTTAAATTCTATTATCCCGTCAGAAGCGACCGTTAAAAATTTCGGTGCAGGATTTTCGTATCCTTTCTCGTAAAATAAATCTTGACAGGCAAAGCGAATAAATACAGCGTCTCCTTCTTTAAGATTAAAATCAATACTGTCCGACGTGATTTCAATTTCCTTTTTATCGGCAAAAATCCTTGCAATTACATTGTGCCCGAATACGACTTTACCTTTACACGTTTTTTTCTCCAACGGATCGTTTATATTGACTATATACAATCCTGCGCTTTTAAGTTCCCGCGAAAACATACAACCTACAAGTACATCGTTATCGGAAAACACTTTAGCACCGCAAAACGAAGTAAACGGATAACGTAAATTTTTTAATCCGTCAACCTTGGAATCACCGTTTTCCCCGAATATCGGCATTACTCCTTGCCATTTATAATCAAACCAAAATTTTTCCAAAAGTTTTGTTTCGGCTATCGCTTTCTGTGCATTATAATATATTTCCGTTCTGTTATCTTCGTAATCTATAAGACCGTAATCATCTTTTAAGAACTCTCCGTTAAACGGCGGAATTCCCGGCTGTTTATAACAAAAATAATGAATTGCCGTGGCGCCGAACGCCAAAAGATAATTGTGCGAAAAACGTAAATCATTTAAACTCGGCTTTCTCATAGTTCTTCCACGTCCACTCATCGACATCGCTTGCACGTAGAAACCGAATCCCGCATTTTTTTCTTTTGCAAACTGCGCAAGTGTTTCCAAAAATAATAGCAAACCGGAATCAAAAGTATTTTTGCAACTTTCGATATGCAAAGGGTATGAGTCGCCGGATATAATTTTTCTGTGTTGTTTAGAAGTTATCAACCTACCAAAATATTCCAGATATAAATCTTCCGCCTCGCCCACATTACCTACACTATTCACATAAAAATTTCTGTTAGGATATTTTTTATAGAAATCATCAATTTCATTTGACAATCTCTCAAGTTCCCCGACTGTCAGGGGCTCGTCTGCATTTACTCCGTCAAAAGCCGATAACGAAGAATAATCGTTTGTATCCGAACTGAACCGAGTACCCCCTTGAATTATTGCTTTCAATCCGACCTCACCGCAAAGTGAAACCGCATCAAAAAGAACTTTACTTCCAAGTTCGGCGCCGTATTTTGCATCAATGAATAAATGCGTAAACCCGCAATCGGCAACCTGCTTGTAACTTTCTTTTGTGATTATAGGAGACCAGAAAGCCCCGAAATCAAATTTCCTCTCCAATTTATAATCATTCTCCTTTCTATTCATTATACATTTTAAAAAATTTTCTTTATATAACTAATTGCGCAAAAAATATAATTTTCTGCGCAAAAATCATTGACTATACAGAAAAAAATGTTATAATAAGTTTAAAAAATAATTAATAAATAAAAACTTATTTTAAAAAGTGAAAACATTATGAACAACAATAAGGATGAAAACAGAAAACCACAGTTATCCACGAGTTTTATCAACACGAACGGTCTAACGATAGACTACCGCCACGAATCTACTCAGATTATTGTAAACAACCAAAACGACATTGAAGATATACACTTCCACAATTACTGCGAATTGTATTATAACATTTCAGGAAAAGTTAAATTTATGGTTGAAAATCACATTTACGATATATCAAAAGGTGATATTATTATCACTAAACCAAACGAATTCCATCAATGCCTTTTTAGCGAAAATTGCATACACGAACACATTTGTATTTGGCTTGAAACAACAACCGCTTCCCCCGTTTTAACGTCTTTTATCGATCGGGAACTCGGTCAACATAATATGATCGTTCTCCCTACAGAAAAAAAAGAACTGTTTTTATCATTATGTCTTGAATTTGAACAAAATAAAAACGATCCAAAAAAACCAATTAAAAATTTATCTACAATTCTTCAAATTTTATCTTTAATTGAAGAATATGCACAAAATGATATCAATAAAAACGCATTTCTACCCAGTACTATGTACAACGCATTGAATTATATCAACAAAAACTTTAACAAAATATCAAGCATCAAACAAGTGGCTGATAAATTGTATGTTTCACAAAGCATGTTGGATAGAAATTTCAAAAAACATTTTAATATATCGCCAAAAAAATATCTGGAAACAAAAAAAATATTATTTGCAAAACAACTTTTAGAACAAGGCAAATCCGTAACCGACGCTTGTTTTAATGCAGGGTTTAACGATTGTTCTCATTTTATAGTTATCTTTAAAAAATATTTTAAAACAACCCCAAATAAAATAAGAACAAACAAATTAAAACGCTTTAGACCTAAAATTCAATACAAATAAAAAACATCTATCCGTTTTTTATAAACTCAACCATCTGACGCATACTTTCAAGCGTGTGTTCGCAATGCCCTTTGTTTTCAAGTTTAAGCGTTTTTAAATTCAATCCCGCCGCCGTCATTTTCTCGATAAGCGGTATTGCGTTTTCATCAGGATATATAACGTCGTCTTTATCGCACCATAAAACAAAATATTTGATTTTCGGAAAATCATTTACTCTGTATAACGGCGACAATTCTTTTACAGCGGTATCATAATCACAGTTATAATGCGCGCAGGCAAAATACACCGACGCGGCGAAAAAATGAGAAAATTTGCTGACGGCAAACAAATCACAAACGGGACAACTCACCGCGCATGCCGTCGCCTTATATTTACCATTTGCCGCATACATAAGTGCACCTAGTCCGCCCATACT
>Ga0247611_10011524_pt1 | contig 10184 bp, 8 predicted proteins | sample 177DNAGHGhighgp2_FD_192422 | JGI IMG/M metagenome (GOLD analysis project Ga0247611, IMG submission 192422) | Sheep rumen microbial communities from Palmerston North, Manawatu-Wanganui, New Zealand - 1770 DNA GHGhigh gp2 | ecosystem: Host-associated > Mammals > Digestive system > Stomach > Rumen ... | reverse complement strand
CAATGATACTGCTATCTCTGCCCGAATCCGCTATCGTAGTCAAGCTGTGCCGGTACAAAAGATAGACGGGAACTGCCTTTTATTTGCAGCTCCCGTCTGGGGTATTACTCCCGGCCAATCCATCGTCTTCTATCAAGACGGATTAGTCATTGGCGGAGGAATAATTAGATAACACGCTGGTTATTTTCCAAAATAACGTTTGTAAAGACCTTCGAAACCTTTACCGTGACGAGCTTCGTCACGAGCCATCTCGTGAACGGAGTCGTGAATCGGGTCGAGGTCCAGTTCTTTTGCGCGCTTAGCAATTTTGAACTTATCTTCGCAAGCACCTGCTTCAGCCATCATGCGTTTCTCGAGGTTTGTCTTGGTATCCCAAACAATCTCACCGAGCAATTCTGCAAAACGGGAAGCGTGATCCGCCTCTTCGTATGCATATTGACGGAACGCAGCTGCTATCTCCGGATAACCTTCACGGTCTGCTTGACGAGCCATAGCCAAGTACTGGCCTACTTCTGAGCATTCTCCCATGAAGTGTGCACGCAGACCTTCTGCAATGATCGGGTCTTTTACGTCTTTTGCTACACCTAACACATGCTCGCAAACAAAATTGAGTTTGTCGTCAGAAGCTACTTTCCATTCAACGATTTGTTTACATTGCGGACAACGCTCAGGAGCTTCAGTACCTTCGTGTACGTAGCCACAAATCGGGCAAATAAATTTCTTTGTCATAATTAATTTGAATTTGAGGGTTAATAAAAAAGTTATTTACATCCTTTAAAGGCATTTTTTCCAATTTCAACGTTTGCATCAAAGACCGGAGTCTTCAGATATTTGCATTCCAAGAAAGCTTCTGTACCAATGACGCGTAGTGAGTCATTCCATTCCACTTCACGCAGACTGCGACATTGACAGAATGCCCCATCGCCGATTTCCTTTAGGTTTTTATTCAACTGTACCTTGCGTAAACTGATACATTGCGCAAAGGCCGCACGGCATAGAAGCTTGAGAGAAGCAGGCAGTTTGATCTCTTCCAGCAACTTGCATTCCATGAACGCACCATCTTCAATCATATGTATATGATCAACGAGTCGGATTTCACGTAACTGCTGACAGTTATGAAAAGCGCGAATACCGATGCGGAAAGTGCTCTTGGGAATATTGATAATCTCTAAGGCAATACACCCCGAGAGCGCTTCGTCTCCGATGGCATATAGTCCTTCTGGTAAGTCAATACGGTATAAATGCGAGCAGCCTTGGAAGACTTGTTTGGAGAGCGAGTTAACTCCTTCCGGAATACTTACTCTACGCAGCGCAGCACAACCTGCAAAAGCTTGTTCTCCTAAGTATTGGAGCGAGGAGGGTAGGTTAATAGCTTCCAAACTGCTGCAACCCGCAAAGGCTCCGTCGTCAATACGCTTGAGTCGCGCAGGGATGGTGATCTTCTTAATGCTGCGGCACATAAAGAAGGCTGCTTTCTCGATTGATTGAAGTTTCTCACTCAGCACTTGTTCCGTTAGGTTTTCACAGCCGTAGAAAACTCCGGCTCCGAGTTGCTCCAGTTCCGTCGGAAGTTTGGCATTGTGCAGTTTAACGCAGTTGTAGAACGCGAAATTGCCTACAGTCTTCACGGTCGCCGGAATCACTACATCCGTCAGGTTCTCGCACCCCATGAATGCCGCAGTAGGTATGGCCGTAATGGTATTTGGTATCTCTACGCTCTTGAGATTCTTTTTGTTGGCAAAAGCTCGCTCAGCGATCAGACGAATAGGAGTCTTGTTCTTGAAGACATATTTAGCGGGCAACTCGTTGTTAGTTGCAATCAGACAATCATCGATAATGAGTGCACCTTTCTTCCACTTATTCTCATTGAGCGCGATGCCGCTGCCCGTGAAGGCTTCTTCACCGATGGAGGTAATGGTGGGCGGAATGACAATCTTCTGCAGGTTCTTGCAATCCCGGAAAGTCTCATGGTCAATGCGGTTGATGCACGCGGGGATTTCTACGCGCTGAATAACCTTATTACCTTGAAAGGCCCCGGCCGCTATAAGTCTTGTTCCTTCAGGCACCACAAAACGCGGCTTGATATTTTTATCCGTGGCAATCAGCACGCTGTCAATCCACAGACAGCCTTCGGTCCAATTGCTTTTATTAAGGAGAATCCCCGTTCCTTCAAAGGCAGAACGATATACTTGTTTTAGCGTTTTCGGTAGCACAATAGCCGTAAGATTTTTACATCCTTTAAAGGCTTTGTCGCTGATACCCACAACAGTATACGAGTTCTGACCTACTTGAATTTGTTCCGGGATAAAGATTTCTCCTGTTGCCCGAGGATTTAATGCCACCTCTGCGGTCATATGATTCTCGTCAAAGGTGTAGTTGATGTCCTGATACTGAGCTTCTCCTGCCATTAGACATGAGAAGGGCATGAGGCAAAATACTAAGAACAATGGAACGATGTTAATTCTATTTCTCATGAGCGTATAAAATGAAGTTTTAATCGACATATCGTGTATGCAATAATGAATTTTCCTCGCATGGATGCCCCCTTTCGTTTAGCGCGAAGAGCCTGTAGCACGCGCTTCTGAGCCTCCGGGTGCGAATGGGCTGTGGTGCTTTCTGGATTGGCTGTGTAGTGATAGCCGTTATAACGAATGACGCGGCAACTCGCTTTGCTCAGCCAAAGGTCCACCGACCATAATACATCCTCGTAAATCATCCCTTCGGGGAACGAAAGGCCGGTAATTGCTTCGCGGCGGTAGAGACGCATGCAAGGAGAAGTGAATTGGTGTATGGAAGAGGGTGTTTTCTGTACTCCGTTGCGGGTGTAGCCGCTTTGTACATAGTCTACGCCCTTTATTGCAGCTATGTGCTTCTCGCACCAGTCCTGCGATATTGCATCATCGGCATCCACAAAAGCGACATACTCCCCTTTGGCATGCTTTAACCCCCGGTTGCGCGCCGCCGACTGTCCTGAGTTCGGCTGATGATAGACTTCAAGCCGTGCGTCTTTCGCAGCCCATTCTTGCGCGATGGCGAGACTGCGATCGGTACTCCCGTCATCCACCAGGATAATTTGCAAATCCTTCTCTGTTTGACAAACAAGGCTTGTAATGCAAGCAGAAAGGTACTTTTCAGCGTTGTATATGGGGATGATAAAACTAATCATTAATAAACGCGATTGCCTAAGATTGTATATACTTGTCCGTCAATCTCGATGAATATCTGACCATTTTGGATAAACTTGCGTGCAGCAGGCAATACCTGCAAGTCGTCAATACCTTCTCCGCTACTTTTTCCTAAGCGAAGACCTACTAACACGGCATCATGGTCGGAATATTTATACGAACTGTATCCGGATGTGTTGATGTGATAAGCATAGGCTCCGGTGACTTGATCTGCCATCGTGCTATTGGCCATAGCGTGGTCAAGGATACCTTTCTCGCCATAATAATTATAGGTGTATGCATTCGGGGCGAAACGTACCAATTGCTCTTCATATCCCGCCTTGATCAGGTTCTGAATAGGAGTCTCTTCCGTGTAGGCATTTAGGTCGCCCATTATAAGAATATCATCGTCGCTTGAGACATAATTCAGTTTCGATATGAGCTTAGAGGCATTCTGAATACGGGTGCTCTCTCCGTCGTCATCGCCGCTGCTTTTTGCTTTGAAATGGTTCATTGACAGCACGAATAGTTCGTTCGTGGCATTCTCCTTGAACGCCTGAATGCGCATGCGGGCATTATATTCGCCTGAACTGTAAGGGGATAGGGTGGATCCGGATGGAGTCACCTTCTCTTTGTTGTAGATAAATCCGGCTTTAAGCGGCATGTAACCGCTGCTGGATTGAGAAGCAGATAGGTTGTCGGTAACATACGTATACACCTCTTGACCGTAAATTTCATTCATCGCATTGCAGATATAACTGAGCACTTCTTGGTTGCGCTCCACTTCACAAATGGCTACGATATCCGCTTCAAGGGCCACAAAGACATTAGCCATCTTATTGGTCTTGGCAACAAACTGCGTCTCTGTTTTGCATGACGAGTTGGAGGCCGTCAAGTCCATCAGGTAGTTTTGTGCGTTTTGTGCAACGATGTGAATGCGTGCACTGCCTACGTCCGGAATGGTAACAGGACTGGTCCACGCAAAAATCTGTACGCTCACCGCAATGAGCAAAAGGGTAAAAAGATTTCGTTTCATGATAATATAGTTTTTATGATTTCTTCAATTTTTCGGCACTGTGCTTCGCGCGTAAACTTCTCTCTATGCACGCTTTGTTGATGCGTATAGCCTTTCTCTTTCCATTGTTTATATTGGCCTTGTATAAATGCCTTAATTTCTTCCTCATCTTCGGTCGCTATACCGGCCTTCGTGTATGCGATAAGATCCGCTAACGCTCCTTTGTCGGAAGGCACACAGAGCACCGGTTTATTGCAACCCAATGCCTCATAGAACTTCGTGGTCAGCATGCCGTGTGTCTCGGTACTTGTCAGTACTAACATGATACTGCTCTCCCGTATTGCCTCTCCTAACTGTTCGTGTGCGATGGGCTCTTGCTGCGGAGTATGAACATCCAACAGGATGGAAGATGATTTACATGCCTCAATTACTCGCTTCACTTTCTCCAAACCGGCTTTCTGCCATGCGAAGAGACTGCCGATATACGATATCTTAAAGACCGTAGTGGGGGTGTCTGATGGATAGAACACTTGCTCGTCGAAGCCGTTATATACTACGGTGACCGGAACACGATGTTTTGTGATGGTTTGGATGAATTCTGCATGCCAAGGAGATATAGTCGTGATAGCCTTCGCTTGACGTAATACTGCATTCCTGCGCCTTCTGTGTATTGCCCGATAGATACCCCGGAAAGGCATCAAGAATCGAGACTGATGCTGATATTGATACCTCGAGTCATTCACCTGTTCTTCCAAGTCTCGAATATCGCATACCAAAGGTATATTGAGTCGTCTGGCAATGCGTGCTGCAGCCCATAAGGGAGAGTCATTGAAGCTTGAACAAAGGACGAGATCATATGGCTCATTGCCGGATAGTCGGTGAATAAACCGGCTCGCAAAAGCGCGATTATACCAGTCGGTCAACAATGTCCATATAGCCTTCGTCAGCCACTCGAGCGTGCCACCGTGATACATTCGAATCGTCTGAATGGGGTAGGCGTGCGTAAACGTCAGTGGCTTACCATCTTCCGTTAATAGGGTTACGCCGTATCCTTTTCGTGCCAAATAATCGCATAGATAGCGCACACGCGGGAGATACCCGGGTGCTACCATCGGATCGGAAACAACTAATATGTTTGGCTTGCGGGTGCTCATTTGATCAAGGCCAATATCTTCGGGTATAATGCGCGGTGATAAGACTCGCCTGCAAAATTGTTATTATGCCACAGCAGACATAAATCGCCGTGGTGTAATTTAACCTTCGCAATCAAGCGCTCACACAAGAAGTATGCCTCATCTTCCGTTAAATGCATATACTTACTCAATGTGGTATCCATCACCATTAGCGGATGTAACGTAAGGTTCGTTAACTGCATCGTTTTCGGATTAATCCAACGCACGGCGCGGCACGTCTGCAGACGGAATCCGGCTTGGTCCGCAAAACCCATCGTGAAATCGTCGGTATAACCCGCATCCGCTAAGCGCTGCAACTGCTCAATGGAGCAGCGTAAGTAATGAGCGCGGTACATCTTACTGTATTCAATAGCTGGTATAGAACCGTAGTAACTGCCATGCACGCCAAGATAGACGTTATTATGACGAAGCATGTGCTTCAAGCGTCTCCAGTCACGTCCGTGTAGGCAGTATTGTGGATAATCATACCCTCTCCCGCGAGTGCGCTTAACAAAATAGATTGGCTCTGCTTTCTTGACTTGACGGTCTTGCTCGAGAATCCATGGAAAAGTGTACAAAGGGTCTTGGTGAATATCCCGTAACGCAGCCCAAACCGCTTTCCACTCTCCACGTCGCAAACCACCTAACGCACCGCGTAAATGACGGTATTGACTAATCGCATCAATGTCATGCGTCAAATAAATATGATGATATCCGCTTTCCGGTAGTGGCATATTCAGTTGCTTCAACACCAATCGAGCATACTCGTCCAAACGAGGAATTTGCAAACGACTCTTTTGATTTAACATCGAATAAGCTGCTAAGAATCGTCCGTGTTCATCGCGTTTCGTATTCAGCACTTCTTCCGCACGAGAAGTGAAGAAAAAGACTGCGTACACGATATCTGTACGAATAATCGTCTTGCCCTTCGAGGGTTGCTCCACTTCCGGCTTTTTCAACTCAGGCAGAATAAGGTCCTTTCCTAAATGACCATTTGGGACGATGATGACATCGTGTGTCTCCAGCTCTTTCTCGTCTGCCGTGTAGGCTACACGGGCTGCGGTTTCGGTGTCTCCGTAGCACAACCACTCAATGATATAATCAATAATTTCTTTCATCTTTCAACTCTCACTCAGTATTTCCCATTCGTATAGTTTCTGTTCTATCTGATGTTTGATGGTTTCGTACTTTTGAAAGTTCTCCGTCGTTTGATTTTCCGTAATGGCCAGTAGTTGCTCCATTTCCGCCTGTTTCGCTTCTAACGTTGCAATAGCCTCTTCTACTTCCGCAATCTGTTTCTCTTTCTTTCTTCGCTCTGCTGCTGCAGCTTTTTGAGCAGTGTAGTCCTGCTTGGAGGAACTCGGAGTATTCTGATTCGACAGAGTATTCGGATTACTTGGATTCTTTCGTTCCAATTCCTGTAAACTATCCATCTTCTTTGCTCGCAGGAAATCATAGATGCCGCCTAAATGCTCTTTGACCCGACCTCCTCCAAACTCGTATACTTTACTTACTAATCCATCCAGGAAATCACGGTCGTGACTGACGCATATAAGAGTTCCGTTAAAATCCTGCAGCGCTGCTTTTAGCACATCTTTGGATGGCATGTCCAAGTGGTTCGTCGGCTCATCCAGTATCAGTAAGTTACACGGCTCTAACAATAGACGTATCATCGCTAAGCGACTGCGTTCTCCTCCGCTCAACACCTTCACTTTCTTCTCACTCGCCTCACCGCCGAACATGAATGCACCCAGAATATCACGTATCTTAGTCCGAATATCGCCGACTGCTACATAATCAATCGTCTCAAAAACCGTCAGGTTCTCATCCAGCAGCGCGGCTTGATTCTGAGCGAAATAACCGATCTTGACATTGTGCCCGATCTTGAGGTTTCCCAAATAGTCCAATTGCCCCATGATGCATTTCACCAGCGTCGTCTTGCCTTCTCCGTTCTTACCTACAAAAGCTACTTTCTCACCTCTCCGAATCGTGAAGGTTACATCGTGAAATACATTATGTGTCCCAAAATCTTTGCGCAGATCTTCAACAATCAGAGGAAAATCACCACTGCGCGGAGCGGGTGGGAAACGCAGATTTAACTTACTGGTGTCCTCCAAATCCACTTCTAACCGCTCTAACTTATCCAACTGCTTGATGCGACTCTGCACCTGTACTGCTTTTGTGGCTTTGTAACGAAAGCGCTCGATAAACTCCTCCGTATCCTGAATCATTTTTTGTTGGTTCTGATATGCTCTTACTTGTTGTTCGTGCCTTTCTTTACGTAACTCCACAAAGCGAGTATAATTAACATTGTAATCATAGATTCGTCCTAAGGTGATTTCGATCGTTCGCTGACATACATTATCGATAAACGCCCGGTCGTGACTTACCATCAGTACAGCCGATGGACTGCTTTTCAAAAAATCCTCTAACCATTGTATGGACTCGATATCCAAGTGATTGGTCGGCTCGTCCAATAGCAGTAAATCCGGATGACTCAATAATATCTTCGCCAACTCAATACGCATGCGCCAACCTCCACTGAACTCACTACACGGTCGGTCGAAATCTCTACGTTCAAAACCCAAACCGATCACAGTGCGGTCCATCTCGGCTACAAAGCGTGCCTCGTCTTCGTGTGCAACCAGCATCATCTCTTCGCGGAGCGTACGGTCGTCGTGAAAAAGCATCACTTGCGGCAAGTACCCTATCTTCATATCGGTTTCACGGGCAATGCGACCACTCGTTGGTTGGTATTCTCCCGCAATAAGACGAAGCAAAGTTGTCTTGCCCGCTCCATTCTTACCCACCAAGGCAATCCGTTCCTTCCGGTTGATGAGGAACGTGATATCGTCCAACACCGGGCGGGACGAGAACTCCATCGATATGTGATCAATTGTCAGCATTCTGTCCGTATAGTTTTTTATTCAGTACGCGCCATAGAATTAGCGTTAAAATCGTCGCCAAAGCAAAATCTGCAAATAACAATAACCATATATTCCAGTTTCGCCCTAAAATAGCCAAGCCAATGAAGAGCAGACTGGCGCTTAACAATACACAGGTCGTCTGAAGGTGATTTAAACCTGTGCGCAGAAGCAAGTGATGAATATGATTCTTATCCGGCGCAAAAGGACTGCGGTGTTGCTTGATGCGCGTGAGGCTGACGCGGATGGTATCAAAGATAGGGATGGTCATCACGCAGATAGCTACCGCTGGAGCAGCGCTCATATGATAAACCTCCGGCACTACATGATACGCATTCTGCTCGCAGAAACGGAAGACGAAAGCTGTCAGTAGATATCCCAATAGCAAACTGCCCGAATCGCCCATGAAAATCTTACCTCGATGACCAAACACATTATAGATGAAAAACACCGCCAGCGAACCGATCATACAAATCGCTAATATTGACCAACTGGTAGAACCCACCAGCCCGAAATAGATAGCGAAGAAAAGGCAGTATAGGATACCCAAACCGCTCGCCAAGCCGTCAATACCGTCAATCAAATTGATCGCGTTAATGATGGCTATCAGTACAAAGAGCGAGATGATATAACTCGGTATGATACCCATTTCACCTATACCGAAGATGCCATGAAGATGTGTCAGACGTAGATTTCCAAAACCAATCAACGCGATGCCCGCCAAGGCTTCTCCCAATAGCTTGGATAAAGGAGTCAACACCAGTACATCGTCGATAAAACCAACGGCCATAATAGCCGCAATACCAATCAAAAAGAACTGGTTATTCGAGATCTGCGAATAGTTAAATAACAGGTACGAGAGCATCACGCTGAAGTAGATATCCAGACCGCCGATATTAGGTACCTCACCCGTGTGACTCATTCGTTTGTTCGGACGAACGACAAAGCCCTTCGCTTTTGCGATGCGAAGTACGACAGGCATGCCTATCCAGCCCAAAATAAAACTGACAATGCCGATCAAATAACTATGTTCGATAAAAAACGCTTGTATCATTGTGGATCTAATTGCTCATAAATGGAATTGTTACTAATGTATTCCGGCACAATCTGTTTCATCAACTTAACAGTAGTGAACGGTTTAGCCATACGGCTTGTCTCAATTAACTGGTCTATCGACTGACTTACTTCATCGAATTCAAACTCTCTTACGCGAGCCACCATGATCTTTTGGTTACTCGTCGGCATGGTAATTTCTTTCTGGTTCAGCAGTTCCTCGTATAACTTCTCGCCTGGACGCAGACCCGTGAAGACAATCTGAATATCCTTCTCCGGGATGTAACCCGCCAGACGAATCATGTTACGTGCCAAATCCAGTATCTTTACCGGTTTACCCATGTCAAATACATATATTTCACCGCCCTCTCCTAACGTACTGGCTTCCATCACCAAACAACAGGCTTCCGGAATAGTCATGAAATAGCGAATGATATCCGGATGAGTTACGGTCAACGGACCTCCTGCCGCAATCTGTTTGCGGAAGAACGGTATGACCGAACCATTGCTGCCCAATACATTGCCGAAACGGGTCGTGATGAACTTTGTACACGAGGCATTCGTCTTGTGTAATTTACGGAAAAGCGACTGTACGTATATCTCCGCAATACGTTTACTTGCGCCCATGATATTAGTCGGGTTAACCGCCTTATCCGTAGAAATCATTACAAAGCGCTGTACACCGTATTTAACAGCTAAGTCCGCCATGTTCTTCGTCCCTAACACATTTGCCTGAATAGCCTCATTCGGATAACTCTCCATCAAAGGCACATGTTTGTATGCTGCGGCGTGATAAACGACGTCAGGACGCATCTCATTGTATATTTGCTCGATACGCTCGCGATTGCGCACGTCC
>Ga0247611_10011522_pt1 | contig 10185 bp, 7 predicted proteins | sample 177DNAGHGhighgp2_FD_192422 | JGI IMG/M metagenome (GOLD analysis project Ga0247611, IMG submission 192422) | Sheep rumen microbial communities from Palmerston North, Manawatu-Wanganui, New Zealand - 1770 DNA GHGhigh gp2 | ecosystem: Host-associated > Mammals > Digestive system > Stomach > Rumen ... | reverse complement strand
AGGATGTCCTGCAACTGCTTCACCAAGTCCATCTTCAGTGTACAGCAGATACAACCGTTCTGCAACGCCATCAGTGAGTCGTCCTGTTGTCCGACGACCCCACCCTTCTCTATCAGGTCAGCATCGATATTCACCTCACCGATATCATTGACGATAACAGCAAACTTTATCCCTTTCTTATTCTGCAAGATGCGGTTCAGAAGTGTTGTCTTTCCACTGCCTAAATAACCCGTAAGCAGCAGGACGGGAATGTTCTGAATATTCATTGTCTTTATAACCTTTGTTGATTTGGATTGCAAAGGTAATCATTTTCCGCCAAACAAGCAAAATCTTAAGATTTCTTTTCAATTTGCAAAGTCCGTCTTACATTATGAATGTAAGTAAGCAAAAAAGTTTTAAATTATGAACTATGAACTATGAACTATGAACTTATTTTCGTATCTTTGCGTTCGATTTTGAATATTCAAACCAATTAAATAACACAACATTATGACAATCAATGAATTCAACTTTGCCGGTAAGAAGGCAATCGTACGTGTAGACTTCAACGTACCCCTGGACGAGAACGGAAAAATTACTGATGACACCCGTATCCGCGGTGCCCTTCCTACTTTGAAGAAGATCCTTGCCGACGGTGGTGCTACCATCATCATGTCACACATGGGTAAGCCCAAAGGAAAGGTAGACATGAAGAAGTCACTCGGTCAGATCCGTGAGGCTGTGGAGAAGGCACTGGGCGTTCCCGTAGCTTTCGCTCCTGACTGCGCTAAGGCTCAGGATGCTGCCAAGGCTCTGAAGATGGGTGAGGCACTGTTGCTGGAGAACCTCCGTTTCTATCCTGAGGAGGAGGGTAAGCCCGTAGGTATCGACAAGGAAGATCCTAAATATGACGAGGCTAAGAAGGCGATGAAGGCTTCTCAGAAGGAGTTTGCCAAGACACTTGCCTCTTATGCTGACTGCTACGTGATGGATGCTTTCGGTACTGCTCACCGTAAGCATGCCTCTACCGCCGTCATCGCTGACTATTTCGATGCTGACAACAAGATGCTGGGTCTGCTGATGGAGAAAGAGGTAAAGGCTGTCGACGCTGTCCTCTCTAACATCAAGCGTCCTTTCGTTGCCATCATGGGTGGCTCTAAGGTATCTTCTAAGATCGGTATCATCGAGAACCTGCTCGGTAAGGTTGATAAGCTTATCCTCTGCGGTGGTATGACCTATACCTTCGCAAAGGCTCACAATGGTGAGATTGGTGACTCTATCGTAGAACTTGACAAGCTGGATGTTGCCCTGGGTGTCGAGGCTCTCGCCAAGAAGAATGGCGTAGAGCTCGTGCTGGGTTCTGACTGCACCGCAACCAATGGTCTTGACTTCGGTACGATGACTGTTAAGCCAGGTTCTGAGATCATCACCTGCCCAGCCAACAAGGTTCCTGCCGGTTTCGAGGGTGTTGACGCTGGTCCTGAGAGCCAGAAGGCTTTCGCTGAGGCAATCAAGGGTGCCAAGACCATTCTGTGGAACGGTCCTGCCGGTGTCTTCGAGTGCGACGACTTCACTGCTGGTAGCCGTGCTATCGGTGATGCCATCGCCAAGGCTACTGCCGAGGGTGCTTTCTCACTGATTGGCGGTGGTGACTCTGTAGCATGTGTCAACAAGTTCGGTCTCGCTGACCAGGTAAGCTACATCTCTACTGGTGGTGGTGCGCTGCTCGAAGCTATCGAAGGTAAGGTACTCCCAGGTGTTGCAGCCATCAAGGGTGAGTAACCAAATAAAACGTTTACGTATAAAATTTCCCGATATGCCGTACAGCGTATCGGGATTTTTTATACCTTTGCATCAACAAACTATTAAACAACATACTATGAGCAAGAAATTCGTCATTGGAGACCGTACGAAGGATGAGTACATCTCCGTTTTAGACATCGAGAAGAAAAAGTTAGAGTTTACCAACCATCTGGGCTCGGCAAAGGAGTTCCACGGTTTCGAGGACACCAAGGCTATCCTGAAGCAGTTACAGGCTGAGACAAGTGGTTACCTGGAGGACTTACAGGTCTATATCAAGGATGAGGACGGCAAGGCGCACCGCCCCGACGAGCGTGATATGATGCCGCTGTAAAGGTTAAAGGTTAAAGGTTAAAACAAAAAATGGACTTCGGGTGTCGAAGTCCATTTTTTTATTCAAATTAGGGGTTAATCCTCTTCCTTCATCTCAGCCTCATGCTCCTTGATGAGCTGCTGCTGGATATCGTTCGGAACAAGCTCATAACTGCTGAAACTTGTTGAGAACGATGCACGACCACCAGTCAGTGAGCTGAGGGCGATAGAGTAGCTGGCAAGTTCCTTCAGAGGAATCTTAGCCGTCAGCTTCTGGTAACCAGCCTCGCTGTCCATACCCATGATGATGGCACGACGACCCTGCAGGTCACTCATCACATCACCCATATAGTCGGCAGGAACGAGAACCTCCAGGTCGTAGATAGGCTCCAGCACCTTTGGACCTGCCTCCTTGAAGGCAGCGGAGAAGGCGTTACGTGCGGCAAGCATGAACGAGAGCTCGTTAGAGTCTACCGGGTGCATCTTACCATCATAGACGATAACACGTACGTCACGGGCATAAGAACCGGTCAACGGTCCCTGCTCCATACGCTCCATCACACCCTTGAGGATAGCAGGCATAAAGCGCATATCGATGGCACCACCTACTACAGAGTTGATGAATACGAGCTTACCGCCCCACTCCAGGTCTTTCTCCTCCTTTGACTTGATGTTCATCTTGAACTCCTGACCATTGATGGTGAAAGAGGTTGGGTCAGGCATGCCGTCGGTATAAGGCTCCACAATCAGGTGAACCTCACCGAACTGTCCTGCACCACCCGACTGTTTCTTATGACGATAGTCGGCACGAGCCATCTTCGTGATCGTCTCACGATAAGGAATCTTCGGCTCTTGATACTCTATCTGGATCTTCTCGTTATTCTCCATACGCCACTTCAAAGTGCGGAGGTGGAACTCACCCTGACCATGAACGATGATCTGGCGTAACTCCTTAGACTGCTCGACCACCCAAGTGGGGTCTTCCTGACGCATACGCTGCAGTGCCGCCATCATCTTCTCGGTCTCAGCCTCGTTGACAGCCTTGATAGCACGAGAGAACTTAGAGTTAGGATATTTGATGAAGTCGAACTTATTCTCTACATCCTTCGCATTGAGGGTATTACCCGTCTTCACATCCTTCAGCTTCACCGTACAGCCGATATCACCTGCCACGAGCTGGTCAACCTGGATACGGTTGGCACCTGCACAGGCATACAGCGTACCGATACGCTCCTTAGAGCCACGGTCAGCATTCGTCAAGTCATCACCGCTCTTCACCACACCGCTCATCACCTTGAAATACTGCACCTCACCGATATGGGGCTCAACACCAGTCTTAAAGAAGTACAGGGAGGTGGGAGCACTGGCATCAGCAGGAACATCCTTTCCAGCGGCATTCTTAATGACAGGCATCTCGCTGACGAAAGGTACTACGTTTCCTAAGAACTCCATCAGGCGGCGGACACCCATGTCACGTCCTGCGCAAACACAGAAGACAGGATAGATGCTACGGGTCACCAGACCTTTGCGGATTCCCTCACGCATCTCGTCCTCGGTGAGGTCCTCGCTCTCAAAGAATTTCTCCATCAGGGTATCGTCACCGGCAGCGGCAGCCTCTACCAAAGCGGCTTTCCACTCCTTAGCCTTTGCCATCTCCTCAGCGGGGATATCCTCGATGATAGGAGCACCACCCTCGGGCTTCCAAGAGTATTTCTTCATCAGCAGTACGTCAATCACACTGTTGAAGCCGGCACCTGTCTGGATAGGATACTGCACGGGAACACAGTTATTACCATAGACCTCCTTCAACTGGGCGAGGATCTGGTCATAGTCACAGTTATCACGGTCAAGCTGGTTAACCAGGAAGATCACAGGCTTCTTCAGTTTCTCGGTATTGCGGAAAGCATTCATCGTTCCTACCTCAGGACCATACTGTCCGTTGATGAGGATGACAGCCTGGTCGGTCACGTTCAATGCCGTGATAGCACCACCGACAAAGTCATCGGAACCCGGACAGTCGATGATGTTCAGCTTCTTGTTATTCCACTCTACATGAAAAACAGTAGAGAACACCGAGTAGCCATATTCCTGCTCAACAGGGAAATAATCGCTCATGGTGTTCTTACCCTCTACGGTACCGCGGCGCTTGATGATGCCAGCTTCGTAGACCATTGATTCGGCAAGAGTAGTCTTGCCGCTACCCGCACTGCCAAGCAGTGCAATGTTTTTGATTTCGTTGGTTTGATAAACTTTCATATCGGTTATGTTTTAGGTATGTTTTTTGTTAAGCGACGCTAAAGTTAGACATTTTCATGCGAAAAACCTCAAAACACTTTCAAATATTAAACTTTATTAGTACTTTTGTTCCAAAATAGCAACAAGATGGCTGGTATATATATACATATTCCCTTCTGCAAGAGCCGCTGTATCTACTGCGCCTTCTACTCTACCACCGACCTGCGGTGGAGGCAGCGATACGTGGATGCGGTATGCCGTGAGTGGCAATTACGGAGCCACGAAATGTCCACGCCCGTCACGACCGTCTATTTCGGCGGCGGCACTCCCAGTCAGCTCACCCCTCAGCAACTGCAGCAGTTGCTCACTGCCCTGCCCCCGTCAGCCCCCGAGGTTACCATCGAGACAAACCCCGATGACATCACGTCCTCGTTTGCTGCGATATTATCGCAGCTCAGCATCAACCGTGTCTCCATGGGTGCCCAGACCTTCGATGACCAACGGCTGCATTTCCTCCACCGCCGCCACACCTCTGGTCAGGTGAAGGAAGCCGTCCACCATCTCCGCAATGCCGGCATCCGTAATATCAGCATCGACCTGATGTATGGTTTCCCGGGCGAAACGCTCTCCGATTGGGAGCGCGACATTGATGTCGCTCTCACCCTAGACGTAGAGCATATCTCCGCCTACTGCCTCACGGTAGAAAAGGGCACACCCCTTTTCTATCAAATGAGAAATGAGCAATTAGAAATGAGAAATGGTTCCGAGGAACTGGAGCGGGCGATGTACGAACGGCTCATTGACAAGTTGGAGGCGGCAGGGTATGAGCATTACGAGATATCAAACTTCGCCAAACCGGGATTCCGCTCCAGCCATAACAGCAGCTACTGGCAGGACGTGCCCTACATCGGACTGGGTGCTGCCGCCCATTCGTACGATGGGAAGTGCCGCAGTTGGAATGTCAGCGACATCCGACAGTATATGGATGCCATAGAACGAGGGGAACGTCTTTTCGAGTCGGAAACACTTGACGACGATACACACTATAACGACCGTATCACCGTCGCTCTGCGAACCCGTGAGGGTCTCGACCTTACCACGCTCTCACCGAAGCACCGCCGCTACTGTCTGAAGGAGGCGCAGCGGTATATTGATGACGGAGAACTCCGCATCGACGGCAACCACCTGTCGCTGACCCGCAAGGGACTGTTCATCAGCGACTATATCATGAGTTCATTAATATATATATAATAAGGTATGAGAAAATTCATCGTTATCATGGCAACAATCACCGCCACAACAACTGTATCGGCACAGCGTATCCAGTATCCGAAAGCGCAGAAAGACGGTACCGTAGACCACTATTTCGGTACGGAGGTCGCTGACCCCTACCGTTGGCTGGAGAATGACACCAGTCAGCAGACAGCTGCCTGGGTAGAGGCAGAGAACAGAGTCACCAAAGCCTATCTCTCAAAAATTCCTTTCCGTCAGAAACTGCTCAAGCGACTCACCGAGCTGTCGAACTACGAGAAGATTACGGCTCCCCGCAAACATCATGGGAAATGGTACTTTTACAAGAATAATGGGTTGCAGAACCAATACGTGATGTATGTCATGGACGAGTTGGGAGGGGAGCCCCGGGTATTCCTCGACCCCAACAAACTTAGTTCCGATGGTACGGTAGCCCTCAAGGGAGTCTATTTCTCCCACAACGGGAAATATGCCGCCTATACCATCTCCCGCTCGGGTTCCGACTGGCAGGAGTTTTTCGTCATCGACCTCGCCACGGGACAACTGACCAGCGACCATATTGAATGGGCAAAGTTCTCGGGAGCTGCTTGGCAGGGCGACGGTTTTTATTACTCAGCATACGACGCACCCACAAAGGGCAAGGAGTTATCGAATGTCAACGAGGGGCATAAGATTTACTATCATAAGATAGGGACACCGCAGTCGGAGGATGTGCTGTTCTATCAGAATGCTGCCTATCCGAAGCGCTTCTATACCTGTTCCACCAACGACGAGGAAACGATGATGTTCCTCTACGAGGACGGTGCCGGTGCCGGCAATATGCTGTTTGTCCGTGACCTCCGCAAACCCGATAGTCAGTTTATCCAGATGACGGCAGACATGGAGTACCGCTATACTCCTTTCCATACAGATGGTGACAAGATTTACCTGCTCACCAACTTGGACGCCCCGAAGAACCGCATCATGACGGCAGACATCCGTAAACCGGGTGTCGGTGACTGGCAGGAGCTGATTGGTGAACAACAAAACGTGCTGAATGATGTGGAGGTCATCAACCGACAGATGATTCTCACCTATAGCCAGGATGCCTCCGACCATGCGTACCTCTACGGTCTCGACGGCAAGCAGATCCGTGAGATAGCTCTCCCCTCCGTGGGGAGTGTGGGATTCACAGGTGACGAGAAAGAACCGGAATGCTTCTATACCTTCACGTCGTTCACCGTTCCCGGCACCGTCTACCGCTATGACATGACGACGGGCAAGAGCACACTCTATGCACAACCGAAGGTGAAGTTCAACACCAATGACTACGTGACGGAACAGGTGTTCTTCCAAAGCAAGGACGGCACTCGCATCCCCATGTTCCTAACGTATAAGAGAGGGCAGAGGTCAGAGGTTAGAGGTAAGAGACCGGTTTATCTGTACGGTTACGGTGGCTTCGACATCTCACTGGTTCCCTCCTTCTCTGCCAACCGCATGCCTTTCCTGGAGCAGGGCGGCATCTATGCGCAGGTCACCCTCCGCGGTGGCGGCGAGTATGGTGAGGAGTGGCACCAGGCTGGTACGAAGATGAACAAGCAGAACGTCTTCGACGACTTCATCGGTGCCGCCGAATGGCTCATCCGTGAGGGCTATACTGACAAAGAGCACATTGCCATCGTGGGTGGGTCGAATGGCGGACTGCTCGTCGGTGCCTGCATGACACAGCGCCCTGACCTCTTTCGTGTTGCCATCCCACAGGTGGGTGTGATGGACATGCTGCGCTATCATAAGTTCACGATTGGTTGGAACTGGGCTCCCGACTACGGCACCAGCGAGGACTCTGAGGAAATGTTCCGCTACCTGAAGGGCTACTCCCCACTCCACAATCTGCGCCCCGGCACCCGCTATCCCGCCACGCTCGTCACCACTGCCGACCATGACGACCGTGTGGTGCCAGCCCACTCGTTCAAGTTTGCTGCCACCCTGCAGGAGTGTAATGCCGGTCCTAACCCCACCCTCATCCGCATCGACACCAAGGCGGGTCACGGCGGTGGCAAGCCCCTGGCGAAAATCCTGGAGGAGCAGGCAGACATCTACTCCTTCATACTCTACAACATGGGGATGCAATACAAATAATACTTCAACATTTTAGGAATTTGAATCAAGAAAGATATGAAAACAAACAAACTTTTCATCTGGGCATTGCTGGCGGCAGGAATGGTGCTGACAGCATGCTCTAACGACGATATGTTGGTCAGGGTGGGCCCCTACATCCCAGAGCCAGTGGTGAACTACTCCGTACCAGAAGATGACGGAGGCAAGTACACCGAGAAACTGGTGAACGTCAACCGTGGCGGCACCTACGACGGACAGGTGACGCTACGCTTCTACGAGACACAGCCCAACGTGGCATATATCGCAGCAGCAGAGTTCCACCGCATGATGATGCCCGGTGCCGTAATGATGATAGAGAAGCAGGGCGGACTATACCAGCTGTCTACCGCAGACGGGGAGGCATTGGTCAATGTCTATGACGACATTCTGGAGACCAACTCCATCATCGACTTCACCAACCTGATGTCGCTCGCCCAGCGGGATATGCCCAGTGTCTACTTAGACGGTGCCCCCTTCGTGAGATACAAGAGCCTGACGGTGGACAACGAGAGCATGAACACGACCTTCGACTTCAGGAAGTACAACATCGACCTGCACGGCGATGCCGACAACGTCTACTTCCCTTTCTCCACCCTGTCCGACATGTACGCCGACCTGGCCTATCATTTTGCCGGCTACAATGGTGAGCGCATCGTCATCAACGACAATCCCTGCACCACCAGCACACTGCATGAGGTGGACAATGAATTCACCAAGGCCGTCTATCAGCGGGAATCTACCACCGACGACATGGCCCGCTTCCGCTACAACGAGTTGTGCTTTGCCATCGACTACTTCTACGGTAGACCAGGGCGCTCTTCCTACGAGCCGCTACTGAAGGAGAAAGGTCTTGATGCCATGCTCGATGACCAGGGCGAAGAAGGTAAGGAGGTGAAGAAGCTGCTGCAGTCGAAGAATACGGTAGAGTTCGCATTGGGTATGGACGCACTGCAATATTATCTGGACGACGGCGGGCACACAGAAATCTCACTATCCGGGGAATCCTCCAACAAATTCGCCGAAGGTTTCAATGATCGTTGCAAAGCGGCTGCCGTCAAATATCCCAAAGCGAAAGCACTCAGCGAGAAAGCAGAAAAAGTATTTTCCGATTACTCGGCTTTACGGAAGGAAATCACCGAATCTCGCCAGGCTGCAATCGGTAATGAACTATATGTCAAGAAAGGCAATACGGCACTCTGCGTTTTCAACACGTTCCAGGACATTGAGTGGAAGGCATGGAAAGCCTATTATGCCGGAGGCGAGAAGCCAACGCTCGAGAAATATCCCAAAGACGACCTGCTCATCCTGCTCGACGGTCTGCAAAAGGCAGAAGCCGACCCGGAGGTGCAGAACTTCGTCATCGACATCGCGACCAATGGCGGCGGTTCGTTGGATATCGTCATGACCCTCACGTCGCTGCTGGCAGAGAAAGCTGAGGCCTATGCCGAGACCACGCTCACCAACCAGCGCTACACCGCCTTCTACGATATTGACCGCAACTTCGACGGCAAGTTCGATGCAAAAGACAAGGACGTCAAGTACAACCTCAACGTTGCCGTGCTCACCAGCGGCTGTTCCTTCTCGTGCGCTAACCAGTTTCCTTCTCTCATGAAGGATTTCGGCAAGCTCATCATCGGCGAGAAGTCTGGCGGCGGCTCCTGCGCCATCCAGCAGATGTGCACTGCCGACGGATTCGACTACCGCATCTCGTCGTTCCGTTGCCGCATGTGCGACAAGAATGGCAAGAACATTGACGGAGGCATAGAGCCCCACAAAGTCATCAGCCGCAATCAGTTCTACGACATCGAGGCACTTGGGAAAATCATCGACGAGTACTATAAAACCAAATAAGTTACTTGACCACCTTCTTGCCTTTATAAATATAGACACCGACCGTGGCCAGGCTCGCTGACGGGACGGCCCTGCAAGTCGTAGTACGTATCCTGCTGACTGCCGGCATGGAGTATGCATATCAGGGGGATGCCGTCTTCGTGCAACTCGTCTTTTTTCTTGACGATATATTTGGTGAAGTCTATGCCCTGCGACTGGGCGACGAAGTAATCGCGAACGCTGCCGATGCCCATCGTCTTCTGCGACGTGGGGTTGGTATAGGTAAATCCTTCCTTCGTCAGATAGTCCTGAATGAGCGACTCGGTATGGCGTTTTGCCGTATTACGCTTGAGCTGGGCATTGACTTCAGCCGCCTCAGCCTTTACGTAGGTGTCGCCCTGCTGCACGTAGCACTGCCCCTGCTCGTCCTGATACCAGGTGAAAAACTCATATTAATGTAAAACATCAGGGGCTACCAAATCAGGAAGCGCTTTTCGGGTGAGAGATACATTTTACCTTTCGTGATGTTGAACACACGATAGAATTCGTCCATCAGATAGACGTTGCCGTTCACACGCAGACAGCCCGCAGCATGAATGTCTTGCAGGCGGTATTTGTTGGCCTGTTTCTGGTCGATGTTTT
>Ga0247611_10011521_pt1 | contig 10186 bp, 5 predicted proteins | sample 177DNAGHGhighgp2_FD_192422 | JGI IMG/M metagenome (GOLD analysis project Ga0247611, IMG submission 192422) | Sheep rumen microbial communities from Palmerston North, Manawatu-Wanganui, New Zealand - 1770 DNA GHGhigh gp2 | ecosystem: Host-associated > Mammals > Digestive system > Stomach > Rumen ... | reverse complement strand
ATCAAATTTGTTTGATCATCTTTTTGATTGTTTACGTATGTAAATGCTGCATTTTTGCTAGCATCATACATACTAGCTTGTTTATACATGTTTGTGTATATACCGCTATCTAGATTTGTAGCATAACTGCCAAGCCCCATATAAGGCTCATAAAATTTAATCGTATCATCGATTGTAGTTGTGAAACGCATTGCGTTTGCACCGTTTATTGCAAGTCCTACATAACCTCTTTGATATTCTATAGCTGCTCCTGACGGATCAACAGTAGTTAAGTTAGAGATTAAGAAGTCTGTTTTAGTGATGTCGGAACTAGATACCTTTTCTTCTCCAGATATACCAAATTTTCTAATTACATTTCCATCTCCATCATAGTTGAAATTTGATGTATTAAAGAATACTGATACAGGTTCACTTTGAACAACTGTAGCTTTGAAATATAAATCTAGAGAAATATAATTACCACTAGTTTCATTAACTCTTGTTAAGTTATATTTATCACTGTAGAAGTCTTTACCATTTAAGGTTGTAACTGGCTTAAATGCTAACTGCTTGAAATGCTTGTTAATATCTTCACTAGTTAAGTTAACTTCTTCCTTATTCTTATTAACGATTTTTCCTAAATCGTTATAGGAATAACCAAGATATTTAACCACAAGAGCTTCTTTAGCTTCTTCTTCAGTAATTTTTGAAGAGAAGTTTATACCATCTTTTGATATCGATATACCATTTCCGGCATGTACAGTCAATTGCAAATTAGTTACATATGTGGCTAAGTTAACGCTCATCCACGCATATGTTGCTGCGATTGATGTAATGATTAATGTGATAATCGATACCATTAATAAGATTATTTTCCTCAAATGGTTCTTCATATTATCACTCATCGCTTTCTGAATACAACATTATGTTTAGGTTGAAGTTGATTGAACCACCAACAATACTATTGTTACAATCAGGATCTTGTCCTTCAAGCCAAAGTATTAGGGTGAATTTAATCACTTCATCTTTTTCAACATTTGGAATTATCCTTGAAAACACTACATCATCTGTTTTAAATGGAGTAGTGACAGGATAATCAAATTGACCATATCTTTCATAATATTCTTGTTCAGTTAAATTGTCTTCTTTTTGGTATATTGTACCATTTTGATCATCTTCGCCTTGGAAAAACCAAATCCATGCTGCATCTTCAACATGATTTGTTGATTGAGCAATTTCTAATGTAGCATTTAACGATACTGATTCTTCTGACATGTTCTTCAAATAGAATGTATATCCTATATAGGATTTATCACTTGATAAATATGTGCCATTAGTTTTTTTAACATATTTTTGTTTGATTGTTATAAATGGAACATTTTTAGCGTTTTCTAATGATTCACACATAAGACGAGGCTGATAACTTGCAAAGCTCGGATCTGTCGATAGATAAATTGAATGCTTACTTGCTTTATCAGACATTGAAATTGTGAATGAACCTACGTGTTGACCATAGTATGTTAACAAAGCGATTGCACCAAATAGTCCAATAAAGATAAGCAACAATGTTGATACGACTCTTCTTTTAGTCCAAATCTTTTTAACGGTAACGACACCATAGTCCTTCATAGATTCACCTCCTTCATTTCATAAAAAAAGTTGCATATCAAATTTGAATTGATGTGCAACTGGCTGCCATATTAATTTTCTAAAACTCAGGCCCTATAGCTTTGCGTCCGCCAAATTTCTTTGGAGTTGCTTTTTTACGTTTATCGCAACTGGCTGCCTCTACTTGTTGAGGCCCTATAGCTTTGCGTCATAAGATTGCTCTTATTTTGCCCTGATGTTATTAAATTATGACATAGCATTCCTATGTCGACAATATTATAGGCATTTTTTCTAATTTTGTCAACATATTATGCTAAAAATTTTTCCGTCAATTCAAATACTTTTTCTTTAAATTTTATTTAGTTTAGTTTTCAACGATATCATCTGGTGCCATAGAAGCTCCAGCACTAATTTTATCAAGACCTTTTTCTTGATCATTTTTGTTATTCTTACCAGATACATCTGCTAATCCTTCAAGTGGAGCACTTTCAAGTGGTGTTATCAATCCTTGACGAACTAACTTCTTCCATGATTCCGCATGTACATAGTTTACAATATCAATACCAGGGAATGGTTTTGAGAAATAATAACCTTGAGCGAAATCAATATCATTCTTACGAATATATTGTAAGTTCTCTTTATTTTCAACACCTTCTGAAATAAGTGTTCTATTTGTCTTCTTACAAGATTCAACAAGCATTTGTACATAACGCTCTTGCATCATGTTATCCTTAGTATCAGTTAGGAAGTCCTTGTCTAGCTTTAAGATATCAATAGGCTTTGTTTCAATTTGGGTGATAGATGAGTAGTCAAGACCAAGACCATCTGTTGAAATTAAGAATCCCATATCACGAAGTCTTAATAAGTTTACACGTACGGCATTCATCTTTTCAAACATCGCATATTGTGCAACTTCTAGGATAATCTTTGAAGTATCAGCACCATATTTTCTTACAATCTTCTTAAAATCGTCTGACATACCCTCTTCCATCATCTGCTTAACAGATAGGTTTAGAGTAAACTTAATATCCTTCTTAGGGAATACTTGTTCAACTTCTTGTTGCATACGAATAACTTGTTCAAGTGACCAACGAGCTAAGTAAACAATGTCACCTGATTGTTCAAGTACAGTGATAAATTTAGAAGGTGGAATGATACCATGAACTGGGTGGTTCCAACGAACTAGGGCTTCAAAACCATAAATTGAGTTATTCTTTAAGTCAAAGATAGGTTGATAGAATAATGTTAATTCTCCCTTTGTCATGGCGTTTCTTACTTCGTTGAAGTATTCCAAGTTTCCAGATTCCTCTTCCTTCAATTCGTCGTAGTAAATAATATATTTATTACCACCTTGACGAGATGCAATATAAGATGCAAGTTGCAAGTTAGAGAATAATTCCTTGAATGTGACACCGCAGGTTGGATATGTCGCAACACCAATTGAACCAGTGACAGAGATATTTTCGTGTGATAATACTTGAGCGTTGTCAGATACAATATCAAGTAATTTTTCAGACGCATCTTGTAAATCATCATAGTTATATTCACGCTTATCGAAAATAAGGAATGAGTTTTCTTCGAATTGCGCAATATTAGCTTGACCTTTATACATACGAACTAAACGTTCAGCAATAGATTTAACTACATTTTGTGCTGTGTCATCACCAACAACGTTTTTTAATGAAGCGAATTCATCAATCGCAACATAGAATAAAGTGAATGTACCATAGTTACCAACTTTTGTAGCATAGTTGTTAACAGCTTCTCTCATACGTGTCTTAGGAAGTAATGTATCAACTAATACGTCTTTTTCTTCATTTAGTGTATCATTTTCTTTCTTAATACCACGGACTAAGAATACACAGATAACAATCGCAACAAGAACTGCTAAACCTGTAAGTACCATTGCACCAGTACTTGTGATTAAAACCATTATTCATTTCCTCCTTCTTCATCATATTTTAATTCAAATCCATTTTTAACAAGCTCAATAGCATCTTCAAATGGAACTGCTCTAGATACTAAATATCCTTGGATATAGTCAGCACCAAACTTTTTTAGATATTCTACTTGAACAGTTGTTTCTACACCTTCTGATATAACTTCTAGGTGAAGAGATTTTGCAAGTTTGATAATTTCTGATTCAATAATTCTTGATGCTTCATCACTGGCCAAGTTCTTAATGAATTCCATGTCTGTTTTAATAATATCAATTGGTAATTCCTTCAAATATAACATTGATGAATAACCAGTACCGAAGTCATCAAGGTGGATTGAGAATCCATTTGATTTTAAAATATTTAACTTTGAAATCATCAGATCATAGTTTTGCATCAAGTATGTTTCTGTAATTTCTACGCAGACACTACCTGGCTTTAACTCATTTCTACGATATTCAGTTAAAAGTTCGTCAATGAAACCTGCTTGCATCAATTGGGCAGGAGATACGTTTACAGACAAGTGAACGTGATATGGCTCAAATGATTTAGCAGCTTTAAATACAGATCTATTAATGATTCTACCGATTTCAACGATATCACCATTCTTTTCAGCAAGTTCAATATATTCTTGAGGTGAAACACCTTTATATTTAGGATTATGCCAACGAATTAAGGATTCGAAACCTTCAATACGATTATGCTTCAAGCTATATTGTGGTTGATAATACATTACGAATTCATCATGGTCAATTGCGTAATGCATATCTTCTTCCATTTGTTCATGGTATTTAACATAAATTTCAAGGTTAGAGTCATATTTAACTAATGATGTTGAAACTTGTTGACTTGCTCTATTAAGCGCGATAGCAGTTTTACGAAGAGCATCATTTAAATCGAATGAGGTGTTCAATACGTTTTTAAGTTCATATACACCAATCTTCAAGTGAACACCAACAGTTGATTTAATAAGATCAACCGGACGAGTAAATAAACCTAGATATTTTTGTAATGTTTCGTCATTCTTTTGATATGTATCAATTAACAAAACCATCAAGGTATCGTTATTATCTTGATATAAATAACCATTCTTAAGATTATCAGCGATAATCTTAACAGAGTTATTTAATAATGCGTCACCAGCAGTATAACCAAGTGTCTTAGATACTTGCTCAAATTCAACTAATTTAATCATCGCAAGAGTAACTTGCTTATTCAAGAATTCAGACTTCATAGATTCAAAATTCTTTAATAAGCTATTTCTGTTTGGTAAACGAGTAATAGAGTTCTTTTCAGTTAAGTCTCTTAATTGAACTTGTTTCTTATATTCATCTGTTACAATATTAGCAATAATTACATAACCAGAATATTGAGGAACAGCAACGAATTCTGCGAATGCTTCTTCACCATCATCTAGATGGTAACCAGCAATAAAACGAGAATTGTGACGAAGGGCTTCTCCGAATGAGCCTCCTTCTACTGGTTTAAACAAATCAAAATTTGAAACTTCAATACCGAACGTATCACGACCACGTCCGAAATACTTAACTCTACCATGCTTATTAACTTTGATTACCGCAATACCACGACGGCTGGCTTGGTGACGACGGATTGAGAACAATCTGTTACCACGGAGTACGGTCAAACCAAGGTCAATTAAAATAATCACAAATGATAAGGTCAATATTGATCTATAAATCAAATTCAAGTTATCAGCTTGTTTAACACGTAAATCAAATGGACCTCTCAAATAAACTCTAAATAGATATAAGTTAACTTCCTCAATTGATGAAGTATTAGCTTGATATACAGGCATCTTACAAATAGGGCTGAATCCAAAATAATAATCATCTAGTGGAATTGAGTTGTTACCAAATGATGCTACAAATGCGTACGAATCTGTACCACCTTCAAGTACTGATTGAAGTTCAGATTTAACTTTAGCATTAGTTACAGCTGAATTCTCTACAACTTCAAATACTCCAGAAATAGAACCAGTGTTATGACGATAATAAAGAGAACCAGTGTTTGAGCATACACCAGTTGCCTCATCAATTTTTTGTAGCGCTTCTATCTTAGATAACACTTCTGTTAAGTTTAGTTTTAAATATTGATTATTATTTCCAAGATAAGCATAGATATAAGGCTGAATGTTTGTTGTACCCTCAACAACACTTTCTTGACCAATGAAAAAGTCAAAGTTATTCATTGTATAAGTTCTGGTGATGGTTACAACAGGATCAGCACCAGGATTCTTCATATTATTATTTTTACGCTTATTAACTTCACTTGCAATCTCAACGACATCACTTGTTGCGTTAGCTCTCACCGCATCATAAACTGATGTCAACAATGTTTCATTCATGAAGTTTGTATAGATAAAGCTTGTGAAAATCATGAAAATGAACATGATAATCATCGCAATAATATAAGGCATAAATTCCTTAAGTCTTACTTTCACAATCTTCGCCTCTTTTCTTTCCCGTTCTCTCAAATAATAAAAGCCAGTTACATATTAGGTAACTGGCTGCCTAATCAGGCCCTGTAGCTTTGCGTCATAAGATTACTCTTATTTTGCCATTTGACAATATTTTAACAAAATTAAAATTTATTGTCAATTCTTTACCAATTATACTATTATTTTTTTTGAAAATAGAAAGAAAAAATGTGTAACAAGTACACATTTAATCTTAAGCAATAGTCTTTTTAATAAAATTACCAATAACTCTCTTTACAGGAGAAACTGTTATAAAAGCTTTGTCATCATAAGTTTTTACAATGTTAATAACCTTTTCAACCTCATATGTTGAAACTACACAATATAATTCTTTATGAGATTCATGAGTATATTCACCAACAACATTCATCATTGTAACGCCACGATTTAAGTCTTTCATAATTCTTTCGCTAATCTCTTCATCATGAGTAGTGAAAATATTTAAAGCAGTATAAGTGTATGATGTATGAATTTTATCAGTTACAAGTGAATTAATTATCATGCGAAGGCATGTATATAAGGTTACTGTCCAGCTTCCTTGTAAGCATCCACCACCAATTACGGCAATTAGGATGTTTGCAATCAAAGTGAACATACCAATAGAAATACCTTTATGTAATGCAAAAGCTTGAGCTATAGTGTCAATACCACCTGTTGATGTACCAAACTTTAGCGCAAATCCACTAGCCATACCAGAAAGAAGGCCACCCATTAAAGCTAGAGCTAAAACATTTGTAACAACATTATCACTATTCACTTCTTTAAATGGACTGCTTGATGCAGGTGCGATAATAGTAACCACAACTTGAATCAAGACTGCAATTGAAGAATACAATGCGAATTTCTTAGACACGTATTTAAATCCCACAATAAGGAATGGGATATTAACAATAAAAACCGCAAGAGCCAAGAAATAATGATAACTTTCTCCGTTTAAATCTAGTTTATTAATTGCGAAAATTGCACGAAGGATTAACTGAGCTAAACCAGTTGCACCACCAGCATACAAATGAGCAGGCTCTAAGAACCACATAGTCGCAAGTTGAAGTAAGATATTTGCAAGAATTACAACTGTAATTCTAAATACCATATCTCCAGCCTTGGTCTCAAGAAACTTTTTCATTATCTTACGTTATCTCCTGGATTTAATTTATCAACATTTAATAATTCAAGAGTTGTATCAGCACTATCAGCAGCACATAGTAACATACCATGTGATTCTTCACCACGAAGTTTAATAGCCTTTAGGTTCTTAACAACTACAACCTTTTTACCAACAAGAGTTTCTGGTTCATAGAATTTAGCAATACCAGATACAATTTGTCTAACTTCTGTACCAAGATCAACCTTGAATACTAATAGCTTATCAGCCTTAGGATGCTTACGAGCTTCTAGAATCTTACCTACACAAAGATCAATCTTATCAAAGTCTTCAATGCCAATCTCAGGCTTAGTTAAGTTTTCTCTTAAAGCGTCACTAGCTTCATTAGCTTTCTTAGCTTCTTTTTGTCTAGCTTCTTGTTCCTTCAAGATTTCTTCAAGAACTGCTTTACTATCTAATCTTTGGAATAAGTTTTCATATTCACCAATTGTATAGCTACCATTCTTCTTAAAATCACCAACCTCATCAAATGAATGTGAAGTTAGATTTAAGAACTTATAAATCTTTTGGCTAGTTGATGGCATGAATGGTTCTAACATCAATGCACCAGACTTAATAGCTTCAAGTAAGTGATATAAGACATTTTCTAGTTCACTAGCTTTTTCAGGATCTTTTGCAAGAACCCAAGGAGCAGTTTCATCAACATACTTGTTAGCACGACGTAAGAACTTCATTACATCTTCAATTGCATCACCAGTCTTAAATTGGTCCATGTGAGCAACTAAAGCCTTACGAGCATCAATAGCTGCATCTTCTAATTCTTGGTCAAATTGAGATAATACACCATGATATTTAACTGTACCATTGAAATATTTATTAGTCATAGCTAAAGTTCTAGATACAAGGTTACCTAAAGTATTAGCTAAGTCACTGTTATATCTATCAATTAATAATTCATAAGTGATACTACCATCTTGAGCAAATGGAATTTCATGTAATACATAATATCTTACAGCATCAACACCAAAACGAGCTACAAGGTCTTGAGCATAAATAATGTTACCTTTTGACTTAGACATCTTATCATTACCAAATAATACCCATGGATGACCAAATACTTGATGAGGTAAAGGTAAGTCAAGTGCCATTAAAATGATTGGCCAATAAATAGTATGGAATCTTAAAATATCCTTACCAATTAAATGAATATCAGCAGGCCAATATTTCTTAAATCTATCACTTTGTTCTTCAAAAGTTTTATCAGGATCATATCCTAAACCTGTAATATAGTTACATAAAGCGTCAATCCATACATAAATAACATGCTTAGGATCGCTAGTTACAGGAATACCCCATTTATATGAAGTACGAGAAACACATAAATCAGGTAAATCATCTTTCAAGAAGTTATTTAGCATTTCATTTTTTCTAGATTCTGGTTGAATGAAATCAGGATTATTTTTGATATGGTTAACAAGACGTTCTTGATATGGCTTTAAACGAAGGAAATAAGATTCTTCTTTAGTTAATTCAACAGGCTTACCACAGTCAGGGCAGCAACCATTTACTAAATCCTTTTCTGTGTAATAAGATTCATCAGCTACACAATAATAGCCTTCATAGAATCCTTTGTAAATATCACCTTTTTTAAGTAAACGTTCAAAAACCTTTTGAACAACTTCCATATGATAATCATCAGTTGTACGAATGAACTTATCATAAGAAACACCCATAAGGTCATAAATCTTTCTAAGTTCTCCGCTAACTTCGTCAACATGAGCTTGTGGAGTTACACCTTGGCTTAGAGCTTTACGTTCAATCTTTTGACCATGTTCATCTGTACCTGTTTGGAAATAAACATCATATCCTTCAATACGCTTCATTCTGCAAATAGCGTCAGCTAAAATTGCTTCATAAACATTACCGATATGAGGTGTTGATGATGTGTATGCGATAGCAGTTGATAAATAAAATTTCTTCTTATCCATATAGATTACCTCGATTCATAATTCAATATATTATACCCTAGTATTATACAACAAACAAATAAAATTAAAAAGTATTTTTAATTCGACTACAATAAAAGGCCTACCATGAGATAGACCTTAATTATTTATTCAAATATTTAATAATAAACTCTTCACCATTTAAAGGCTTAGAGTAATAGTAGCCTTGAATAATCTTACCACCAGTTGTCAAAATGATATCCTTTTGATTTTCAGTTTCAACACCTTCGCAAACAATATCAAGTCCTAGTGATTTAGCTAAATTAATTGAGTAAGATAAGATTTGAGTATGGTTTGTATCAATCGTATCAATTAATGACTTATCCATCTTAACCACATCAAAGATTCCTTTTGATAATAAATCAAGATTTGAATATCCTGTACCAAAATCATCCATATCAATTTTATAACCAAGATTTCTTAATTTAGTTACAGCGTTAAACACATCATCATAATTGAAGTTGAAACTAGTTTCGGTGAATTCAATCTCAACATATTTAGCTTCAATACCAAATCTTCTTCTAATCTCATCAATCTTATCAATATATTTTGATACATTCTTTAGTCTACGAGAGACATTGAATGAAATAGGAACTAATTCTCTATGGTCTTGCTTCAAAAGCTTCATAAAAGACATAACTCGAGTAAAGACATATATATCTAAGTTTTCAATTAAACCATTAGATTCAAGTAAAGGAATAAATTGGGCTGGAGATAGGATGTCGCCATCCATATGCCAACGAGATAAAGCTTCAGCACCAACAATCTTGCCAGTTGTGGCATCAATCTTTGGCTGATATAAAATCTCCAAATCATTTTCTTTTAAAGCTTTTTCAAATCTACTTATTATATTCTTATTTCTAATATATGTCGCTTCCAGTTTAGTATCATAAATCTTATATTTATCAGTTGAGTTCTTATTAATATCAAGTAATGCAAGTCTAGCTTTGTCGATACAAGCTTTCGCATTAACTTCACCTTGATTAACATAAGCACCTATTAATATTTCAATAGCGATATCGCCAGGAATACCATTAGTTTCAATATTAAAATCTTT
>Ga0247611_10011520_pt1 | contig 10188 bp, 7 predicted proteins | sample 177DNAGHGhighgp2_FD_192422 | JGI IMG/M metagenome (GOLD analysis project Ga0247611, IMG submission 192422) | Sheep rumen microbial communities from Palmerston North, Manawatu-Wanganui, New Zealand - 1770 DNA GHGhigh gp2 | ecosystem: Host-associated > Mammals > Digestive system > Stomach > Rumen ... | reverse complement strand
CGGTCTCGAGGAACTGGAGTAGGGAAGTGCCCTCGAACCAAGGCGTCCTGTCGCTCTTCTTCACCACATTGTCGCCTTCTTTTGCCGAGAGCGGGAAACACGTAACGTCCTCTATTCCAAGTTGATTCGTGAGCTCAAGGTACTCGTTCTTAATCTTGTTGAAGACCTCTTCGGAGAAATCCACGAGGTCCATCTTGTTGACGGCAAGCACGATGTGCTTGATGCCAAGCAACGAGACGAGGAAAGTGTGGCGACGTGTCTGTGTGATGACACCCATTCGGGCATCGACAAGGATGATGGCAAGATTGGCAGTAGAGCCGCCAGTAATCATGTTGCGGGTGTATTGCTCGTGTCCTGGAGTGTCGGCGATGATGAACTTGCGCAAGTTCGTCGAGAAGTAGCGATAAGCCACATCGATTGTGATGCCTTCCTCGCGTTCTGCCTTCAATCCGTCAAGCAGCAGGGCATAGTCAATCTCCCCCGCTCCGGCATTACCCACTCGCTTTGAGTCGCGCTCGAGGGCTTGCAACTGGTCTTCGTAAAGTTTCTTGCTGTCGAAAAGCAGACGTCCGATAAGGGTTGACTTGCCATCGTCCACACTGCCGGCAGTAAGTAATCTGAGGAGCGACTTACGCTCGTCAGCGTCGAGGAAGGCCTTGATATCGACCCCACTCCCTTGCCCCTCCCGTGGGAGGGGAGTTATATCTTTTGTCATATATAATTGTATTTTATGTTATCTTAGGGGAGAGGGGTCAGAAATATCCTTCTCTTTTCTTTTGTTCCATGGATGCTTCCTGATCGAAGTCGATGACACGTGTGGTGCGTTCGCTCTTCGTTGTTGTCATCATCTCCTCCACAATCTCTTCGACGGTTGTGGCGTTGCTTTCCACGGCTCCCGTCAAGGGCCAGCATCCAAGGGTGCGGAATCGAACCATGCGCATGTGAATCTTCGGAACAAGTTCTTTCGGCAAGCGGTCGTCATCGGCCATGATGAGGTTGCCGTCAATCTCTACGCACGGACGTTCCTTTGCGAAATAGAGGGGCACAATGGGGATGTTCTCGAGTCGGATGTATTGCCAAATGTCAAGTTCCGTCCAGTTGCTGAGAGGGAATACGCGAATGCTTTCTCCCTTGTGTATGCGACTGTTGTAAATGTCCCAAAGTTCAGGGCGTTGGTTCTTAGGGTCCCACTGATTGAACTGGTCGCGGAAACTGAAGATGCGTTCCTTTGCCCTCGACTTCTCTTCATCACGACGAGCTCCGCCGAAGGCTGCATCGAACTTCCACTTGTTCAGGGCATCGAGCAAGGCTTTTGTTTTCATCAGGTCGGTATGCACTTTGCTGCCATGCGTGAAGGGTCCCACGCCTGCTTTGAAAGCCTCCATGTTGCTCTCTACAATCAGGTTCCAACCATGTTCTTTTGCATAGCGGTCGCGGAACTCAATCATCTCGTGGAACTTCCATTTCGAGTCGATGTGCATCAGAGGGAAAGGCACTTTGCCTGGCGCGAAAGCCTTTTCTGCAAGGCGTACCATCACGCTGCTGTCCTTGCCGATGCTATAGAGCATGACGGGATTCTCGAATTCTGCTGCCACCTCTCGGATGATGTGGATGGACTCTGCCTCGAGTTCCTGAAGGTGGCTCAAACGATATTCTTCCATTTATTGTCTATATGTTTTTGTTTATAAGTTCAATTACTGCTTCCACCTCTTCTTTCAACGTCATTTTACTGGTATCGAGACTGAGGTCGGGGTTTGTGGGAGCCTCGAAGGGGGCACTAATGCCTGTGAAATCCTTCACTTCACCACGACGGGCACGGGCATAGAGGCCTTTCACATCACGACGCTCACATTCAGCAAGAGGCGTGGCGATATACACTTCGCGGAAGTCTTTTTCGCCAATAATCTTGCGAGCCATCTCTCGAAGTTCTGTGGTAGGAGAGACAAAACAAGCTATTGTGACGATGCCCGTATCCACAAAGAGCTTGCCAATTTCTGCAATTCGACGGATGTTCTCGCGTCTGTCCTCTTCCGAGAAGCCGAGGTTGGAGTTGATGCCTGCACGAATGTTGTCTCCGTCGAGAATACGACAAAGGATGCCCCGATTGTGCAACTCGCGTTCCACACCAATTGCTACGGTACTCTTTCCGCTACCGCTCAGGCCTGTCATCCAAATCATTATGCCGCGCTGATGAAGTAGGGATTCCTTGTCCTCACGGCTCAGCATTTTGTCGAAGATGGGGTATATGGTATTTAACGAATCGGCCATATTATTGGAATTACAAATACACTAATTATGAAAACTATGATGTTCATGGGCAAACCGACCTTCACGTAATCTGTGAACCGATAGCCTCCGATGCCTTGCACAAGCAGGTTGGTTTGATAGCCGATAGGTGTGCTGAAGGCAGCAGACGCTGCGACGCAAATGCAGATAAAGAAAGGCATCGGATCGACTCCCAACTTTTCCGCAACTGCCAATGCCAAAGGAAAGGCGAGGGCAGCTGCTGCATTGTTCGTAATGAGTTCAGTGAATAGGTTCGTGATGATGAACAGAATGGCAAGCATGGCATAAGGTCCATGTTCTGTCTGTCCGATAACGTCGGCACAAGCAATGATGATGTCGGCTATCTGGTCAGCGAATCCCGAATTCTGCATGCCTTTCGAAATGGCAAAAGCACAGGCAATCGTGACCAAGACATCCCAGCTGATGTACTTGCTATACCTGCGAGGATTGAATATCTTTGTCCAAGCCATGATGACTGTTGTCACGCAAACGAAGAAGAACATATCGAACTTGAAACCAGGCACGGCTTCTCTGACGAATGGCAACTCACCAACTGTGGCTCCAACTATCATCAAAACGAGCAAGATAAGGGCTAGATAGCGTTTCTTGTGGTCTAGTGGCTGATTGTCGGCATCGTAGCTTGAAATGAGGAAAGAAGTTGTTTCCTGATAGGTTTGGACAAACTTCTCGTCGGTATCGAGCAGCAGCGTGTCGTGGTTTTGCAGAGGCATGTTCATCCAGTCTCCGCTTAGAAGTGTGCCACCTCTGCGAATAGAACGAACCGTAGCACCATATTGTCGGTAGAAGTCAAACTCTCGAAGCGTCTTTCCCAATCCGTTGAAACGGCTTCGCAGCACTATCTCGACACGATGAACACCCTCGGCTTTCTCGTCGTCATCCGTTTCGCTTTCTCTTGTTTCGGGCAAGAGATAATGACTATAAAAGATAAGGTATGCAAGGCCTACTATGCAAATGATGATGCCAACCTTACCCAACTCGAACATGCTCATTCCCTCTCTGCCGGATTCTTGGATGAGACCATCCACAACAAGGTTCGTGCTTGTGCCAATCAGGGTACATATTCCACCCAGAACTGTTGCGTAGCTCAAGGGAATGAGGAACTTTGTGTGTGAAAGTCCTACCTTTCTCGCCCAGTTTTTAATGATGGGAGCAAAGATGACTACGACTGGCGTATTGTTCAGAAAGGCTGAGAGGGTGGCTATAGTTGGCAGAAGCTTTGCGTTGGCTCGAGTGACAGTAGTGTGTTTGTGAGGCAAAAGGGTTAGGATGATGCGCTCCAGTATGCCGCTTCTTCTCACGCCTTCGCTAACGAGAAAGAGCAGGGCAACGGTAATCATTCCCTTGTTCGAGAAGCCTTCCAGGCATTCTTTGGGCTGAAGAATGCCTGCACAAAGCATCATCACAACACAACTGAACAGAATGAGTCCAGGCTTCAATCTGTCTGCTATGAGTGCCCAAACCATGAACACCAAGCAAAAGGCTACAAAATATACACTAAACATATTATCCGAACAATTCTCTTACAGCTTCTACTACTCTGCGGACTGGCACCAGTTCTATCTTGTATTGTTTCTTGTCGAGCCCATTCATGTTGTGTGATGGAATGAGAATGCGTTTGAAACCAAGCTTTTCTGCTTCCGCAATTCTTTGTTCTATACGTGATACTGGCCTTATTTCTCCGCTCAAACCCACTTCGCCAGCCATGCAGACATCGCCTTCGATGGGCATATCTCCATTACTGGAAAGTACTGCTGCAATCACGCTCAGGTCGATTGCGGGATCTGTTACACGGAGTCCTCCAGCTATGTTCAGGAAGACATCTTTCTGGGCAAGTTTGAAGCCGACACGTTTCTCGAGAACTGCCAGAAGCATGTTGAGTCGACGACCATCAAAGCCTGTCGTGCTTCTTTGTGCAGTTCCGTAAGCTGCCGTGCTGACCAAAGCCTGCGTCTCAATAAGGAAAGGTCGCACACCTTCTATCGAGCAGGAGATGGCCACACCTGAGAGTCCTTCGCGATTATCCGTGAGAAGCAGTTCGCTTGGGTTGCTTACCTGTCGAAGCCCGTCGTGTCGCATCTCGTAAATACCCAGTTCGCTCGTGCTCCCAAAGCGGTTCTTCATGCTTCGAAGGATGCGGTAAAGGTGGTGCTGGTCGCCTTCGAACTGGAGGACGACATCAACGATATGCTCCAAAACCTTTGGTCCTGCCAGGGATCCTTCCTTATTAATATGGCCGATAAGAAGAATTGAAGTTCCTCCCGACTTTGCGTATCTGAGCAGAGCTGCAGCACATTCCCTGATTTGGGCAAGTGAACCTGCAGACGATTCGACTGTTTCTGTTTGAACAGTTTGAATGGAGTCGATGACAACTAGGTCCGGCTTCATCTCTTCGATGTGCTGGAAGATTTGTTCGAGCGAAGTTTCACAAAGCACGAAGAGCCCTTCGTTGACTGGTCCTAACCTGTCTGCTCTGAGCTTTATTTGCCTTGCACTTTCCTCGCCACTCACATAGAGGATGCGTCTTCCTTGCAGTTGAAGGACCGTTTGTAGCGTGAGTGTACTCTTGCCGATGCCAGGTTCGCCACCAAGAAGAACGAGGCTTCCTGGCACTAGACCCCCGCCAAGAACGCGATTCAGCTCGCCATCGCCCATATCGATGCGTGGCTCAGCACCAGCTTCGATGGTGTGAAGTTGTTGAGGAGCAGGGCGTTCCAAAGTGGTTTGACTCGCAATCTTACCCATAGAAGGCTTTGATGGAGCCGCAATCTTCATTTCCTTCATCGTGCCCCAGCGATTGCAAGCGGGACATTTGCCCATCCACTTCACGCTTTCTTGCCCGCAATAGTCGCAGACGTATACTGTTTTGTCTTTTGCCATTCCTTATAGTTTCTTCATGCTCAACGAGATACGCTCCCTTTGTAAATCTATTCCTACAACTCGAACCATTACCTGTTGTTGCACTTTTACAACGGTTGTCGGATCTTTCACATAGTGGTCCGCAAGTTGCGAAACATGCACCAAACCCTTAATGTGAACACCTATATCGACGAAGGCGCCAAAGTTAGTGATGTTTGTCACGATTCCAGGAAGCACCATACCTTCGCGAAGGTCGCCGATTTCGTGTACTGTCGGATCGAAAGCAAAGGCATGAAGCGGTTTTCGTGGGTCGAGACCAGGCTTATCGAGCTCAGTCATAATGTCCTTCAAGGTTGGCAAACCCACATCACCACTCACATAGCGATTGACATCTATCTTGTCCCTGAGTTCCTTGTTGGCCATGAGCTCCGCCACAGAACACTTTTGGTCGCGAGCCATTCGCTCAACCAACTCGTATCTTTCGGGGTGGACTGCACTATTGTCCAGCGGTTCGTCTCCACCTTTTATGCGAAGGAAACCAGCCGATTGCTCGAAGGCTTTTGCCCCCAGACGCGGCACTTTCATCAACTCTTTGCGAGAGTGGAAAGGCCCGTTCTCACGGCGATAGCGGACAATATTCTGTGCGAGAGAAGGTCCGAGACCGCTCACGTAAGTCAACAACCACTGACTCGCGGTATTGAGGTTCACGCCAACTCTGTTCACACAGGCAATCACGGTATCTTCGAGACTCTTTCTGAGAGCCGTTTGATTGACGTCCTTCTGGTATTGTCCCACGCCAATGCTCGACGGATCTATCTTTACGAGTTCGGCTAGGGGGTCCATCAATCGCCGACCTATGCTGACAGCTCCCCTGACGGTCACATCCTCGTTGGGGAACTCTTCACGCGCAATCTCGCTGGCACTATAGATGCTGGCTCCATCTTCGCTCACGCTGTAAATCTCCACACCTTCAGGAAGGTCAAGATGCCGCACGAAATCTTCGGTCTCCCGACCAGCTGTTCCATTGCCGATACTGATGGCTTGGACGCCATACTTCTCGACAAGATTCTGGACGGTCAACATCGCCTTAACGCGCTCAGCTCGAGGAGGGTGGGGGAAGATGACATCGTGATGGAGGAGATTGCCTTCCGAATCGAGACAGACGACCTTGCAACCTGTTCGGAAGCCTGGGTCAATCGCCATAACACGCTTCTGTCCGAGGGGCGAAGCCATCAGCAGTTGCTCCAGATTACTAACGAATATTCGGATGGCTTCCTCGTCTGCTTTTTGCTTTGACGAAGCGCCAAACTCGTTGCTGATGCTGGGTTCGAGGAGTCGCTTGTAACCGTCTTCGACTGCTTCATATACGGCTTTGCTGCATTCGTTGTTGCCTCTGACGAACTGTCTGGCTATTCGTTCCATAGCCGGTTCGTCGTCAACACAGATCGAGACACGCAGGATGCCTTCAGCCTCACCTCGCCGCATAGCCAGCAAACGATGGCTGGAACAGCGTTTCAGGGGTTCCGTCCAATCAAAGTAATCGCGATAGTTCTGTCCTTCTATATCTTTGCCTTTGATGACTTTGCTCTGTATCTGAGCATGAATGGAGAAGGTCGTTCTGAGCGTTTGCCTTGCTCGTTCGTCCTCGCTCACGCGTTCAGCTATAATATCCTTTGCCCCTTGAAGGGCTTCTTCCGCACTTAATCCTTCTTTGTATTTAGCGTTCTTAATCAATACGCTAAGTGGCGTGAAGGTTTGTTTCATTATAGCATCGGCAAGAGGCTCAAGTCCGGCCTCGCGAGCAACTTGGGCACGCGTCCTGCGCTTTTGCTTGTAGGGGAGATAGATGTCTTCCAAAGTGGTTGCATCCCAACACTCCTCGATTCGGGTTCGCAGTTCCGGAGTGAGTTTTCCCTGTCCCTCTATAGTGGTGAGAATGAACTCCTTGCGGTGCTCCAACTCGTTGACATTGTCGAGTTCTGCAGCCACCTGAGCGACTTCGACATCCGTCATTCCACCAGTCGCTTCCTTACGATAACGGCTGATGAAGGGCACTGTGGCGCCTTCCTGCAGCAAGTCGACAACTTGTCGCACATATTTTTCCTTGAGGCCAGTTCGTTCGGCAATCAGGTTGTAGTTCATACTCATTCGTTCTAACGGACTGCAAAGATACGAATTTTAATTGAAAATTAAAAACGGAATGTTAAAAAAAGTTCATTATTTTCTGCTGAAATTCTTTATTCGACCATGAATAATTCTTTACAAAACACAAGTTGAGATTTTATGCAAAATGTTGTAAAGATTTTTTCCTAACGCTACAATTCTGGTCACGAAAGGTCGAAATTTCAAACATGGGCAAGGTCGTTTGGAAACATCAAAGGTGACGTTTGCCAACTTCACACGCCTAAATTGCCATTTTAACGTGCTTTGTAAGGCTCCAAAACACGCCAAAATTGCCACTTTTTCGTGCCAAATCAGAAATCCTGACATTGCAACACCTTGACTCACAAACACATAACCAACTCGCTAAAACTACGTTCTTTTCAGCCTCGGCACTATTTGACCTCAAATAACGCAAGGAAAACGAGTCAGAATAGCGAATTTTCTTGACAAATTTTGTATTTCGAATTAATTTTGAGCTTCAGTTACAAAACAATTAGAGCCGCAGAAAAACTGCAGCTCTAATAATCCTAAGTGACTCCGGAGGGATTCTAACCCTCGACCTTCAGAACCGGAATCTGACGCTCTATACAGCTAAGCTACGGAGCCAATGTTAATTCATAATTCATAATTCTTAATTCATAATTAAGATCATGTCCTAAGTTTCGCGAAAAGAATAATTGTGAATTATGAATTATGGATTGCCTAGAAAGGCAGATCGTCTGTTGCGCTTGGTGCCTCGAAGGGAATCGTGGCAGGTTGTTCAACCTGAGGAGCTGGAGCTTCTGAAACTGCCTGAGCCTCTGGGGCGGCTGTGGGAGCAGCCTGACCTCTATCGATACGGAAAGCGCGTACATCGTTGAACCAACGGCCGTTATATTCGTGAGCGTCTATGTCAAAGTGAACTGTCAGCGTTTCACCAATTTGAATGTTGAAGGCTTGCAAGCGGTCAACGCCAAATACGTCGAACACCAGCTTTCTGGGAAACTCTCCTGGAACCTCCAAAACATACGACTTTGCCTTCCATTCGTTACCTGTTCTGTTGCTCACTCCACCGCGTTCGTTGAACTCGGCAATAATCTTTCCTGTTAATTCCATATTGTGTGTTTGTTTTAAGAATTTGGCTGCAAAGATATAAAATAAAGTTTAAAGTTTAAAGTTTAGAGTTTAAAGTTTTTCTTTTTGCGTGTTTTTTTCTACTCTTTTCTTTGTGATAGCACGAAAAAAAACTATCTTTGTCGTGCAAAAGTATACACATAACTAATAAATAATATGAACTTCAAAGTATCAAGCACGGCTTTTTACGGCCGTCTGACTGCTGCCAGCAAGGTGATGGCAAGCAAGAACTCTATGCCCATTCTGGATTGTTTCCTGCTCGATGTTGCTGGTGGCACAATCACCATCACTGCTTCCGATAGCGAAAAGTATTTCATCACAACCGTTCCCACCATTGAACAGAGTGGCGACGCTCGCTTCTGCATTCCCGCAAAGACCCTTATCGAATCGATGAAGGAACTGGCCGAGCAACCCCTCAACATTGGTTACAATCCCGATACTCAGGAGGTGAAAGTCGTTCACAACTCAGGTTCTTTCGTTGTGATGGCTATGGACGCAGCTCCCTATCCAATGGCAAAGACGGTCGGAGAGGATGCAACCCGCTTCGAGATGCCTGCCAGCGTTCTCCTCAACGGCATCAATCGTTGCCTCTTCGCAACTGCAAACGACGAGATCCGTCTCGTCATGAACGGCATATATGTCGACATCAGACCTGACAGCATCGTGTTCGCCGGAACTGATGGTCGCAAGCTTGTCCGCAACACGAACAAGTCTGTCAAGAGTGGTTTGACAGCAGGCTTCATCCTTCAGAAAAAGGTTTCTGCCATCCTGAAGGCTGTCCTGACGAAGGAAGACGAGAATATCACAATCGCCTTTGACAACGAGAAGGCTACCATTTCATCAGCCGACATGATGATGCACTTCCGTCTCATCGAAGGCCGTTACCCCAACTACAATGCCGTCATTCCTGAGAACAATCCCTTCTCAGCTCGCGTCGACCGTCAGGCCTTGATTAGTGCATTGAAGCGTGTCAGCGTCTTCTGCAACCAAAGCAGCGGCCTCGTTAAACTCGAACTCGGCAACAACAACATCAAGTTGACTGGTCAGGATAACGAATATGCAACAAGAGCTGAGGAATTCATCCTTTGCGAATATACAAGCAACCCCATAAGCATTGGCTTCAGCTGCACATTCCTGCTCGAGATAGCAGGCATCTTGGATAGCGAAATGCTCAAGATCGAGCTGGCAGATCCAAGCCGTCCTGGCGTGATTCGTCCTGCCGACGATAACCCAGAGGACGAGGTTCTGATGCTGCTTATGCCTATGCGCGTAGAAGATTAAACAATGAAACTCAATCTCGAGAGGCCAATCATCTTCTTCGACCTCGAGACGACAGGCTTGACGATAGGCAAGGACCACATCGTAGAGCTGTGTTACATTCGCCTCGAACCTAATGGAAACGAACGGGCAGAGACGCTCCGTTTCAATCCCGGCATACATATTCCGAAGGAGAGCAGCGACATTCATGGCATCACAGACAAAGATGTCAAAGACTGTCCTGCTTTCAGGGATAAGGCTGCAGAACTGGCGAAAGTCTTCGAAGGCTGCGACCTGGCAGGCTATAACAGCAATAAGTTCGATGTGCCGATGCTGGCAGAGGAATTTGCCATTTGCGGCATAGACATCCACATCAACGAGAAGAAGTTGATTGATGTACAGAACATCTTCCACAAGATGGAACAGCGAACTCTTGTCGCTGCCTACAAGTTCTACTGCGGGAAGAACCTCGAGAACGCTCACAGCGCACTG
>Ga0247611_10011519_pt1 | contig 10188 bp, 5 predicted proteins | sample 177DNAGHGhighgp2_FD_192422 | JGI IMG/M metagenome (GOLD analysis project Ga0247611, IMG submission 192422) | Sheep rumen microbial communities from Palmerston North, Manawatu-Wanganui, New Zealand - 1770 DNA GHGhigh gp2 | ecosystem: Host-associated > Mammals > Digestive system > Stomach > Rumen ... | reverse complement strand
GATGACTTCGTCCGTCTCGGCGTCCTTTACCGTCACGCCCTGGGGCACTTCCAGGACGATGTCAGCCCCGTTCTTGCCCCGCTTGAGCGCCTCTCCGCCCGGCGAGCCCGCCTCCGCCCGGACCACTTTCCGGTAACGGAGGTGGATCAGGGTCCATAGCTGCGGATTGACCCGGAGGATGACATGGCCGCCACGGCCGCCGTCACCCCCGTCAGGACCGCCCTTGGGGACATATTTCGCCCGGTGAAGATGGGCCGAGCCGGCACCCCCGTGCCCGCTCGCGCAGAATATCCGGACATGATCGATGAAGTTTGATTCTGCCATGGTTCTTTCTTTACTTGCGCAAAGGTAGCGATTCTTTTTGAGAAAAAAACTGAAATCTTTCCCGTCTTTTCTTGCTAAAGCAAGAGGGTTTTGCTAAATTTGTCGCTTGAAATTTAAGGTAGTAGTGCATTTTTTTTGAAAACATAACCTTGTTTTCGCTCCCTTACGGCCCTGCCAAGGCCGTTGTGGAAGTGGATTTCCTTACCGTATAATGAATGTTTAACTATCTAAATAATACTCTTTTATGATCAACAAAAAATTACTTTATGAGCAGCCAGACTGCGAACTCCTCGTGGTACGATTCGAGGGGAACATTATGAGTGGCCCTGATAGCGCAAACAACGGCTACAATGGGAGTGGAAATGACCTCGGAGATTTGGATGACTAATAAGTTTCTGCGGTTATGAAAAAGTTATTCTATTCTTTTGCTGTCATAGCAGTTGCTATTGCAACAAGCGTTTCTTGTAACAAGAACGAGACTGACGTTGCTTTAAACGACAATGAAGTTAAAGAAGTAGTCCTTTCTTTTACCTCTCAGAAACCCGATCTGATGAGCGAGGAGGGCACAAAAACTGCTTGGAATTCTGGAGCACAGACTATTTACTGGAGTTCTTCGGATAAAATTCGAATCGCAATCAAAGTCGGTGACAATTGGCAAAATGCCAGCGGCAATGCTACATCTGACAAGGGACCGAAGCTCTATGTCTCCAACCAGGCCGGTAGTGATGCTGAGATAGTCAATTTCAAAGTATCCACATCATTCGTCACGGAAGCCACAGGCAACTATGCTTTCTATGGTATCTATCCTGATTCCTGTACATCCACAGATGCCAACTATGAGCACATGCCGTCAATAAACGTTACAATTCCTTCTGAACAGACTCCTCTGGCAGGTACTTTCGATCCTTCGGCAGATATCATGATTGCAGAATCCGCTGAGACATATACTGCTATCCCTTCAGACAAGACTGTATCTCTCAATTGGACAAGGCTTGTAGCACATGGTGATATCACTTTGAAAAAGCTCCCCAATTTTGAGGAAGGCGAAGTTATTCGTTCTATCACTCTCACTGCACAAAATGGAGCAGACTTAACTGGCCCTCATTTCATGGATCTTACAACTGGTGATTTCTCGCTTCAGAATAACGCATCAGCAGTTAATTCGGTAACAATCAAAGCTTCTGGTGAGAATCTTGCAAAGAATGCAGCCGGCAATATCGAGTTTTGGTTTGCCTCTCTTCCTTTTACCGCCACGTCGCTCAAGGCAGAAATCAAGACTAATAAGTATATCTATTCTAAGCAGTATGATGGCATAAGCAAGGAGTTTAAGGTCAATACCCGCAATATCCTCGGAATCAGCATGTCCAACTGTTCTCAGACAGATGCGCCTGCCGAGCAACTGATTGAAAACGGTACGTATGTTATTTCTACGAAATATGGTGATTCTGACCTCATGATGGTGGCCAATACCGGATCTGGTAATTATCAGAATTATGCAGAGCTCTCAACAACAGTTGATAATGGTAAGATAGTTGTCGATCCCAACGCCGCATGGGTTTTAACATATAACTCGTCAGAAGCGTGCTACTATATTGCAAATGCGGATACTGAGACAAAATTGTCAGGTTCTAGCAGGAGTTCAAATTTAACTCTAACAGCTAATGGCTCTCAGTTCTTCATCGAGGAGGTGAGTGGTGGGTATCATATTAAAACATCTGGTAGTGAGCCTAGATGGATTGGATATAACCACAATAACGGAGCCGGTCGATTTGCCCTGTATAAAGATGATTCCCAACAGCCTGGTGTTGTTTCGATTACTCCCGCTAAGATAAATGCCACACCGGTTCTTTCCATTAGCAATATTACTCTCCCTAATGGCGCTGCCATTACTTCTCCTGTAGCAATTACTCCTTCATCTAAGAAGTACATCAGCACAATTACTGTTAATGGCATTTACTCAGAGGACTCATGCACCAATGAAGTCAATAATCCTTGGCTCACAGTAACTGCTACAAATGATCAGCTTTCATATACTGCTCTTGCAAATGAAACTGGTGCTGAACGTACTTTGTACGTTAGCGTAAAGGGTGCTAATGATGATGGCGATGAAACTGCTGATATTGTGTTCTCTGTTACTCAACCTAAGCAGGTTAATTATAGCAATCAATGGGTACTGGTTACCAGTGAATCCGATCTTACGGAAGGTGACAAGATCGTCATAGTTAACACGGGTGTGACTCTTGCAATGAGTACGACACAGAATACTAATAACAGAGGTTCGGTTTCAGTTGAAAAAGATTCTGAGGATGACAATGTACTTGTATTAATAGATAGTGATAATACACAGCAATTGACCCTTGGTAAGAGCAATAATCATTGGACTCTATATACTGGAGTGGGTTATCTGTACGCAGCATCTAGTAGTAGTAATCACTTAAAGACTCAGACAACAAATAATGCAAATGGGGAATGGACAATAGCCATTGATGCTTCCTCTCAAGCAACTATAACCGCTCAAGGGACCAATTCTCACAATGTCATCAAGAATAATGGAAGTCTCTTCTCGTGCTATACAGGTGGTCAGACTGAGGTAAAGATTTACAAGTGGATTGAAGACACAACATCACCTAAGGTTACTTTGGTTAAGACAGAGATTAATAATGTCGCTGCGGCAGGTGCTTCCAGCGTAGACGAAACAGGCGTATATACTCTTGCCAACGCCTCAGATGCAAATCTTACTGTAACGAGCGATGGCACTATAGTGACTGCTGCAAGCGCCGCTAACGGTACTGTCACATATTCTGTAGCTGCCAATACTGGTGCTGCACGCCAAGGCTGGGTTAAGATTGAAGTTGATGGTGGCAACAATGTTACTATTAATGTAAACCAGCTTGGGGCCGCGTACAATCTCACAATTGATACTCCTGCAAATGGTTCAATTGAAGCAACAGTTGGCGGAAGCGCGGCAGGTAGTACTGTTGGCGCTGGTGAAACCGTAACCATCTCTGCTAATCCCGATAGCGGATATAAACTCAGCGCATGGGATGTCTATAAGACTAGTGATGCATCAACAAAGGTAGAAGTAACATCTGGTTCATTTGTCATGCCGGCATACAATGTAACAGTTTCTGCTACATTTGTAGAGGGTGGTGATGGTTCATTGCAGAATCCTTTCACTGTTGCAGAAGCGATTGCCGCTTATCAGGAGAATAGCTCGATTGGCAACAAGTATGTTAAGGGCATTATCTGTCAGGAAGGTACAGGAAAGTATTGCTTTATGTCAGATGACGGTACGACAGATACTAAGTTTGAGCTCTACAATATTACTGGAAGCGTAACCGTTAGTGACCTTGAACTTGGGGATGGTGTTATTGCTCATGGAACAATTACTCTCTTCAACAATACCACGTACGAGTTTAACGGATGCGAGGTAGATGTCCATGTTAAAAAACCTACTTTCGACCCTGCAGGAGGCGAATTCGTTGAGAGCCAAAGTGTTGAAATTACCTCTACTGGTAGCACAAGCATTCGTTACACAACAGATGAGAGTAATCCCACTATAACAGTTGGCAATGTGTATTCTTCGGCTCTTAACCTTGCTTCAACCACTACGGTAAAGGCCGTTGGCATCAATGGAGCAGTATGCACTGGTGTTGCATCAGCGACATATACTAAAGTGGCTCCTTCATTCTCGGCATCACTTGCAAGTGAAACAACAACAGCCTCGATTGAAGTTGCTGCCAATGAAAGATCAGCAACTGTTTATGTTACTGGGAATGTTGCATGGACTGCTATGCCCGGAACAGGAGTTACTTTAAGCAAAAACTCTGGAACAGGTGCCGATAGTTTCACTATGACGTTCGAGGAAAATACAGATGTTGATAATCCAAAGAATAACACTGTTACTGTTTCTACAACAGCAGGAGTAGCAACCCAGAGTTACACTCTAACTGTTACTCAAAAGAAGAAGTCAAATGAAAGTTCAACAACTACTTATATATTCACGTCTAAGTCATGGGACGATGCCACTCATTCTTGGACATCAGGTCAAGATGGAAATCAGTTGACGAGTGGCCAAGGCGTTCAGATAACGACTGGGGTGTCAGGTGCTTATGCCACACTAAAAAGTACTTTAAGTGGTGTTTCAGAGGTGGTTGTTACTTATTCTACTAATGCAAGTAAAGGAGCGGGATCTATTGCTGTACAGATTGGAAGCAATACTGCTCATTCTCAAAGTGTGACAAAAACAGGTGGTACTTCTGACAGAACTCTGACTTATCCTATTAATCCTGCTGAAACCGGGGCTGTTAAACTTACCATAACATGCTCGACTAACAGTATTTACGTTAAGAGCATTGCTATTACGCACAATTGAAGCGAAACCGCCGGGGGCGGCGGGGGGCAACAGCCCACAGCTTCAGTTACGACGGAGAGTCCGCTTACGAGTGTGAGTTCAGAAGGGGCAACCCTTCTGGGCTCCTACTCGGGAGCGAGTTCAACTCCGACGGCGGCGTGGTTCAAATGGGGAACGAATTCCTCAAGTTTGAACAACACCGCTAATGCGACCTTGAACGGAGAAAGTTTCAGCGCTTCAATCTCCGGCCTCAATCCGGGTAGTCCCTATTATTATAAGGCATACGTTACGGTCTATGGTACGGGGGACTATGCTTCCCAGAGCCAGGATTTCGAAGGAAGTGTTAAAAACTTCACCACCAAGAAGGTAGCAACCGCGACCGTTGAGAATTCAGCAGCTACGAATGTGATGTCAAGCGGAGCGACCCTTAATGGTTCATACAGCGGTGCTTCAGGAACGATCTCAGACCGTGGATTCCGTTACAGGAAAGTCGGGACCAGCAGTTGGACCACTGTAGGACTCAGTAGCGGCAGTTCGCCTTTCTCTACCACAATCTCCGGCCTGGATCCGAGCACTCAATATGAGTTCCAGGCCTATGTGACCGAATTGGACGAGAGCCAGGGAACCAATGGCGTCTATGTGGATCGCTGGGCAAGTGGTACGCTAACGTTCACTACGACCGCTGCACCTGCCCAGACGGGCTGGCAGGCGTATCTGAGCGATTACGGTATGCCGAACGTGTCGGGGCTGGGTCTGTCGCTGCGACAGAGCGGAACCAATACCACCCGCGACGACAAGTGGTACAGCGTCAATACGTCCAACAGCAATCGCCAGATTGCTATCCATACTTATTCACAGGGCGCTCCCGGCAACGCTGAAACGTTGAGCTACGTGGTGCTCTACGATCAGACTAAGTATGCGCCGGTATGGACGTATCATGTGATGAATACCACTAACTGGCCGGACAACTCCGTCGGCCGCAATGAGGATTGGGGCAGTGACCCTGCCATCAGCCTTACGCAGCAGACAGGTTTGGATAATGCCAGCGCAGTCGGTTACAGCAGAGGCCACTTGGTCGCGTCGGAGTACCGGCAGACCACCGTCAAACAAAACAAGCAGACCTTCTACTACTCCAACCAGGCCCCTCAGTGGCAGGATGGATTCAATGGCAGTGGAACCGGTATCGGTGAAGGCATCTGGCAGAAGCTTGAGAATAGAGTGAGAAGCCTGGCACCGTCAGGCACAACAATGATGTATGTCGTCACGGGTGTGCTGTATGAAGGGACAACTACGACTTTGCCGAGCAATGGTAAGAACGTCCCCATCCCCAGCCACTTCTACAAGTGCATCATGAGATGCACCTTTAGCGGTGGCACGGTCACGGGGGCTCAGGGAATCGCCTTCGTCTACACGAATGAATCCCACGGCAGCGACAGCTACTACAAGGCCAGCTACGTTACCAGCATCAACGATATCGAGACGCGAGCCGGGTTCGACTTCTTCGCCGCAGTTCCCGCTACTTATCAGGACTCCGCGGAAGCGAACACGGATGCAAGTTGGTTTACATCCGGATCCAACATCAGTTCGATCGGCGGCAATAATTGGGGTAGTTTCTAATGACAAGCAAGATATTCAGATTATTCGCCGGGGCGGCGCTCGCAGGAGCTGCCGCCCTTGCGTGTTCCCGCGAGGTGATGGACCCTGCGGAAGAGGTGGATTCCGCCACAAGCCGGACGGTCGTTTTCCATGCCATGGGGTCCCAGACCAAGGCGCAGTTCGGTCAGAAGGACGGCGAAACCTGGCCGACCCTATGGACCAGCCATGACAGCGAGGTGAAACTCTCGCTGAATTACGGCGGTGCCATAGCGGCGGCGGTCACTCCGTCTGAAGATTTCCGCAGTGCGTCTTTCAGCGCGACCATTGATTTCAGCGAATTCAGCGCGCCCTATACCTATTATTCCGTGTCTCCTTCATCTGTGGCGATGGCGCTCAGCCCGAGCCGCGAGGCATGGAAGGTAAGCATCCCTTCGGTGCAGACGCCTTCGGCCGGATCTCCGGACGAGAGCGCTCTCATCATCGCTTCTACCAGCGATACTTACCAGGATTCGGACGCTGCCAGTAACGTGAACCTTTATTTCAATCACCTGACGGCATACGGCTGCATCTCCATTACCGGACTCGACCTTAGCGGGAAGACTGTCCAGGCGGTGGAAATAACGGCCACACAGCCTTTTGTCGGCGACTGGTACTGGAAATGCGAGAGCCATGATCTTATCGACTATGGAGCATCGTCCACGCTGACCATCAATACCAACCACGCTGACCAGGTCTGGTTCGGCTGCGCCCCGGTGGATATGTCCGACCAGATCTGGGTCGTGTCGCTCGTTACCGATGCCGGGACCTATAAAAAGGAAATCCTTCTGGAGGGCTCGTATGAACTGCAAGCGGGTGTCGTGGCCATGATTTCGGTGGATATGTCCGTGGATACGGATTTCATTCAGGCCGGCTCGGGTTCAGGCGATTTCGAACTTGTTACGGACGCTTCGACCTTGGCGGTCGGGGATGAGGTGCTGATTACTGATATTGACGGAACATACGCAATGGCAGACAATGCCGGCAATTATCGCAATGCGGTCAGCATTACGACGGAAAATAACGTGATTTCGTCTGTCGGGGATGCCTGCATTCTCACTCTTTCCGCTGGCAGTGCGGATGACACATGGGCCTTTCACGCTAGTGACGGCTATCTTAATGCGACTTCCAGCAAGAATACATTAGGCGTTGCCAATGCGATTTCCGAGACAAGTAGCTGGGCTGTCAGTATTGTCAGTGGCGAGGCTACTGTCGACGCATTGAGTGGCTCCTATAACCGGCTTAGGTATAACTATAATCAGGGCGCTCCGCGTTTCAGCGCCTATGGCTCCACTACCGGTTTGCCACTCGTTTCCATCTATCGGCGCAGCGCCGGCGGAGTTTCCGCCCATGATCCTCTTCTGGAAAAGACGAACTACGGCTGCTATCTTGGGAGCGGTCTCGAATGGGAATATAATCCCGGGACGGACCAGGTGACGCGCTGTTACAACGGCGCCGGCGTCCAGACTTACACATTGATCAACGCCGAGAATGTTGAAGAGCTGGAGATGATCGGTTATCAGCGCGACAAGTTGAAAGGTGACAGCTTCAGCGTTTCCGTCAACTGGCGCCGCGGCACGAGCTCTGTCCATAACAGTTCATACAATATGACGGTCATCAAGGAGGACGGCCCGAAGGTCTGGCTCAGCGCCGGGAATGGCAAAGGTGTCATCATCAAAAAGTAATGGGCTATGAAAAAGATTGTTTTGACCATTCTCGCAGCCCTTTGCTGCTTTACCCTCGCCCATGCCGTTCCGGCTTATCGCGGCCTCATTCCCTATACCCAACCCGATGGAAGCGTGATTCAAATCCGTCTCCATGGCGACGAATTCTGCCACTGGGTCACGGATGCCTCCGGCCAGGTTCTGGAAATGGATGCCGCCGGATATTACCGTCCTTCGTCGTCTTCCCAGCTTAAGGCCCGGAAGGACGCGGCGAGAATCCGCCGTGCGGCCGTGAACGCAAAACGCCTCGCTCCGGCCAAGGCCGGGATTGCAAGCGGTACCAACAAGAGATTCTTAGTGATTCTGGTATCTTTCAGCGATATCGATTTCAAGATTTCCAATAGCCAGCAGGCGTTCTCCAATCTGATGAACCAGGTGGGATACTCCGTTAACGATGGAACCGGTTCGGTACGGGATTTTTATAACGATAATTCCCACGGCTATTTTGTCCCGAATTTTGATGTCGCCGGGCCTTATAAGGTTTCCAAAACGGCTAGTTACTACGCCGGATCTTCTGGTACTGACTATGCTGAGGTCGCATTTTATGAGGCCTGCCAGAAGGCAAACAATGATATTGACTTCTCTAACTATGACATTGACGGTGACGGGACTGTGGATATGGTTTTCTTCTACTATGCAGGATATAACCAGGCCGAGGGTAAGGCGAATACGATATGGCCCCATCAGTATACGTTCCAGGCGACAGATTATTATAATGAGAAATTCGATGGAAAGAAACTTGGTAGCTATGCCTGCACGTCTGAACTGAAGGGAACCAGCGGCACCAATATGTGCGGTATCGGCACGGCCTGCCACGAGTTCGGTCACGCCATGGGTCTTCCGGATTTCTACGATGCGGATTACGAGGAAAACGGCCTTAGTGCCGCTATGTTCTCTTTCTCAACGATGGACAGCGGCTCCTACAATAATGAGGGCAGGACTCCGCCGTATTTTACGGTACAGGAGCGTATATTGCTCGGCTGGATCAATGAGGCTGACGCGTTCAGGGAGTTCGACGCTTCCGGCAACTATACTATCGGCTCTGTCGATAATAATATCGCATACAGGACGCCTACCGACAAGGACGGTGAATATTTCGTCTATGAGTGCCGTGGCAAAAACGGCTGGGATGCAGGACTTCCTGCCAACGGCCTCATTGTCACCCATGTGGACAAGTCGACCCGAAGTGTTTCCATACTGAACAGCAGCGGCAATGCCATCAGCCAGACGGCCTCGTCCCTCTGGAGCAATTGGGAACAGTACAATTCAATCAATGAGAACGGCAATCATCCCTGCTGCTACATCGTTCCTTCAGCCGATCAGTCGAACCTGATGTTTGGTTATAAGTATTATTCCCAGTCCCAGCAATACTACTACGACTCCTCTTACGATGCGAAGATCCCTTTCCCGTCCGGTTCAGGCAACAACAGGGTGAATTCCTATACGGCCATGAGTTGGAACGGCGTGGTTTCCGAAATCCAGCTGTCGGACATCGCGTACTCCAACAATCAGGTAACGCTCTATGCTACAGCACCTTCCAATGTGCTGAACTATAACGTTATCGCCAATCCGGGTGGCGGAGTCTATGTTGCTGGAAGCAGTTTCACGCCGAAACTTGAAGTGAGTGATGCGCAGCCGGTAAGTTCCGTGCAATGGTACTTTGATGATGAACCGCTCGGTGGAGTCATCTCGCTTTCACCCTTCCAGGGACCGTCGGTCCAGCTCAGCGCCGGGCAGCACCTTGTGGAAGCGCACCTGAGCCTCCAGGATGGCAGCACCAAGATACTAGAGTTGATTCTCACCGCAAACTAAGCCAGAGCGCGGTCGCGATTAACACGAGTAGCAGAAACTTACCGTCACTTGCGGCAAAGTTGCTGCTACTTGAATGTAATAACACTGGACTTATACCTCCAGCGCCTGGATTTCTTCGACGGTGAGGCCGGTGAGTTCTTGAATCGTAGCCGAATCAAACCCCTTTGCCAGCATCGCCTTGGCGATCTCGGCCTTGCTTTTCGCTTCACCTTTCGCTTCACCTTTCGCTTCGCCATCCCTGAATCCATCATCATACGAGGCTTCCTTAATCATCCGGGCACGATATGCCGTAATCTTTGAATCGAAATATTCCATAAGTTCCTCCTCTGTAAGGTGTTTGGT
>Ga0247611_10011517_pt1 | contig 10190 bp, 9 predicted proteins | sample 177DNAGHGhighgp2_FD_192422 | JGI IMG/M metagenome (GOLD analysis project Ga0247611, IMG submission 192422) | Sheep rumen microbial communities from Palmerston North, Manawatu-Wanganui, New Zealand - 1770 DNA GHGhigh gp2 | ecosystem: Host-associated > Mammals > Digestive system > Stomach > Rumen ... | reverse complement strand
TATAAAAACTAATTCTTTAGGATTTGGTATTGGTGTTAGTGCTGTTAAAAATGATCAAGAATTTATTAATGCCTTAGATTTAGTATTTAAATGGGATGATGAGGCAATAATAGAAGAATATATTATTGGTAGAGAATTCTCTGTATCTACTTTAAATTATGAGGTAATGCCTGTATTAGAATCATTACCACTTAATACAAAAGATGATAAGGTTGGTATGAATTTAGTTGGTATTAAATCTAAAAGATGTCCAGCTGAGATTGATAAGAAATTAAGTGATAAATTACAAGAATATGCTTTAAAGGCTTCTAAATTATTAGATTTAAAAGCATATTCTAAGATTGATTTTTTAGTTAAAGAAAGTGGAGAAATATATTGCACTAAATGTGATTCATCTCCATCTTTAAGTAAATATTCTCATTTTAGTCAAGCTTGTTTAGAAGCTAATATTAATTATTCAAATTTAGTTAATAGAATAATTGAATTAAGCCTAGATAAGAATAAATAACATATAGAAGGTGAAATTATGATATTAAGTAAAGATGTTGAAAAGATATTATCAGTAATAACTGAAATGTCAAAAGAAGAAAACTACTATAAGTTATTAGAAGATATATTAGAAGTAGGTATGCAAATATCTAATTGTGATGGTGGTACTTTATATTTATTGAATGGTGATAAATTAGAATTTTTCTTTATGATTACTAAATCATTAAATATCAAGGATGGTGGTAAAGAAAAGAAAATTACTTTACCTCCAGTAGATATTAATTCACCTTCAGTTGCTGCACTTTGTGCTAAAACTAAAAATATTATAAATGTTCCTGATGTTTATAGTGATAAAACATATAACTGGGAAGGTCCTAGAAAATATGATGAGAAAACTGGTTATCATACTGAATCAGTTTTAGTATTACCTTTATTTGATAAGAAAAAGAATGTATTAGGTGTTATGCAATTAATTAACGCTGTATTATTTAAAAAAGTTGTTCCTTTTTCTTATGACGTTGAAAGAATATTATATTCTTTATCATGCTTATCTGGAATTCTTTTAGATAATATTAATTTATATGATAATTTAATGAATGAAAATAAAGAATATAAGAGAATATTAAAAGATATGGCTAATGAAGGTAAATTAGATAACGATTTAGCTAATAAATTAAATGAACAATAAGGAAGGATGTTAAAAATAAAAAATGGAACTAGTCCATTTTCTACTTACCTAAATCAAGAGATGCTTTGATTATTTCAAGCATCTTTTTCTTTTTCTCTTTACTTAAATTATTACACATGCTGAATACTTCATTCATGAAGTCGTCTTCTGAATCTAACTTAACATTTTCTATAGCATTTTTAAATTCTTCCTCATTGTTAGAAGAAATATATGATTTATCTAGAAGATAGTCAGTTGGTATTTTAAATATTTCACTCAATTTATTTAATTGATTAATAGATGGTTCTGATCTACCAATTTCCCATGAGGAAATAACATATTGTTTAACACCCATTATATTTGCTAAATCTGTTTGAGTTAATCTATTTCTTTTCCTTAGCTTAGTTAATTGTTCTTTGAATCCCATTTTTATCAACTCCATATTCATTTTAATATTTATTAAAAATATTTTCAAATAATTATAGTAAAAAATACATATTTTATTGAAAAATTTGTTATTGCATATTATAATAAAAATGTAATTTTTACATATTAAAATAATATGCTAACGAATAAATAGAGGAAGATAAGTATGAAAAAGAAATATGATGTTGTAAGATTTGTTGATAATAAATTTGAATTAGTAGTAAGAACGGATAAGGAAACAATTGTATATGAAAAAATATTTTGTTGTAAGTGATATTCATAGCTTTTATTTTCCTTTTATTACAGAATTACAAAGAAAAGAATTTGATATAAATAACGATGAGCATATTTTAATTTTTTGTGGTGATTTATTTGATAGGGGTCCTGATAGTAAAAAGGTTTATGAGTTTATTAAATCATTACCAGTTAGTAGAAGAATTCTTATTCGTGGAAATCATGAATATTTGTTTATCGATTTGTTGTATAAAGATGCTCCTGATTATTATGATATTTCTAATGGTACACTTAAAACCATTGATGATTTAACTGATAATAAATATTTAAATTTTTGTGATATGGTTTGTGATGAAAAATTAAAAGGAATAAAGAATTGGATCTTATCAAATGAATGGGTAGATTATTATGAAACCAACAACTACATATTTACACATTCATTTATTCCTCTTACAATTGATGACTCATCTTATATTAAACATATGTACAGTGTTGATGTTGGTTTCTTATCATTTAATCACAAATGGAGAAACGTGACACAAAAAGAGTTTGAAAATGCAACATGGGGATGTCCTTGGAAACTAGCAAAGCAAGGGCTAAATAAAACTGGGAAGACTATTGTTTGTGGGCATTGGCATACGTCAGATTTTTTTAATAATTTAAAGAATCTAAAATATAAGTATAACTTATATATTAGTAATCCAATATTTAAGTCTAAAAGATATAAATTGATAGGAATAGATGCATGTACAGCAGTTACTAATAAAGTTAATGTCCTCGTGCTTAGTGAAAGTGATTTATGATAAAAATGTGCAATTCTTACGCATCGAGAAACGAATTAGTGCGCAAAAACTGCGCATACATATTTGACAAAAAGCGCAAAAATTGTTATTATAATATCGGTGATATTATGAACGAATTAAAAAAAATAAGATTATCATTAGATATTAGTCAGACTGATGCAGCCAATTTATTAGGAATATCTAGAAGAACGTATCAAAAATATGAATCATTAGAAGATGAAAATGATAACAAATTAAAATATTATATTTTTAGATTAAATGACTTTAATAAATTGGATGAAGAGCATGGTATATTAAAAATTGATTACATAAAAAATAATATTAATATTGTTTTTTCTAAATATAATATTAATTTTTGCTATTTGTTTGGTTCCTATGCTAAAGGTAAAGCAACCCCATCTAGTGATGTTGATTTATTGATTGATACAGATGTAACAGGGCTTGATTTTTATGGTTTAATTGAAGAATTAAGAGTATCTTTACATAAGAAAATTGATTTATTAAAAGTTAATCAACTAAATAATAATCAAGAACTATTAAAAGAAATACTAAAGGATGGAATTAAAATATATGGATAATAATAAAACTCCTAAATATTTTATTGAAAAGATTTTGAAGGATATTATTTTTTGTATAGATAATTTAAAAGATGTTACACTTGATGAATTTAATTGTGATGAAGTATTATCAAGTGCTATTAGCTTTAAGTTTGTTCAAATCTCTGAAAATGTAAAAAAATTATCAAATGATATTTATAATATGTATCCAGATGTCCCTTGGATGAAAATAAGTGGATTAAGAAATAGAATTGTTCACGATTACGGTTCTATTCAACTAGATATTATTTTTGATACTGTAAAGAATAATTTGCCTGAATTAAAAATGAAAATAGAATCTATATTATAATACAAGGTTGTATGAGATTGGATGTCGTTTTTTTGTTTTAAATACAATTAAGGAAGACAAAGAATGGGATAAAAAGACTTCCGTGCATTTTTGCGCATAAGTGATAACAATCTCAAAAATTGACTACCTAAACTTTATAATTTGCCTTTTATTAATAAATATACAAATGCATTAGATTTATTAGATGATTATGATTATCAAAAGATTATAAAACAATCTGGAGATCTTAAAATTATTCATAAGATTTTAGAAGATTCCTTGAATGAAGTTAAATATCACAGATATGAAGAAAGCAATTAATTATATTCATTCTTTAATTTTTAACAGTATAATGTATAATAATAAATGAAATAATTCGTTAAGGAGTATAAAATGGGAAAAGTAATATTAGATTGGAAAACAGCTGAAAATTTTATAACTGATGCTTTTAAAGGATATGGTGTACCTGAAGATGATGCCAAGGTATGTACTGAAATATTATTAGAATCAGATAAAAGAGGTATTGAATCACATGGATGTAATAGATTTAAGCCTATTTATATTGATAGAATAATTGCTGGAATTCAAAATCCAGTTACTAATTTTGAAATTATAAAAGAAACTGAATGTACAGCTGTTGTTGATGGACATGATGGTATGGGTCAGGTTATTGGTAAAAGAGCTATGCAAATGGCTATTGATAAGGCTAAAAAATATGGTATGGGTATGGTTGCTGTTAGAAATTCATGTCATTATGGTATAGCTGGATATTATGCGACTCAAGCAACAAAACAAGGATGTATTGGTATTACAGGTACTAACGCTAGACCAAGTGTTGCCCCAACATTTGGTGTTGAAGGTATGTTTGGAACAAACCCACTAACTATTGGTATTCCAACAGATGAGCCATTTGATTTTGTTATAGATTGTGCATCAAGTATTACTCAAAATGGTAAGATTGAATATTATGAAAGAATCGGCGAGGATGTTCATCCTGGAACAATCATTGGTCTTGATGGTAAGCCAGTATTAGGTGATGCAGGTGTTGCCTTAAAGAAAATTAGAAATGGTGAGGCAGCTTTAACTACACTTGGTGGTATTGGAGAAGAATTAGGTGGATATAAGGGTTATGGCTATGCTTTAGCTGTAGAATTATTAAGTGCTGCTTTACAAGACGGATTATATGGTAAAGATTTAAATGGTAAGGATAAGGATGGTAATAAAGCACCTTACCATTTAGGACATTTCTTTATTGCAATCGACACAAATCATTTCTTAGGTGAAGATTTATGTAGAAAAAAATCTGGAGATATTATTAGAAAGATTAGAGAATCAAGAAAAATGCCTGGTCAAGAAAGAATTTATTCCGCAGGTGAAAAGGAATATTTAGTATGGCAACAAAGAAAGAATAGTGGTGTACCTATTTCAGAGCCAGTTCAAAAAGAAATGAGCGCAGTTAGAGATTCATTAAAATTAAATTATGTTTTCCCTTGGGAAAAGTAATAATTAATAAGAATTTAAAGTCTAAGTGATTTTCACTTAGATTTTTTCTTTATAAATAATTTAGGTAAACCCTTTTATATTTATAAATATAAATTATTATGATATACTTTTTAAAAAGAGGGTGTTGTTATGTTAATTGAAATAAAAGATGCTAGAAAAGAATATGGTAGTGGAGAATCATTAGTAAAAGCACTAGATGGTGTAAATTTATCATTAGATGAAGGTAAGGTTTATGTTGTTTTAGGTCCATCTGGTTCTGGTAAATCTACATTATTAAATATGTTAGGTGGTTTAGATGTTTTAACTAGTGGTGAAATTATAGTTGATGGAATAAACATTTCAAAAGCGAACAAAAAAGAAATGACTGAATATAGAAGAAAAATAATTGGATTTGTTTTCCAATTTTATAATTTAGTTCCAGATTTAACTGCACTAGAAAATATTGAGGTTGTTTCTGATATTTCTAATAAAGAAAATAATTTAGATATAGATGAAATAATGGAATCATTAGAAATATCTAATTTAAAGGATAGATTTCCAAGAGAATTATCAGGTGGCCAACAACAACGTATCGCTATTGCTAGAGCCCTAGTTAAAAATCCAAAGATTCTATTATGTGATGAATTAACAGGTGCCCTTGATACTAAATCATCAAGAAGTGTATTAAAAGTTATTGAAAAGGTTAATCAAAAATATCATACAACAATAATGATCATCACTCATAATGAGGCTATTCAAGGAATCGCTGATGTTATTATTAGATTCAAGGATGGTCAGGTTCATTCTATAGAAAATAATGAAAACAAAATAACTGCTGAAGAATTAGAGCTATAATGAGGTGGTTATATGTTTTTAAAGATGAGATTAAATAAAAGATATAAAAGAAATATTAAATTAAATATTATATTTTATGTCGCTGCCTCACTTTTAACAATGTTATGTGTAATGGCTTTTGCCTTACTTTTTACATGTGGTAGAGGTATTATTGAATATTCTGAAAATATGTTTAAAGAATGTGTTGTTGAAGATGCTAATGTCCAAACATTACTTTCAATTGATAATGAGGATTTAAAAGAATTAGAAGAAAAATATCATATCATTATTGAAAAACAAGAATCAATTAGAGTAATTGATACTAAAACATTTGATGATAATGGTAAGGATGTGACAGTTGAAGGAACTAAAGCGACTGTTTTTAAGCATAATACTAAATTAAATAAATATAAAATTACTGAACAAAAAGAAGGATATGATTTAAAAGATAACGTTAATAATTTAAAGGATAATGAAATTATTATTAATGAAAAATATGCTAATAGACATAATATATCATTAAAAAATGATAATGCTAAAATTGTCCTTGAGGGTAAAGAATTTAAAATAGTTGGTTATTTTGTAAGACCAGATTATTTATATGGACTTGAGGATGTGACAAGCTCATATCCAAATTATGATTCAAATTTTATTGCGTATGTTAATGATGCTTCATTTGATTCATTTATGAATATCACTGATGGTGATATTTCATCTTCAGCTATTTATTCAATTAAATATAATCAAGGTGGAGAAACTGATATTGATAAACTTCGTGATGAATTATTTAAATCATATATTACAGTTCAATATAATTCAGCTTCTACATCAGGTAGACTTAAAATATTCCATACTAGACCACAAATGTATGTATCATTTTCATTCTTATCCTTAGCGATAATGCCATTTGCGGTAGTATTGTTAATAGCAATTATTTTAAATATTAAAGTTAAAAATGATCAAAAGATTATAGGAACTATAGAGGCTTTAGGATATAGAGAAAGTGAAATATGTTTCCATTATTCTATAATGGCTATGATCCCAGGTATTATTGGTGGAATATTGATGACTGTAATCATCTATATCACTGAAGGAATGTTTGGTAAACTCGCGACTGGTGATTTTGAGGTTATGCATATTAATTTCTTATATCCATGGTATACTGCGATATTAGGAATTATTATCCCTACTTTAATTTATGTTGTTGCGTCTATATTAACAGTTAAGAAATTAATTAATAAGCCAGTAACATCTTTATTAAGAGGTGCTGGTAAGGAATCTAAATCTAGTAAATTCTTAGTTAATAGAAGAAGTAAAATTACATTTAAGTATGCTTTAAGAAGCTTGCTTATTAATAAAGGTAGAACATTTGTTGTATTCTTAGGTATTATGGCTTCAACACTAATTATTACAATAGCCTTATCTATGTTTGATACAATTGATGCGATTGTTTCTCAAGCGATGAAAAAAGCTGGTGATTTTGAATATGAATACACATTAAAATTACCAGAAATTACAGATGATACAACTAATAAGACTGATTATAATTATATAATTGGTACTATTTATGAATCTAATGATCGTAAAATACCTTTAATGGGTGCTGATGCTGATAATATCAATTTATGGTATACAACATTAACTGATGGAACTAAAATTGAAAAGATTGATGATAATTCATTCTATATGTCTAAATTATGTGCTGAATTGATGCATGTAAAAGTTGGAGATGAAGTAACTATTGAATCAAATTTCAATAAAGAAAAGCTAACATTTAAATTAACTGGTATTATTGATAATGGATTATTATCATATATTTTAACTAGTAAAGCTAATGTAATTGATTCATATTTTAAGACATTAAGAGGATTAACTGATGAAAATACATTAAAGGAAACTTTAGATCCTGAAACATATACACTTATTGAACGATTCTTTAATGAAGGAAAAAATATAGAAGGATTAGATAAGTTATATAATATAGTTTTATCAACTAAGAAGATTGATACTATAGGAACAGATGATGTTATAAATATTTTCCAAAAATCATCTATTGAGACTCAAAAGGATGCTAAATTAAAGGAAAGAACACCTATTATTTATACTGTATTAATTATAGGTATATTAATTTGTGTTATTGCTGTATTTACAGTTGTTAATGTTATTGTTGAAGATAATCAAGGTAATATTTCTATGTTAATGGTATTAGGATATAAATCATCTGAAATTAATAGAATGATTATAGATGGTAACCATGTATTAGTACCACTTGGATTAGGTGTTGGTATGCCACTTGCTTATTTAATATTAAGAATATATTTTAAGGCAACTATTCCAAATAATAATATGATTATGCCTGTAACAATTAGTGTAAAAACTATATTTATAATTATTGGTATTATTTGTGCAACATATTTCTTAACACTAGAAATATTAAAGGCTAAGGCTAGAAGAGTAAGTATGACTGATTCTTTGAAGGATAATAGATAGTTTACAAAAAAATTAATTATATGGTATAATTAAATATATTTATCGAAAAGAGATGATGATATGATTATATTTTTACAATGTGCGGGTATTGTTAATATATTAGTTATATTAATCTCTTTTTTTGTTCAAAAGAAGGTTTATTTAAGAGGAAGTAAAATGTTTATTATCTTCGCAATCGAAACTCTAATATGTTTAATATTAGATGCTTTATCTTTAGTTGCGATTGCATATGCGGAGATATGGGGAGAAACGTTAGTTAAGATATTCTGTAGAATATATTTAGTAAGTGTTATATTCTCGCCTTCATGTGCACTTGTATATATAAGTATAGATGTATTCAAGAAAATGAGAAATTATATACTAGTTGGTGTACTAGCTATAGTATTTGGAATTATTGGTTCTGTGTTAGTATCAATATTACCTCTTGATATAGTAAGAATGACTGATACTGATGTTACTGCGTTAAATAGATACTTAAGTGATTATTCAGAAGGTCCTGCAGTTTTAACTACATATATATTCGCAGTTGGATTTGTTTTAGCGATTGTTGCGGTATTAATTATTAAAAAAAATCATATTAATTCTAAGAAGTTCGCATCAATTAGCGTTTGGATTAGTGCTTGGGTATTAGCTGCTTTAACACAATTTATTAATAATCAAATTATAGTTGTTGGATTTGGCTTATCTATTGGTATCACAATGATTTATATGAATATAGAAAATCCAGCCTTAAGTATTGATAAAATTACAGGAGCCTTTAATCAAGGAGCCTTAACTGATTATTTAAGATATTTATATCAAAAGGATGTTAAATTTGATTGCTTCATGATGTCATTTAGTGATCAACAAAAAGAATTATTAACTGATAGAGATAATTATTTATTAATTAAGCTTCATTCTTATTTAAAAAGAAATACATCTGGTAGAGTATTTATTACTGATGATAGAAATTTCTGTATTGTTAATAATGTTTTAGATTATTCTTCAAGTGCGAATATTAGTAAGATTAAGATTGATTTTTATGGTTCTAAAAATCCACTTGATGAAAAATTATTATTAAATCCAAAATTTGTATTATTAAAGGATCCATATATAGTTGATAATTCTAAGGATATATTAGGACTCATTGATTTTGTCATGGATAGAAATGATACATATATTGATGGTGTTATTGTTGTTGATAAATCTCATTGTGAAAAATATAAACAAAATGATGATGTTGTTAAATTAATTTATGATGCTATTGAAGAAGATTTATTTAAGATATTCTTACAACCTATTTATTCAGTTAAAAAAGGTAAATTTACATCTATGGAAGCCTTAGTCAGAATTGTTAATAAGGAAGGTAAGGTTGTATCTCCTGGTGTATTTATTCCTGTTGCGGAAACTACAGGTAGTATTATTAGAATAGGTGAAATTGTATTTGAAAAGGTATGTCAATTTATTAAATCTAATAATATGGAAGAATTAGGTATTGATTATATTGAAGTAAACCTATCAGTAATTCAATGTTGTCAGCCAACACTTGCTGATAGATTAATTACAATTATGAAGGTTTATAATATTAATCCTAAATATATTAATTTTGAAATAACAGAATCTGCCTCAGATAAATCTAAAGATGTAATGCATAAGAATATAGAAGAATTATTAAAATTTGGTGTTTCTTTCTCTTTAGATGATTTCGGTACTGGCAATTCAAATTTAAATTATATTATAGATATGCCTGTTAAAATTGTTAAATTTGATAAAATGATGGTTGATTCATATTTTGATAGTGAAAAAGCTAAATATATTATGGAATCATCTATTCATATGCTAAAGGATTTAAATTATCAGATAGTTTTAGAGGGTGTTGAAAGTGACGAACAGGTATTTGT
>Ga0247611_10011515_pt1 | contig 10190 bp, 10 predicted proteins | sample 177DNAGHGhighgp2_FD_192422 | JGI IMG/M metagenome (GOLD analysis project Ga0247611, IMG submission 192422) | Sheep rumen microbial communities from Palmerston North, Manawatu-Wanganui, New Zealand - 1770 DNA GHGhigh gp2 | ecosystem: Host-associated > Mammals > Digestive system > Stomach > Rumen... | reverse complement strand
TTTGCATTATTAACCGTTGTTTGCTATTTTTGCGGTTGTGAGAATCGACCAAGGAATTAGTAAACTCTAAAACAAGAACTATTATGAAAAAGACTACATTATTATTGCTGGGGTTAATGATGATGACCAGCGCCAGCGCTACTGAATATGAATACGTTCCTCTCGTTCGCGAAGGTGTCGTTTGGGAATATGTTGGGTATAATAGTGTTCTTAAGTTTAAGACAGGTGAAGAAGTTCAGCTTTATACACTTGAGTTCAATGGTACAACTGAAATCACTGATGTAAATGGTCAGGCATCTATTTATCACAATCTATATCGCACCAACTATGATGAGCAGGGAAATGTTCAAGAGCCATACCTTGCCGCTTATGTAAAAGAGGAAGATAAGGTTGTAACTGCCATAGGTGTAAACTATTGGTTAGGTTGTTGGCTACCGGATAGTGTATATGATTTCAGCAAACCCATGTTCATTCCAACAATAGATTTTTTTTATCATGAAGGAGAATTGGAATACCCATACCCATATAATATTGATAATAGCACTCCTATAGAGCTTGAGATTGCAGGAACAACAAGAAAAGGTTACCATATAATTTGCGGCAACATTTCTAATCCCCTTGTTGAAGATTTCAAAATAATTGAAGGCATCGGTGTGGACTGTGGTTTTGGCGATTTGCTGATGACTTATAGGCCATTCACCACAGGGATTCCAGCGTTGCGTTATGTTGATTTTGGAGATGAAATGGCTGGCCTCTCGGCGGTTTATGAGAACGGTGAGATGGTGTATAAAGGTTGCCTGTATGACGAAGCACAGAAGCTGAAAAACACTGACGCCATCAGCACCGTCGCTGGCGACAGGCAGGCTCAGAGCGTGCGCTACTACAACCTCGCCGGTGTGGAGAGCAGCGAGCCGCAGCCAGGCATCAGCATCAAGGTGACGACCTGGAGCGACGGCACGCGCACGAGCGAGAAAGTGGTGCGCTGACACTCAACGCGTTAGCTATATCACCATCATTAGTTTCTTATTATTATAAACTTGAATATTGTGAGTATTAAACTATTAATTTTTTAAATTTAAAAGATTATGAAAAAATTTATTTCACTTTTTTCGGCGGCATTAGTGTGCCTGGCGCTGTCGGCCCAGGAATGCCCCACCAAGACGATGATGTATCTTCTCAACGGAGAAGATGCAGCCAATGTTGAGATTGAGCTCGGTCTTAGCGAGAACAACAGCTCATATCTACAGGATTTCTACTTCATGATTGCAAAGCCCGAGGGTGCTAACTGGAATAAGCAGGCCGATGGCAGTTATTTCACCGCTCATGGCTATGCTCCTTACATTATGGCGCTGACCACCAATTGGTATGACGATGAAGACAACCCTGTTGAGGTCAACGACGAGTTGCTCGAGGAGATACTTTACAACTGCTGCGACGTTTTGAGTCAGTTGAAAAACGACAATCTCGTAGTCATTGAGGTACTCTACAATAGTGTGTGCCGCTACTACCCCAATTACCCTGGCAAGGTGGGGCGCTTCTCGATCGACATGTCGGACCTGGAGGATGGAGAGTATGAGCTCCGCTCGGAGAACACCCCCGAGAATGGCGCTCTGGGCTATGGCGGCGGCTTTGGCTCTGACGGCATCCCCGTTTGGCAGCTCGACGAGCCCATGGTTCTCACCCTGGCAAAGCAGGGCAACACCGTCATTGAGAAAGGCCGCCAGGCCGCATCTTATGTGTCGTCGATTTCGGGCATCAGCACCATCGGCGCCGACGGTAATGGCGACAGCCGCATCTACGACCTGCAGGGCCGCGAGCTCCAGAGCGTTCCCGAGCACGGCGTGTATATCCAGAACGGCAAGAAGCACGTGAAGTAAGCCCTGACGTGGCCACCTGATTAGTCGCCCCCCTCATTGCATAAGTTGTCTCTTGCAATGAGGGGGGTGTTTCACATTGTTTTAGTCCCCGTTCCCCGTTCCACTGATTGCTACAGTCCTGCGAAGAAGGTGACGAGCAGCGGCACGCTGAAATCGACGATGAAGCCGTGGAAGATGGAGACGATGACCAGGTCCTTGCCACAGGCGCGGGTGATGATGGGCAGCGTGGTGTCCATGGTAGTGGCGCCGCCCACCGAGATGGGGGCCAGCTTGCCAAACCACCGCACCATGAGCGGCGCGCCCAGCAGCGTGATGACCTCGCGCACTATATTGGCCAGCAGAGCCACGGTGCCTAGCTCGGCACCCTTATACTGGGTGATGAGCACGCTCGAGAGCGAGTAGTAGCCCATGCCCGACCCCACGGCCAGGCACTCGCTGAGCGAGCGGTGGGGCAGCAGCAGGGTGGTGATGGCGCAGCCAGCCAGTGTGCCCACAATGGTCATGAGCGGCAGCAGCATGTAGAGGCGGTTGAGACGCTTGAATTTCTTGAAAATCTCGGCATCGTTGCCTATCATGAAGCCCACCAGGAAGATGAGGGCGTAGAGCGTGACGAGGCTGACGTGGCCCAGGCTGCTCATGGGCGGCAGCAGGTGGGTGACACCCACTATGATGCCTGCAATAAAGAATGCTACGATGATTAGACTGCCTTTCATCGCTTGCCTCCTTCCTTGCGCCTGATGAGCTTCCACAGCACCCACGCCAGAGCTATGCTGCCCGCTGTGCCGGCAAGCGCCAGCAGCAGTGCCTCCATCCCCAGGTCTTTGATGCCATCGATCACGGCCTGGTTCTCGCCAGCCTCCATGCCCAGAAAGAACAGCAGCGCCCACACCAGCACAATAAGCAATGTGTTGATGAACTTGAACGAGCGCCTGCGCAGGAGCCATCCTGTGGCGATGCCCGCCGCCATTATGAGAATGATTTGCAGCATAAATTGCTGCAAATGTAGTGATTTGCCCGCAATCTACAACTATCATCGGCAAAAAAGTTGGAGAAGTAGATAAAAACCACTAATTTTGTCGTGAAAAAACAATGTCTATGGAAACAAGAAAACACTTAGCGGCCGAGAGAAAGAAAACCTGCAACTGCGCGCAAGCAGTGATAGCCACCTATGCCGACCTGGCGGGCATCGACCAGGAGACGGCGATGGCGCTGGGCAACGCCTTTGGCAGCGGCATGGGCAACATGGAAGGCACCTGCGGGGCGCTAACCGGAGCCGCAATCATAGTGGGGCTCGCCACGGGTGACAAACTGCGTTCACGCAAAGTGATGAGCAGCATCATGGCAGACTTCCAGGCACGCAACGGCGCCACCCAGTGCCGGCAGCTCAAGGGCATAGATACCGGCCGAGTGCTGCGCTCCTGCGAGGACTGCGTTGCCGACGCCAGCGAGCTGCTCGAGAAGCACTTGTTTAATGCTTAAGTGGCTATTTTTTGGGGGGCACTAGAAGCTCTAGACATTCTAGACATTCTAGAAACTCTAGACATTCTAGAGACTCTAGGCGTTCTAGGCGTTCTTGATTTTCTGTGATTTCTTGGCGGTGATAGAAAAAAACTCTCCACCTTGGTTAAACCTTGCCTTGCTGCCTTAGTCAAAGGCCACAACGCGGAGTAAAAGACTAGTGACGCAAGAGGGCGCGCAGGCCAGCGTTTTGGGTCAAGAGGTGTGGCACGGTTAGGGCTTAGTAAAGTGCCGCCGCACTGTTAAAAAAGGTCATTTTGTGTTTCTAAGTTACTAGTTTTAAGCCTCGTTAAGTTATTTTTGCACAAAAAACGGGTGCTTGTGCACAAAATGTTGGGTTTTTGCTTTTCTATTTGAAAAATAATACCTTACTTTGCACCGCAAAATTTGGAACAATTTTATTTAACAATTTAAAATTCATACAATTATGTCAGAAATTCAAGAAAGAGTAACAGCGATTATCGTTGAGAAATTGGGTGTTAGTGAGTCACAAGTCACTCCTGAGGCAACATTTGCACAGGATCTCGGTGCCGACAGTCTCGACACTGTAGAGCTCATCATGGAGCTTGAGAAAGAATTTGACATTACTATCCCCGATGCTGAGACCGAGAAGATTCAAACAGTGGGCGACGCTGTTTCATTCATCGAGGCTGCTAAAGCTTGATAGAAATACATCTCCTTTTTTTATTTTATGGAATTTAAGAGAGTAGTGGTAACAGGTCTTGGTGCCATCACTCCCCTTGGAAATGACGTAGAAACCACATGGAAGAACGCCATTGACGGAGTGAGCGGTGCAGGACCTATTACTCATTTTGATGCCTCGTTGTTTAAGACACAGTTTGCCTGCGAGGTCAAGAACTTTAACGTGGAGGAGTATCTGGACCGCCGCGACGCCCGTCGCATGGACCTCTACTGCCACTACGCCATGGCAAGTGCCACTCAGGCTCTTGCCGACTCTAAGCTTCTTGACGACGAGAAGGTTGACCGCAATGAGATAGGAGTCATCTATGGCTCGGGCATTGGCGGCCTTCACACCTTCGAGAACGAGGCAGGCTACTATGCCAAGAACGAGGAGAAGGGACCCAAGTACAACCCATTCTTTATCCCGATGATGATTGCCGACATCGCTGCCGGCCACATCTCAATAAAGTGGGGCTTGCGTGGTCCTAACTATGGCATTGTTTCGGCGTGTGCCACATCTACTAACGCCCTTATCGACGCCTTCAACTACGTGCGCCTAGGCAAGGCAACAGCCATCATCACCGGTGGCTCGGAGGCGGCAATCTTCCCCGCTGGTGTGGGCGGCTTCAACTCAATGAAGGCCATCTCCACCCGCAACGACGATCCTGCCACCGCCTCACGCCCCTTCAGCGGCTCGCGCGACGGCTTCGTGATGGGAGAGGGTGGTGTCACGCTGGTGTTTGAGGAGCTGGAGCATGCTCTGGCACGTGGTGCCAAGATTTATGCCGAGGTGATAGGTGGCGGCATGAGCGCCGACGCTTATCACATCACAGCCAGCCACCCCGAGGGCCTTGGCGCATCGCTGGTGATGAAGCGCGCCCTGGAGGATGCCGGCATCACTGCCCAGGACGTTGACTACATCAACGTTCACGGCACCTCAACTCCCGTTGGCGACTTGAGCGAGGCTCAGGCCATTCTTGAGGTGTTCGGAAAGCATGCCTATGAGCTGAATATCAGCTCCACCAAGTCGATGACAGGCCACATGCTCGGTGCCACTGGCGCTATGGAGGCTCTGTTCTGCATCAAGGCTTGCCAGGACGGCATAGTTCCTCCCACCATCAATCACGAGGAAGGCGACAACGACGAGAACATCGACTATAACCTCAACTTCACCTTCAACAAGGCTCAGCGCCGCGAGGTGAAAGTGGCGTTGTCTAACACCTTTGGCTTTGGCGGTCACAACGCCAGCCTCATCGTGAAGAAGTATTGATCAGTTAAACCCAAGTGATGGCAAGGCAAGCACCATAGCTTCCTAAAACCCATGAGGCGTGTGGTAGTCCTGCCATGACAATGCTCGACTACACATAACCTTGTTTAACAGAATCATATCGTTCGTAAAGTTCCTTTTCGCTAAGGAAAAGGGACTTTACGTTTTTATTCATGGCATAACAGGGTTTTATCCGCTTCACATCGAGTATTACAAGCTCGCTTTGGTGCACCGATCCATGCCAGTGAAGACCGGCGACGGGCGGTGGGCTAACAACGAGCGCCTGGAGTTCCTGGGCGACGCCATCCTCGATGCCGTGGTGGGAGCCTACCTCTATGACCGCTATCCCAAGAAGCACGAGGGGTTTCTTACCAGCACCCGTGCCAAGATTGTGCAACGCGAGAGCCTTAACCGCATTGGCAAGGTGTTCAGGCTGGAGTCGCATGTGAGGGCCTCCACACACTCGTCGAGCCACAACTCCTACATCAGCGGCAATGCCGTGGAGGCTCTGGTGGGAGCTATCTATCTAGACCGTGGCTACGACGCCTGCAAAGACTTTATTGAGAAGAAAATCATTGCCGACCATCTCAACCTCAAGGAACTCGTCAACACCGAGCGTAACTACAAGTCGCGACTCATTGAGTGGACTCAGAAGTACAGGGTGCAAATCGAGTTCCAGCTCATCGACACGATGAACGACACCCAGGGCAACCCGGTGTTTCGCACCGCTGTGCTGCTAGGAGGCATCTTTGCCGCCGACGGAGAGGGCTACAGTAAGAAAGAGTCGCACCAAGCTGCCAGCAAGAAAACCTACGAGCGGTTAAAAAAGGACAACATCTTTCGCGAGCAAGTGCTCTCAACCGCAACCACTTCGTGATATTGACTGGCGATGTTGACAAAATCGATTGGAAATCATTTTTTCTTGGGCACAAGAGAAAATAGTGCCTCTGAAACCATAATAAATAATAAATGACTCAAGTTTAGGGAGTTTTAGAGCTTTAGAAACTTGAATAAAGACTTAGAAAAGTCAGTGATTTATTACTACCTTTGTACACTATTAAGAATAATAAAGAAAACGATATGGAAACCAAGAGCAAGAAACTAAAGCCACTCGCTGGCATGAACCTGCAAGAACTGCGTGAAGTGACTGCCGGGCTCGGCATGCCTAAGTTTGTCGCGACTCAGCTCGCCGACTGGATTTACAACAAGCGAGTGAGCTCAATCGACGAAATGCGCAACATCTCTAATGCCAACAAAGAACTGCTGTCGCAGCACTACTGCGTGGGCCTCTATGGGCCACAGAGTGCGCAAGCGAGCGAGGACGGCACTGTGAAGTACCTCTTCGATGCCGGTGGCGACAAGGCCGTCGAGAGCGTCTTCATCCCCGAGGACGACCGCGCCACGCTGTGCATCTCGTCGCAGAAGGGGTGCCGCATGAACTGCTACTTCTGCATGACTGGCCGCCATGGTTACCACGGCAATCTCACTGCTAACCAAATCATCAACCAGGTGCTGAGCGTGCCGCAGAGCAAAGAGCTGACCAACGTGGTGTTCATGGGCATGGGAGAGCCACTCGACAACCTCGACAATGTGCTAAAGGTCATCGAAATTCTCACTGCCCCCTGGGGACTGGCATGGAGCCCCAAGCGCATCACCGTCTCTACAGTGGGCGTGAAGAATGCCCTCAAAGTGCTGTGCGAGACCACCAGCGTACACATCGCTGTGAGCGTGCACAACGCCATCGAGGATGAACGCAGCCAGCTCATGCCCATCGAGAATGCGTTTCACATCAAGGAGGTGATGGAGCTACTGGGCAAGTATGACTTCGCTCACCAGCGCCGCCTCTCGGTGGAATACATCATGTGGCAATGGTTTAACGACGACATCCGCCACGCCGAGGCACTGCGCGAGATACTACCCAACGAGCATGTGCGCGTCAACCTCATCCGCTACCACATGATACCTGGAGCTACCAAACTCCGCACCTCGAGCGATGAGCGCATGGCCTACTTCCGCGACTACCTCAACAGCAAGGGCATCACCTGCACCATTCGCCGCAGCCGTGGCGAGGACATCAGCGCCGCCTGCGGAATGCTCGCCGGCAAAGTGAAAGATGCCGACAAAGACGATGACAAGAAGTCAAATAAACCCAATAAACCAAAACAATAATAATCTATCAACACAAAACTACATCATGAGAGCTAAAATCACACTCACCATAGCAATAATGGCGATGGTGGCAGCTACTGCCACAGCTCAAATACCCGACGGCTACTACAATGCCGCCGAGAACAAGACCAAGCAAGCCCTGCTCACAGCACTCTACAACATCATCCACGCTCACACTAAGATTGACTACGACGACCTGTGGGACGCCTACACCACTACCGACACCGGCAGCGACGGCTACTACATCGACATGTATAGCACAGCCAAATATACTGCCAGCAACAAGTGTGGCAACTACAACAGCGTGGGCGACTGCGTGAACCGCGAGCACTCGTTTCCCAAGAGCTGGTGGGGCAGCAACAAAGATGAGAAATACAGCGACATCTTTCACCTTTACCCAACCGACGGCTATGTCAACAACCAGCGTAGCAACTACCCCTTTGGCGTGTGTGCCAACGGCACTCGCCTGCCCGACGCCAATGGTGCCCACGCCCTGGGCAAGAAGGGCACCAGCACCTACGAGGGCTACTCGGGCATAGTCTTTGAGCCCGACGACATCTACAAGGGTGACTTTGCACGCACCTATTTCTACATGGCCACCTGCTACAACAACCAAATCGCCAACTGGAATAGCGACATGCTCGCCGGCAACAATTATCCCGTGTTCACCTCCTGGGCCATCAATATGCTGCTCGAGTGGCACCGCCTCGACCCCGTGAGCGAGAAGGAGATAAATCGCAACAATGCTGCCTATCTCAAGCAGGACAACCGCAACCCCTTCATCGATTATCCTGAGCTGGCCGAGTACATCTGGGGCAACCAGATGGGCAACAACTGGACCAGCACTGCCGGCAGCGAGCCTAACCCCGTGCTCACCGCCCCCAGCCAGGGCACGATTATCGACTTTGGCACACTTGCCATCAACGGCACCAAGCAACTCACCGTTGAGGTGAAAGGTAACGACCTGAGCGAAAACCTCACGTTGAGCACCACCAATAGCGCTTTCACACTGAGCACTACCACCATCACTGCCGCTGCCGCCAACGCCGGCACTACTGTCACCATCACCTATCATGCTCCTGCCACAGCCACGACATCGGCAGGGACTCTCATCATTGGCAGCGATGAGGTGAGTGCACGAGTGTCGATGACGGCGCAAGTGGTGAGCGGCATCCCCGCCCAAGCCGCTACCGAGATTAGCACATCGTCGTTCCAGGCCAACTGGAGCGATGTGGGCATTGGCAACACCTACACCCTTACCGTGCTTGAGAGCGATGGACAAACGGTAGTGAGCGGTTATCCCGTGAGCGTGACTGCTGCCCACGAGACCTATCTCGTGACTGGCCTCAACGCCCACACCAAGTATTATTACCAGCTCTCGTGCGGCAACATCACCAGCAATGTGGTAGAGGTCACCACCCTCGACCCCGCCACCATCCTCTCAATCCAGACCAGCGGCGACTTCCTGCTCACCTGCTTCCGTGGCCAGTATAATCCCGTGCTTGAGGCACAGGTCTATACCGAGTATGTAGAAGAGGACATAGAGCTTACCGTCTCGGGCAACTTTGAGATAAGCCTCGACAAGTTGAATTGGTCGCAGCAACTCACGGTTGACAAAGACGGAGAGACGTTCTTCCTGCGCTTCCACAGCATCGAGGAGGCGGGCACCTTTGAGGGGCTGCTCACTGCATCTACTGCCACCCTGAGCGGCGCCACGCAAGAAGTGGTGGGCATTATCTACAACGATGTGGTGGAGACCGCCATGGAAGACTGGGAAGACTGCACCAGAGGAGGATATTGGAACAAGGAAGTGCAAGGCCACCAGTTTAAGTGGCAATTCAGCGACGCCGGCATCTGGGGCGACACGGGCGACAAGTTCAACGGCGCCTTGAGCTGCCGCTTTGGCAAGAACAGCAATTCTGCCATCTATATGACCGAGGACTTCGAGGGCGGTGCCAGCTTGTTCACCTTCAAGGCAGCACCCTTTGGCAGCGACGCCAGCGCGGTAATCACCGTGTCCTATTCGGTTGACGGCGGCGCGCACTGGACCGAGATTGAGGATTTCACCGTCACCAGCACCAAGGCTGGCGCCCTCAACGAATACAGCACTCCCACGCTCAACATCTATAGCGACGTGCGCTTCAAGCTGCAGCAAGTATCGGGCAGCCGCGTCAACATCGACGACATCACCATCAAGTCGCCCGATCCCACCACCGCTGTTACCACCATCACCGCTGCTCCCGAACAACTCACTTGGGATGCTGTGGCAACCGCTGGAGGCATCATTATCAAGAGTGAGAAAGCCCAAAACTTCGAGATATACAACATCAATGCCAAGTTGATGAAGAAATGCTACGTGAGCAGTGCCAGCCGCATCGCCATGCCACAAGGCATCTACATCGTGGCCAGTGGCAACCACTCGAGGAAGGTTGTGGTGAAATAGAGCCAACACTGCCAACTACTGGCGTGAGCATGAAAAAAGAGAGAAATGGAATCGCGATTCCATTTCTCTCTTTTGTATCCTTTTAAGGTGGGTTCTATAAATTAATTCGGGACACCTGCAAAAACCTGTGTTAGGTTGAGACATTGGGCATCGAAGATGCCGGGCGGGTCGGAGACCCGACTTCAATCGCAAGACCATGCAAGAACCCCAAAGGGGTTCGCAGCTTGGTCCCTGC
>Ga0247611_10011514_pt1 | contig 10191 bp, 9 predicted proteins | sample 177DNAGHGhighgp2_FD_192422 | JGI IMG/M metagenome (GOLD analysis project Ga0247611, IMG submission 192422) | Sheep rumen microbial communities from Palmerston North, Manawatu-Wanganui, New Zealand - 1770 DNA GHGhigh gp2 | ecosystem: Host-associated > Mammals > Digestive system > Stomach > Rumen ... | reverse complement strand
CCCCATCAAGGTTGACTTCATAAACACCACTGGTACCATCTTGATTGATTGTAACATAGTCCGTCGTTGACCCAGTTCCAGTCGATGCACCTTTGATGGTTTTCCACGTTGGGGTTGCACCAGTTCCGCTGCCCAAATAACCAACTTTAAGGTTATCCCCAGTATCCGTAACCTTTGGTTGGAAAGCACCACCCTGGGTCGTTACGAAATCATACACGGCCTTGGTTGTCGGGTATGCAGTGTCACTTGTACTATTACCGCCATCACCGGTCGTAATTGATGTTGCCTTGTTCGCTTTCTTTTCAGCATAACTTACAACAGCCAACGATGTCGGCACCGTTGTATCATTTTCGGCATTTGCCGCGTCACTAAGGCCCGTATCCATCAAACTCTTCACTGCACCGGCGGTAACAAGTTTATATTTTGTTCCTACCGTGTCTCCGTTGGTTTCGGTAAGAGTGCCCGTGATTTCACTATTTGCGGTTGCCGGTGTCAATTTCGGACTGACCGTGAACGTTCCTGCGTTATCTGCAACATTAATATACGTTTCATCGCCATTAACATCGATACCTGTAACCTGGCTTTTAACCTCATTCAACACCGCCATAGATGGATATTCAGAGTTACTTGCCCAATGTGCATTAACCATCTGCTCAGTAACACCGTTACCAACAGTAAGTTCCGAAGTCGTGGTTATATTATCCAATGTTTGGAATGTTGTATCAACATAAAGTTTAGATGTGACTGTCTTGGCATCATTAGCGTCCGCCATTGCACTTTGGGCGAAAACGGCCGCGGCAAATCCAACAAAGACCAGCCCCCTGATTTTTACTTTCATTTTTTTCCTCTTTGTTTGTTGTTGTTTTGCGCACGAACCTTTTCCAATTGGGTAAAAATTCATAACGCCATTTTCCCCAGATTTCCACCGGTTTAACCGATTTCTACCGGGGGTCCCTTTGTGTCCTTTACGAATCGTATTATATCACAAATTCGGATTGCGAAAAAGTATTTTTTGAAAAAAAGAAAAAATTTTTTAAGTGGTTAGTGCAAGTGTTAGTGGTTAGTAAAAAAAGAAATTAGGCGCGGTACGCCACCGCCGTTCGGCGCCACCACTACCCCACCGCGTCCCGCGGTCCCCCCCTTCGCCCGCGAAGGGGACCTCCCCTTCCCGTTGGGAAGGGGTCCGGCGGATTCGGGCCCCGCAAAATTTGAAAAATTTTGTGGGTGATAACCCGCCGGGGGGTAAGGGTGAATTGATGCACAAATATAATTACCCCGTCTTGGAAAAGAAGGGGAGAACCCATACCCCACCACTTTCAGTGGTCCCCCCCCTTTCCGGGGGAAAGGGGAAAGATCCCCTTCCCGTTGGGAAGGGGTGGCCGCGAACGCGGACGGGGTGGTTCCCCTCTATGGAGGGGTGGCCGCAGGCCGGGGTGGTTTATACAATCCAAATTCACATCATTGTATCTTAATATCTTACTCTCTAACCACCTCCCCCTGCGGGGACTCCTCCAACGGAGGAGAACTATAAAAAACATGATGGTGGGAGAGGAAGCCCACCATCACATAAGGACACAATTTAAAACAACATTTTTCTTTTTTATTCACACTCCTATGGTTTATTCAATACCACTCTCTTGTTAAACTAACTTATTCAGTTGGTGCCATAACCGTCCATTCATATTTGACGCCACCGAGCGTTGCATCATAATACGCAACCAATGCGCAGACATGGGTACCGCCGGCCTGTGTACATCTTGTATCCGTCGGTTCCGGTATATCCGGATTGGTATTTGTGCTTAATGCGACAAGACCATCCGAACCAACAACAAGGTGTTTACCAGCATTAGCAGTTCCCCAATCCTTTTGCGCCGCATATTCATACACGGCCTTGGCGGTGGTAAGTTTATCCCTGGTCAAATACGCCTCCGCACCCGATGCGGTTCCGCCGGTAATGATTGCATTACCTGATTCAGCAAGCGCGCCATCTTTGATGCTTATCAAGAACTTCTTCCGGGATTCGGAAGCGTCTTCTGCAACATACAAATATGACAAATGGTTATTTGCAGAATTACTTTGATCAACACCATTGGCCTTGGCACCGAATACATACCATTCTGAATCGTCGTTTGCACCATCTCCCCTGTGACCAATCATAACCCCTTCACCTGCATCGGTATTATTATTAAATCCAGCAAGTGATGTGGCTTCCTGTGACGTAATTTTACGCTGAAAACCAGTATTCGGATTCGTCACAAAATCATACACGGCCCGGGCGGTGGTAAGATCATCTTCATCCCCAGTTGCCGGACCCTGCCCATTGCTACCAGCGATAACCGCCGCAGTATTAGCGATTTTGCCATCATTAAGTCCTACACTTATAGCGGTACCACCCGTATTAGAACCCACACTGACATACGTTGAACCACCTATCTCTTGCCATTCCGATTGATAATCATGTTCGCCATTAGTGCCTCTATCTACGATTATACCAATATGTGGACCTTTTTCATCCGCCGTCAATTTTCTTTGGAAATTACCCTGTTGCGTTTCAATTTCTTGTAATGCCAAATAAACGTTCTTTGATGATGGTGCTTTATTCTCCGGAGAAGACGGACCAATCGTCGTCGCAGTACCATCCGATGCTTCGATCTTACTATCAACGTATGTTTTTGATGTAACCGTCTTATCATCAGTGTCCACAGCCATCGCACTCTGCGCGAACACCGCCGCGGCAAAGCCTGCAAATACTAATCCTCTGATTTTTACTTTCATTGTTTTTCCCTTTTTTTCGTTTGTTGTTGTTTTGCACCACCCCGCGTGTCAATTGAACACGGCGGTTTAATGCGCTTTCCGTGGTATTCAAAGGTTTATTGTGTCCCTTTTTACTACCAAAGCTCTCATTCTCCCCTTCCCCATCGGGCCCCGCAAAAATGTGCAACATTTTTGTGGGTGATCCCCTGGGAAGGGGTGGCGCCGAATGGCGACGGGGTAAGGGTCAAACAAAATCGTAAAACCCACCACCACACCAAACAGGTATGCCAATGTCATAGGATAAACCCATACCCCACCACTTTCAGTGGTCCCCCCCTTTCCAAAGGAAAGGGGAGAGCCCATACCCCCCGGCGATCCCGCCGGACCCCTTTCTGGGGGAAAGGGGATGGTCCCATCCGACAAATTTAATTTTTTGATTTCCCCTCTATTCTCTTACTTTTCATCCTTTTTTTGTTTGTTCATTGTTGTTCGAAACTCTTTTTATTCGTCCACGACGACACGGAACCATGCCTTTTGACCGTATTCATCCAACGCCATAACGTAACGCGAATTATTGTCCAGTTTATAAGCCCCTGTTTCCGAATCCTGGGATTGGTTCTTCCACGTGTCAACCCAATCAAGCGTATCCGTTATGTCCGTCGCCATTTTTGCACGTTCCAATGCCGCATTGTCCGCAACATTGGCGTTCACAATTTTTTGATCGGTCACTTTGCCATCCGAACCGACAACCAAAACTTCGTTTATATGTTCATTGCCCTGGTCTTTATCAACCTTGCCGGACAAATCAACCTCTAGTCCGCTAAAATCAATATCACCTGGTCTGATTTCACCTGTTTCTGGGTCAACAATCAACGCCTTGCCACCGTGTTCTTCGGCATCCGCGGTATTATTCAACTTTGCGTCTAACAATGCATCCGTTTCCGACACAGAATACACAATCTTGTCCGGTTTTACGTGTCCTGCATTATCAACAGTCAAAACACGTTGCGCGTATTCCACGCCTTGGTCGGTTTCCACAAAATCACCCGTCGGAACAATGTCACCATCCGCATTCACAACCAACGCGCGACCAGAATACAATTCTGGATCTGCGGTATTGTTCAATTTTTGCGACAGTTTGGTATCCATTTCCGGTTTAAAATAAACCTCGTTTTCATTGGTGACCTTGCCTTCGCTATTCACAGACAAAACATGACCGGCGGCATTAACACCTTGGTCCTTGTCAACCTTGCCATTAAGGTCAACCGTCACTTGACCAATATCAACCGCACTTGGAACAACCTTGCCTTCATCATTAACCATCAATGCCTTGCCGGCCGCACCGACACCTTGGTCGCTTTCAACAAAATCACCGGTCGGTTGCACATTTCCATACTGGTCAACAATCAACGCATTACCGGCGTGTTCTGGACCCTGGAATATATCAACCTTGCCGTTAATATCAACCGCATCTGGAATTTCACCGATTGGTTTTAACTTGCCATCATTGTCGACAACCAATGCCTTGCCTTTGTATTGGCGCCCCTGAAGCACATCAACCTTGCCCGACAAATCGACATCGCCCGGTTTCAAAACATCGCCGGTCGTCACGATACCATCGGCGTTAACAAGCAACGCCTTGCCGGCCGCACCGATACCCTGGTCTTTATCAACCTTGCCATTAAGATCAACCTCAAATTCCCCCGGTGTCACAAATTCGGACGTCGTCACCCGACCATCGGACCCAACAACCAACGCCTGACCGGCCTTGTTGATGCCTTGTTCTTTATCAACCTTGCCAGAAATATCGGCCTCTACATCATCAAGCATATTTGTGATATTTTGAATTTCGTTATTAATGTTTTTAATGTCATTGGTAATTTCTGTGGTATCACCGCCACCACCACTGCTAATCTGACGTGGGGCACCGATATAACTGCCAATTGATAAACGCTGTTGCGTGGATGCCGAACGATTTGTATCGGCCGTCCCCGATGAAACCGTTGCAACCGGCGCAGAACCATTTGACGTGGCCGTCGGACGCGGTGTTGAACGTATTGAACCCGCACGCGACGATGTTATACCCGCCGGCTTTGTAATCGTCCCACCTGATGGCACAACATTCGCGGATGTATTTCCAGACACCGGACCGGTAAAACCACCACCCAATTGACGCACCGCCGGTGCCGCAAATGTATCCGTCACACCAACCGCAAAAATCAACGCAATCAAAGATGTATGAAACGTGAACTTCATCTCTCTTCCTCTAACCATATTATATCACCGGTTTGGCCTTTCACAAAATTTGTCCACCAAATTTTTTGTATGCCACGGTTTCCGCCGGATACGCGCGATAAACCGAATCGATTTTTATGTTTTTTTGTCAAACAAACCGATTCGCTTTTTTTCCTAAAAACGAATCGGTTTTCCGCGGAAAACGAATCGTTTTTCGAAAAAAATACCCGCGAAAAAAATCGCGGGAATTTTGTTTCAAATTTTCGTCAACCTAGAATTCGTATTTAAGTCCAATTGAAATCGAATTATCCATAACAAAACCAATCTTGGTTTCAAGTGATCTTAACGGTATTTCTTGATCGCCAATCTCTATGGACCAACCGGTAACCCCACGTGTAAGTTTTGGACCTTTGAACCCGGCAAAACGATAACGCACATCCAAAATCAAATTTTCCGATAAATAATATGTATACCCAAGCATCGCCGCCCCCATGGGTGATGTTGTGGTCTTGCTTGAATTATTTGATGTGAAATGTTCCCATTCCATCGAAATCGTCGGAAACGCCGCACCACCACCAATACCAAGGTAAAGCCCGTTCGTAAAGTCATGATAAACGTTCGCCGTCGCGTATGGCACCGATAACTTGAACGATATACCATTATCAGAATCTTCAAATTCCGATGTAAATCCGCCCTCTACGTCCATGCGCCAACCCGGATTAAACCGATAACCCGCAACAATATGTCCACCAATCAACGGTTTGAAACGGTAATCATCATGATTAAATGCCTCGTTATACGCAACCGGCAAAGCCTTGTATTCATTACGCCAATTTAGCAAATTTATATCTAAATTCATACCGACATAGCCAGACCCGCCCTTGTTATACACATACGCCCCCGAAGTCCCAGAATTATCACCACCCTGGCGCGATTGCTGATACGTCATTGTTCGCGTATTCGTAACAACATTATTCGGCTGGGCCACATAATTTATACGTTGATAACTTGTTGGTTGCCTGATATAACCTTGTTGGGGAACATATGTGCGTTCAACATAATTTTGTCTGACAACCGGCGCGGCCACAGGCGCCCCCACAACATACCTTGTACCAGGATTCACACTGGTGTTCACGCATCCGCCCGTGGAACATCCACCCCCCAGCGTAAAGGTATTCGAAACAACCTGGGGCTCCCCAGGTGCCGCATAAACACGGCCACAACCCAAAACGGCGAAAAACGCCATAAATCCGCCCAAAAACTGCTTCATAAAAATCTCCTAAATACTTCCTTTCTCTAAAACTATAACACATTTGAATTTTTTATAAAAGACAAAAATTTTTCGTTCGCTTTCTAACGCCCTTGACCGCAAAAAATTTTTTTACTAGTATGCACGTTATGGAAGATAATACCGTGATTTCTTTTGTTGGCGTTGGTGCGCGTTATGACAACGATCCGGATATATTGACTGATGTGTCTTTTAACATCGGTGCGGGTTCGTTTTATTTTCTGTCGGGTGCATCGGGCGCGGGCAAAACGACACTGTTACGGTTGATATATCACCTGCACCGGCCTTGTCGCGGAACGATAAAGATTTTTGGTAAACCAACAAATTCTATGTCGCGCGACGAAATAACCGAAATGCGCCACAAAATGGCGATTGTGTTCCAAGAATATTCCTTGCTTTCGCACATATCGGTGTTTGATAATGTCGCCCTGCCCCTGCGCGTGCGCGGTGTGGACGAAGTAAAGATAAAAAAACTCGTCACAAAAACATTGGAATGGGTCGGACTTGCCAAATATGCAAACGCAAATCCCAAGAGTTTAAGTGGCGGCCAACAACAACGCGTTTCTGTGGCGCGGGCAATTATTGTTCAGCCATCAATTATGCTTGCGGACGAACCGACCGGAAATTTGGACGACGAAAACGCATCGCGTTTGATGGAACTGTTTATTCAAATGAATAAAATGTTTGGAACAACAATAATTCTTGCCACACATAATTCAAAATTGATGGAAACATATAAATTCCCGATTATGCATGTTGAAAATCATAAACTGACATTTACGGGGCCGGCACACGCGCATACCGGGGCGAAAAGGGTTGCGCCCGAAATCCACGACACAAAGTATTTTACGGAATTATCAAAACAATTTAGCAACATTGGAAATAAATAAAGATGAAAAAACCGATTGTGTTTTCACTGTTTCACGACCAGTCCGTATTTATGACGGCAATTATGGGCATTATGACTTTTTTGGCGGTGTTGTCATTGGGTTTGGCACTGGCGATTGGAACGGGAATTGTAAATTGGAATCGCCAATGGGATGTCCATGCCACGGTGCAAATTACAAATTCCGAAAAAACAGATACAATCAAGAAAATTTTTGAATCGAACCAGGATAAAATTGATAGCATGCGCCAAATCGAAGATGACGAAATGTCACGCCTTATGCGACCATGGATGGGCGGTGACAAAGGCGTTCTAAAAAAATATCTGCCGGTAATGTTTGAGGTTAAATTTAAATCGAAATCCGATATGAACGCAGTTGGCGCTTTAATCGGGACAAATGCACGTTTTATTCCGCACTATGACGCGTTACGTCCATCAATATCTGCGGGATGGAAAATGGTAACGATACTGGCATTACTGCTTGGGCTTATCATTGTGACAATCGGCACATGTGTTTCATTTATCGCACGCAACACGGCAATTTTACATCGACGCGAACTTGAAATTTTGAACCAGGTCGGCGCCAGTGATAGGTTTATAACACGGCAAATGCAAATAATTGTCGCGCGAATTTGCACCATCGCATGTACCATTGGTTTTGCAATTGCATGCCCGATATTACTTATGACATTGGGGCTTGCGCGGTCCGCACGCGTTGGATTGATGGCAATGCTGGAAATATCCGGGGCCGGATGGGTTGCACTTTTGCTGGTTCCATTTATAATCGTGCTGTTTGCGATAATGGTAACGAAACGAACAACATTAAAGATATTAAAAACCGAATCATGAAATTGCTGCGCCCATCATTTTTATTACTTGGCATGTTCGTCATTGGCGGAATTGTTTTCAAATTGACATCACCAAACGATTGCGATTTTATTTTGGATAACGACAGTATTTTTGTCTTGACCGGCGATTTCCGCCGTGTTCCTTTCGCCCTGCGCCAGGTTGAAAAGTATCCCGACGCGGACCTTTACATAATTGGTGCAACCCCCGGCGCACCATATATTGGCACCGAACGTGCCATAATCGAATCGGAATCAAAGTCAACATATCAAAACGCATTGGCGATAAAGGATATTGTGGAAAAATCAGGACTGGACCGAATCGTTGTCATCACAACCGAAGATCACATTCAACGCGCAACATTTCTTATAAAATCGGAATTACCGGAAACGCAAATCGTGTCATGTCCGGTCGCCCTGCATGAAATGCGACCCGCACGCCGATTGGAACGTTGGATGGTGGAATACGTGAAATTCTTGGTCACAATGATTGGAATCAGGGAAGGCCCGGAATCATCATATAAATAAAAAGGTAAAAAAATGTTTAGGACAATTATTTTCAAAATCATACTTGGCATATACTTTGTTTTGTGGGCGCCGATATTATTGGTCGTATTGCCATCGCGCAAAATGACACTGCGCGCGATTGTTGCGGATGCGCGTGGCGTATTAAAACTTGCACGCATAATATGCGGAATAAAGTATCGCATTTTCTATCCACCAACCGAAGAAAACGGTGTTCCCGTCCAACCGAACGACAATATCCGCACCGATGGCAAGGCAATTATCGCATCGAAACACATGTCGATTATGGAGGTTGCGATTTTGGTCACCAACATTCAAAATCCATTTTTTATTGTAAAGCGCGAATTATTTTGGATACCAATTTACGGGTGGTCATTTTGGCGCATGGGTTTGCAACCGGTAAACCGCACACGTGGCGCAACAAATATGAAAAAACTTTCGGCATCGGTCGCCGCGCGCATAATGAACGGTCAAACACTTATCATCTTTCCCGAAGGCACACGTGTAAAACCCGGGCAAAAAATTCAATTAAAACGTGGACTGTTATTTTTGGCGGAACAATTAAAGTTGCCGATTACCCCGGTCGGCGTTGATACCGGACTTTATTGGCCAAAGCGCGGAAAGATGAAACCAGGCACGGCAAAAATTTATTTTGAAGACATTTTGCCATCAACCGCAACATTGGCCGATGTCCATGCCGCAATTAATAAACACAGCGCATAAACAAGAACCTTTTTTGTAACAAAATTGGGCTATTTTTTTCGTTTAGCCCAACCCACCAACCCCGCGGAATCCGTGGGTTTTTGGTGGTAAAAAGTGTTGAAAAAAAACCAAGGTTTTTAGTCAACACTTTTTTTCAAAAAATCAAAATTTTTATTTCCTGTAAAATCAATGACTTACGAATTTCCGAATTTTGGCCGGACAAGGTGTCAAAAAACCTTGGTTTTTGTTACACTTTTATCAGTGGATTTGTATGCAGAAAATCAAAGGAAAAAGGAGAGTAAATCATGCGAATCGGATTTAGTAATTATAACGCGGAGACAAAGTTCCCCTCTAGAGAGGGGTGGCGGGTAGCACCCGCCGGGGTGTGGTTTGCCACCATTGCGGCGTTGTTTATCGCCATGCCGTCGTTCGCCGACCCAACGCCGTTGGACCGCAAAACCGTATCGTCCAAGGCATACGTTGATACATCGGTTGAAACACGACAAGAAAAAATTCCGGCCGCAAATTCGAATAATACAAATATCGGTGTTTCGGTTGTGATGTACACCGAAGATGGCGATGGTGAAATCGGCGAACGCGGGATATACAGTGACTCAACAAATTATACCGCGGGAACGGACGGAAATAAATTGGTGACGGCATCGGCATTAAAGGGCAGTGTCACAAATTTGCCCACAATGGAAACATCAAAATTGACCTGTGCGAATCCGGGGACATGTAGTTTATGGACCATCGTGGATCAACAGGTATACGGTGGAAATAATAACAACAGCAGTAGCAGTAATAATAACAACAATAATAATGAATAAAAAATATAACGTGTGAACGGGGGGAAAGAAATGTTAAAAAAGATATTATCGATTTTGATGCTCACCATGATTGCAACGACCACGATTGTTCGTGCTGAACTTTGGTTGCCAGATAGTGACGATTCT
>Ga0247611_10011512_pt1 | contig 10192 bp, 8 predicted proteins | sample 177DNAGHGhighgp2_FD_192422 | JGI IMG/M metagenome (GOLD analysis project Ga0247611, IMG submission 192422) | Sheep rumen microbial communities from Palmerston North, Manawatu-Wanganui, New Zealand - 1770 DNA GHGhigh gp2 | ecosystem: Host-associated > Mammals > Digestive system > Stomach > Rumen ... | reverse complement strand
GGGCAACAGGAAAAGTTCGATGGAAGCATCCAGAACGGTTCTCGCCCATCCTGCCGACTCTGCCACCCATTGATCTTTCAGTTTGAATTTTTCCTCCAGCCTTTTCAATTCTGCACTCTTCTCATAGATATCCTTTTCCTCACAATTCTCTATGAGCTCCACAAAACGCTGGTCTTTTTCCAAACGCTCCGGAAGAGGTGGTTTTCCACCGGCAAAAGAGTCTCCGAAAGCACTGTTCCTGAGAAAATCTATCTCTTCATAATGCTCCACATCCTCCACATGCAACATCATTTCCTTAACACGCCGGAAAAGTATTTCATTTATCTCTCTCACCGTCGTACGGGGCTTCTCACGATAACGTCCGTAGTATGGTTTGAGAGAAAACGGAGGTGCTATACGGATCATAAACTCCGTCTGAACATCAAAATAATCGCTATAATGGTTTGCTGCAGGCAGCACCTTGACATCATATTTCCAACCGTCTGCTTCTGCCGCCTGAAATGCGAGATGCAAATAATTGGGGATGAAACGACCTATATAATGGCCGAACTGACCCGTGCCCTCCGGATAAATTATAACCGGCAGCCCTTCTCTCAACCTGCGCTTCATCTCCTCCATCGAGGATTTATTTTTATTTACATTCTCCAGCCCCTCATAGTCAGCCCTGTAGGCAGGGAGCATACCCAAATTGTAAAAAAAATTACCCAAGAAGGGAACCTTTGACAGGAAAACACCGCTCGTAAAAGTCGTAGGAAACTGTTTGTTCTTAAAAGCCAAAATAAGTCCTATCGCATCATTGGCATTATTCTGATGATTGCTCACCACCATCAACCTATCTCCGTTTTCTGGGATATTTTCCTTACCCAAGAGATAGACTTTACGATAGAGTAATTTGTTGTTAAGTAGCTTAAAATAAGCTTTAAATATCCTATATGACCAACCACCCCTACTCATCACACGTTCATGTGCCGAGCCTTTTTCTCTTCGCTCATTTCATCCACTGCGACAAGTATCGCACTTTCTATTGAATCGGCAAAACTTTCGTCTACCGCACTTCCGAAATACTGCATTGTGGGAGCAAGCATCATGTAAGAATTTATCATAGGAGGAATCTTTTCTCCCAAGGCCTTTATCTCTCGCTTCAGTACTCTGTAGCCATCGTCAAAACCAAGGCCTTCAAACAGCACCTCAAACTCACTCTCGGGAACACTCTTACCTATAGCCACATGAGGTACAACGAGAGGCTTCTTTGCCGGGAAATACTTCTTTAGGAAGAAAAGCATCATTTCCATAGCGCGATGGTTGAATCCAGCAGATATCGTAACCTTTCCAAAGAGATATTTTATCTCGGGGTGACTCATGAGAAAGGCCCCGATACCATCCCAAAGATTATCCATGATGTAGATACTCTTATTGCGAGGCGCATTGCGCTGGTAACCTGTTGTAACATACGAACGCGCAACCTCAAGGGTGCTATCTTTGTATTCGCGAAGAAATTCCTCCGAGAATCTGAAGAGATGACTTGTCGCCAAATCCGGCTGTCCGTCTGCCTTCATCGGCCACCTTTTGCCTTCTATCATACGATAACCGCCCGCAATCTCCTCTCCTTCCGGATTCCACACGAGCATCTGCAAACACTCCTCATCTGCGTGAGTCACATCCGTTTCAAGTCCTGTCCCCGTACCTCCGCGACGGAAAGCCTCCTCTCTCACCCTGCCTATTTCGCGCATCACACAAGGACAATCACTCGCACGAATGAGATAAATCTCATTGTCGCCATGATTCGTCTTGCGCAACAAGTATTCTGGAGCAAGTTCCCTTTTGAGATCGCTCACGTCCACCGGTGCTATGAGTTGTTTCACTGACAAGCTAATTCTCTAAAGTCTATGCAAAGGTACGTATATTTTTCGACATACGCACCATTCGTGCATAAAAAAATCTCAGAAGCGCAATTTATTTGGCCTCTTAACAATATGGAAAGAACAAAAGAAAGTTACCGCCTCCCGAGATGGAAAACGATGTATCCACCACCCTGTTCAGCGTACCCTGCCACCAACTGGTAAAATCATACAGAGGGTACATCAGCCCCTCGCCTTTCAACCCTTTCGCCCCGAATGAGAATATGCTTATTGACTTTACTCCCGCAAGACATTCCGGAAGCATTCTGTGCGAAAAATAATCCTTGGCCGGAATAAACACTCCGTCGTCTGTGAACATCTTCACCCGGAGTCCCATCTTCATATACTCCACAAGCAGGGAAACATTGCCTATTGTGTGATCTTCCCTGCGCCCTGTTGCCCCCAGATATACAATATCACTGATACCATGTTCCTTCAGATAGAGCGTTGCCTTTGTCTGGTCGTTGTTTTCCTGCTCGCTGTAACTGCGGACAATATCACGACAGCGTTCCAGCAGTTCCGATGTCAGCGAATCACCGTCGCCCACAATACGCCAAGGCATGCATCCTTCTCTTTCTATGTACTCTTTTGCCGCACCGTCACAGCAAACCACTCTTTCAGCCTCCCGCAACAGACGGAGAGGTATCGGGTGTTTCGGATAATCACCTGCACCTAAGATGACAGCCATTTCTTTTTCCATGCAATATAACCCATTATTGCCACTACGGTATACAGTCCATATATAATGGCATAAAAATATATGTCCTTATATATGTACAACACAGAGGATACGGCATCCACCACTATCCAGGGAATCCATTGTTCCACCCACTTGCGTGCCAGCATCCACAGCCCCACCACCGACAATGCCGTTGTAAACGAGTCCCACCACGGGACATCACTCGGCGTACAGTTGTCCAGAATCAATCCCACAGGTATGAATACTGCTGCGAAAGCCGCCAGCAGCAGAATGAGCATTCCTGCAGGCATCGGCGTAATAGGAGCATACTGTGCGGTCCCCTGATTCTTCCGCCACAGCCATAAACCGTAAAATGCGGCGATAAGATAATAAACGTTTATCCCGAAGTCGGCATAGAGTCCTGATCTCCAGTACACCCACAAGGATATGGCCGGCATGGCAATACCGGCATACCATACCTTGTGGCTTGCCTTATACTCCCAGTAAAGGTATAAAAGCCCTACCAGAGTACCGGAGATCTCTATGACTCTGTCTATATCCATTTAGAATTGCAGGTTGACGTGTCCCAGTACATTTGTTCCTGCCTGTGCAGCATATCCGGAATAGTTCACGCGTCCCTGATCCACACCGTTCACGTATGCACGCTCCGAAGAGGCCCAACCGTTATTGTCGTATTCCGCGTTGAATATGTTATATACGGTACACCCTACCGTAATACCCTTGAAGTGCCGCAGATTCTTCCAGCTGTAGCTTAGAGCCAGATTTGTGGTACAGTAGGCGTCCAGCGTACAGTCTTCCTGATTCGCATTGCTCATATACTGCTTGGACACAAAGTTGGTCTGTGTTGACACCTCAAATCCCCTGACAGCATAGCGGAACACATTTACAAATGTGTAATCCGGAGAAAAAGCAAGGTGTGTGTCACCGTGATTAACCAATTCTACATCCCTGGACCCTATATAGTTCCAATCCGCATCATAATCGTTTACAGCAAGTGTCTCCACGAAATTCTTCACACGGTTACGCGAAAGGGTTGCTGAAATATCCCACGAGAATCCCACCTTTGTCTTCAGACCGAAACTCAGTTCCACACCCATACGGTAGCTGTCGGGAACATTCTCCGAGAGAGGTTCTCCTATCTCATTGAGTTTTCCTGTCAACACCAGCTGGTCTTTATAATCCATATAGTAGAAATTAGCACCGGCATGCAGCCATTCGTTTGCGAACTCGTAACCGGCCTCATAGTCAAACAGACGCTCGCTACGGGGTTTCACCCTGAGGTCCATAATGAAGTTGTTGCGAGTGGGTTCCTTGTGTGCCACACTCCACGAAACGTATGCTCTGTGGTGTTTCCTGAACTGATAATTCAAGCCCACCTTCGGGTTAAAGAAGTCATAGATGCGAGTAATGTTAAGATTCTGTGGTACAGCGAGTTCATAATCCCATCTTTCATTTTCCCCGCGCAATCTGTAGTCAATATGCCGCCACTGCAGATCCACATATCCGTTCAGACCTTTGCAGAAATTGTAATCAGCTTTTGCATATAGATTACCATCCCACTTCTCACCTCTGTAGCGATAGAATTCATGATTTGCGTTCACAAACTGATTCTGGGTATTCTGCACGGATAGCACATGTCCGTAGTTCCATCCCGTATATTTGTTCACACCGCCACCGAAGGTAGCCTGCAAACGGTCGTTCTTGTACGTCACGTCAAACACACCGCCGCCGAAACCGTTGTCCATCTCCTTCTTGCGGGTCAGATCCGACACACCCGCCGGCAGTTTGTATGTTGCGAGGTCCGCGCCAAGGATATACTCCTGATAGTATCCGTCACCTTTCGTGAAATGGGCAGCGGCATTCACATACCAGTTGCTGTTGAACTGATGTGAGAAGAGCAGTTGGTAGTGATGCTGGAAGTAGTTGTCCGTCTGATCGTCATAGAAATGCATGCGTCCCATGCCGTCCGTGAACATATATCCGCATGAATTATATCGGCGTCCGTAGAGAGCCGTTTCTTCTTTCGAGGGATAGTTCCAGGCATGATACGTACGTTCCTTTCCGCCGAAAGTGAGCAGTTTGACACTCGTACCGCCGTTATAATATCCCACCTGTGCGTAATAGCTGAGCAGCTGCACGGTAGCACGGTCCAGATAGCCGTCCGTACCTATATGACTGAGCCGCACGTCAAATGTCCAGTGGTCGTTTATAATACCTGTACCCAGTTTCAAAGTTTGTTTGTTGGTATTGAACGAACCATACGAACCGGCCAGTTCCGCGTATGGTTTCACATTGAAATCCGTCGTCACCATATTCACCGTCGCACCGAATGCTCCTGCACCGTTGGTGGACGTACCCACTCCTCTCTGTATCTGTATGCTCTTCAGACTTGATGCCAGGTCCGGCATATTCACCCAGAACACATTGTGGCTCTCGGCGTCATTGATGGGTATTCCGTTTGCCGTCACATTGATACGGCTGCCGTCCGTACCTCTCACTCTCATCGTCGTGTAGCCTATCCCGGCTCCGGCATCGCTGGTGGTCACCACCGACGGAGTCACGGAGAGAATCTCCGGCAGGTCTTTTCCCAGATTCACCTTCCGGATTTCCTCCTTGCCTATATTCGTGAAGGCCACCGGAGTTGTCTTCGTGGCGCGGGTAGCCATCACCTGCACCTCATCCATTTCCTCGTAGTCGAGGCTGTCCACACTGATTGTTTTCTGCGCCCAAGCGCCACTTGCTACAGCCGTCACGGCCACAGCTACAAAAAATTTCTTCATACTGCTTTGCATTAAAAGTTCATACTCTCTTGCGCCGGTATTGCCCGGATCAGATCAGGAAGGGTATATTCTCAGCAAAATCCAACGGATTCGCACCCCTGATGATTCTTTTGCGGCGCAAAGGTATCACTTTTTTGCGAATTATGCAGAGCTTTCCCAAAAAAAGTTATATCTTTGCGCTTAAAATTCGGAAAAAGATGACTATTGACGTAGACAAACTGCTCCAAACCAAGCTGCCCAACCACTACAAGAAGATTCCCCGCCTGGCAATCAGTTTCCTGAAATGGCTTATTTGCCAGAAGGACATGAATGAATTCGTACTGCCTCCCATACGCCAATGCGAAGGCGTAGAGTTTGCGGAGGGTATGACAAGGGTTCTTGACGTCACATTCGATGTGCATGGTCTCGACGACATTGACCCCGACGGTCGCTATCTCTTTGTGTCAAACCATCCACTCGGAGCCTTCGACGGCATCTGCTATATCAGTATCCTCGGAAAGAAATTCAGGAATATCAAGGTCATTGTCAACGACATGCTGATGCATATTGAGAATCTGCGCCCGGTCTTTCTTCCCGTCAACACGCTCGGACGTCAGAAGCGTGAAGACATGGAAGCTATCTCCCAGGCATATCTCTCCCCCGACATCCAGCTGATGACCTTCCCCGCGGGTCTGTGCTCGCGCTATATCGACGGACGTGTTCAGGATACGGAATGGAAGAAAAGTGTCATCACGCAGGCCATTGCCGCCAAGCGAGACATCGTGCCCATGTATTTCGACGGACGCAACAGCCGCACCTTTTATATTGTGGAACTGCTCCGCCGCAAACTGGGCATCAAGTTCAACATCGGTCTCCTGCTGCTTCCCCGTCAGATGGTGAAGACTTCCCGCGGCAAACACTACAACATCTTCATCGGGAAACCCATTCCCTACACCGCTTTCGACGGTTCGCGCACAGCAAAGGAATGGACTCTCTGGCTCCGCGAGCAATGCTACACCCTGCCTAAGTCGAAAGAATTTGCAGGGCCTCGATAGAAGCTTCCGACACCGGTTTGTCGCTCTTTATCGCCGCATTGAAAGGCACGTGCACAATCGAACTGTTGTGTATGCCCATCATCACGTTGCGCAATCCGTCCTGCAAAGCCTTGACGGCCCCCACACCGAGCACCGAAGCCAGGATTCTGTCGCCTGCCACCGGTGAACCGCCACGCTGCAAGTGACCGAGAATCGACACTCTCACGTCAAATTCCGGATGCTCCTTCTTCACCTTCTCGGCATAGTACATTGCACCGCATTTCGGGCTCTCCGACACTATCACGATGCACGACTTCTTCGATTTTCTGATGCCCCGTCCTATGAATGTCTCCAACTGGTCGGCACCCGTTGAGTCCTCCGGGATGATGGCCGCCTCCGCACCAGCCGCAATGGCACTGTTCTGTGCCAGGAAACCGGCATCCCTGCCCATCACCTCCACAAAGAAGATGCGTTCGTGGGAATTGGCTGTGTCGCGTATCTTGTCCACACATTCCATGATAGTGTTCAGCGTTGTATCGTATCCGATGGTGAGATCCGTACCGTTCAGGTCGTTGTCAATCGTACCGGGAAGACCGATGCACGGCACGTCGTATTCCGCTGCGAACTGCTTCGCACCGCTCAGGCTTCCGTTGCCGCCGATTACGATAAGGGCGTCTATACCGGCTTTCTTCATATTCTCGTAGGCCTTGGCCCTGCCCTCTTCCGTGCGGAATTCCTCGGAGCGTGCCGTACGCAGGATTGTGCCGCCCCGTCCGATGATGCCCGACACGTCTTCCGTGTGCAGTTCCTTAATATCACCGCTGATGAGACCCTCATATCCGCGGTAAATACCATACACTCCGTAACCGGCTGCAATGCCTGCTCTCGTCACCGCACGTATGGCGGCATTCATTCCGGGTGCGTCTCCACCGCTTGTCAATACACCGATATTCTTAATTCTTCCCATATTAAATATGTTGTAAAATCATTTTTTATGCCACAAAATTACGTTTTTTTTACAATTCCTCAAAAGTTTTTCCACATTTTCTTGTCGTTTAGAGAAAAAAATGTATTTTTGCATCGTCATTGATGTGAGGTATCGGACTCACTACTTTAAAGTGTGGACAAAAACGCAAAAAAACGAACTAATTTTAAATCTCAATAGACTAATGAAACATCTTTTCTTATCCGTCATTGCGGTACTAATGAGCGCTTTCATGGTATCTTGTTCCGATGATGACAGCGTCGCAAGCCAGCTCTCGAGCGACAAGACAGAAGTTACTTACAGCAGCGACCGCGCCGTGGAGAGCGTGCTTGTCACCGCCACAGCCAACTGGAACGTAGTCACCGATGTCGAGTGGATTCATCTCACCAAGACATCCTACGAGGCCGCAGAAAACAATATTGCCTTCATTCTGGATGCCAACCTCACCTGCGACGACCGCGTGGGTCACATCCTCGTTACGAGCGATGACAAGCAGTTGACGTTCACCATCACCCAGGAGGGTACCGTCGTGGTCAAGCTGAGCCAGGACACATACAATGTGCCCGGAACAGGCGGTGTGCTCAATGTGAACATTGCCGCAAACGTGGCACTGGACGTTGATATAGAGACCGGCGACGATTGGCTCGATTTCGTAGAGTTCAAGGGAGCCGGCACGGCATTCCCCGTCCTGCTGTTCAGCGCCGCTGAGAACACCACCGAATACGAGCGCAGCGCCGTTGTCATCATCAAGGACGTCAATTCCGATGTAAGCCAGACGCTCAGCATCGTCCAGAAGGAAAAGCAGACCTTCGAAGTGACCGACGGCACCATACGTGAAGTGGCCGGCAACGAGCCCACTGCCGTATCCTTCAATATCAGACAGAATATCGACTACGTGGAATTCATTTCCGACAACAGTTGGATCAAGCCTCACGAGATACTCCCCGTTGCCACCAAGGGACAGGAATCCAACAGCATCGTCGATAAGACCATCTACTACGACATCATGGTCAACGACAGTTACGACGAGCGCGAAGGCACTATCATGCTGACGAATGCCGCCAACGGTGAATCTCTCGCCCTGATGACAATCAAGCAGGACGGCAACCCAATCCTGGAGCTCACCGCCACTTCCCTCCCCAAGGACAAGGAAAAGTACAGCGCTGATGCTGTCAGGAAGTCCTACAACGTGAAGATCAAGACCAACGCGAAGCAGATTATCGCCAATTCCTCTGCAGAGTGGATCGGCTGTGTAGAGTCTGTGGACGGTTTCACGCTGAACGTTACACAGAACACGACCGAAGGCACCCGCGAGGCCACAGTCACCATTTCCGATGTCAACGGCAAGGCCGCTCCCATTGTGATGACTATCACCCAAAAGAAGCCTTAATCCTATTTATATATAGATTACCGGGACCGCTGTACTCCAGTTACAGCGGTCTTTTTTTTTGTTATTATTAAACTTTTACGGAAAAAAAATGTCATATAACCGTACTCCGTAAATGAAAATAGTGTACCTTTGCACGCATAAAAAAACAAAAACACCTACAATGAAACAACACTTACACACTCTCCTTCTCACGCTCCTCTCCCTTGTCTTTTCCTCTGCCGCCATGGCTGTCGAGGACAACACCGTAGAGGTGTTCTACAACGGTCCGTCCGTCATCGTGAGCATAGCGGCCAACATCAGCCAGTATGTCACCGTGGAAAGCGGCACGTCGTCCCACGTGAGAATCGTCCAAAGTGAAGACTTCGCCGGAATCGATGCCACCACAGACAATCCCGACGGTGAGATATTCTATTCGCTCTCAGGCACGTCGTCCGACGGGGAGTTCTATCTTGAGGGCTCCTACAAATGCACCGTCGAACTCAGCGGTGTGACGCTCACCAACCCCTCCGGACCTGCCGTCAACATACAGAACGGCAAGCGTATCGCCGTCAGCGCCAAGAAGAACAAGGTGAACACCCTCTCCGACGGTCCCGACGAGAACTACAACGGCTGCTTCCACTGCAAGGGACACACAAAGTTCAAGGGCAAGGGCGTACTCAATATCACGGGCAACACCCGTCACGCCATCTACAGCAAGGAATACGTCGAGGTGAAGAATCTCGAGCTCAATATCAAGGGAGCCGAGAAGGACGGCATACATTGCAGGAACTATTTCTACATGGAGAGCGGCACCCTAAATATTGAAAGTGCCGGAGACGACGCCATACAGGTGGAACTCGACGGCGACACCTCCACGGGAGAGACAACCGGGCACGAGGATGAGGACAGCGGCAACTTCTATCACGAGGGCGGCAGCATCACTGTGGGCATCTACAGCAACAAGGCCGTGAAGGCCGACGGCAGTGTGAACCTCAGGGCCGGCACCCGCAATTTCACCATCGACGACACGGAGCAGTATGCCGACGTATCAGAACTGGAATCCATTGGCAATGAGGCAGCTGTAAGCGAAGTCTACGACCTCTCGGGACGCCGCGCAAAGACCGCCCGTCCGGGCATCTACGTCATCCGTGAGGGCAGGAAAGCCAAAGTCGTGCTCCGCTGACACTACTGCTCGCGGGAATACAGGAAGGCGTCTACATCCACGTAGCCGCCTTTCTTCTTTGTGGCGTAGCAGAACAGGCCGAACTTCGCCCCCATGAAGAAACGCTGCCAGTCGAAGAGCAGTTTGTAGTCCTCTCCTATCTTCGTCCATTTCTTGCCGTCCATACTGTAATAGAATCTTGCAGTATCCTTTCCAGCATACCCTCCGCCTTCCACGGGACGGAAATCGGCATCAATGCGCAGCCACACCTTCGTCTGCGCGAGT
>Ga0247611_10011510_pt1 | contig 10194 bp, 7 predicted proteins | sample 177DNAGHGhighgp2_FD_192422 | JGI IMG/M metagenome (GOLD analysis project Ga0247611, IMG submission 192422) | Sheep rumen microbial communities from Palmerston North, Manawatu-Wanganui, New Zealand - 1770 DNA GHGhigh gp2 | ecosystem: Host-associated > Mammals > Digestive system > Stomach > Rumen ... | reverse complement strand
GGTCTCTATCTATCGTGGGCGCAGGAGTCTTGAGTGGGCCGGCCACTAGTACGAGAGGACCGTGGTTGACAGACCTCCGGTTTACCGGTTGTGCCGCCAGGTGCACCGCCGGGTATCCGCGTCTGGTTCGGATAAGCGCTGAAAGCATCTAAGCGCGAAGCCTGCCGCAAGATGAGGACTCCATTAAAGGGTCGTCGCAGACTACGACGTTGATAGGGTGCAGGTGTAAAGACGGCGACGTCAAAGCCGAGCACTACTAATTGCCCGAATGCTTTTGCTTCATGCGATGCTTTCAGTTGTAGCGTTGAGAGAAGGCTGGCTTTAAGTGTCTTCAGTGCTTCCGTCTTGTGTTCAAGATGTCAACCCCTTTATCAGGTGGTTATTGCAGCGGGGTCCCACCTCTTCCCATTCCGAACAGAGAAGTTAAGCCCGCCTGCGCCGATGGTACTGCAATGCAATGCGGGAGAGTAGGAGGCCGCCACTTTTCATTGAGCCCTGTTTCAGCAATGAAGCAGGGCTCTTTTCGTTGGTCATGCTGCCTGTCTGCGCAATGTGAGGTCGGGAAAAGTCATGGAGACAGCCCGGCTAAAAGTAAAACAAGTTGTTTTACCTTCAGAAAGACCATGCCTTACCGCGAAAAAGAGCCTTCCCGCGAAGGTAAAACAAGTTGTTTTGTTGTTATTGGAGACGTTCTTTCGAGTGAAAGGGATAATCTCTTTGAAGGTAAAACAAGTTGTTTTACTTTAAGGGAACGCATTTCTTCGTTCTTTCCGAATGTCCTACGCGCGTGTACGCGCAGACTCGCGCGCGCGATATAGGCTAACGAAATGACGGTGCACCCATGCACCCCGTGCACCCAGATTTCCATTCAAAGACTACTGTTTTGTTGAAGAAAGAGCCACTTGCTTGTATCGAAAATGAACAAATTTGGGTGCACGGGGTGCATGGGTGCACGATGTTTTGGTTAAGCTATATACGCGCGCGCATTGGTCTGCGCGTACGCGCGTGTAATTTGATGGTAAAGAATGTTAATGCGGGCGTGTGCTCCTCTGCTTTCCTTTGGCTGATTGGAAAAGAATAGCTACCTTTGCAGCCAACTATAAGTATCAACTATCATTCGTATCATGTTACGTCATTGGAGCGTGTGCCTGTTGGCATGTATCAGTCTGCTGTTGTCGGTACCGGCAACGGCCCAGTTGTCATCGAACCCCGACAAGTTTCTGGGGAATATCACCACAGATTATAATGTTGACTATGGTAATGAGCCGTTCTATACGCTGTGGAACCAGATCACGCCGGAGAACGAGTCGAAGTGGTCGTCGGTACAGGGCTGGGGACGCTACTCCTGGAACTGGGGCGGTGTTGACAACTGCGTGAACTACGCGCGTAATCATGGTTTTCCTTTCAAGTTCCATACGCTGGTCTGGGGCTCGCAGTTCCCTGGATGGGTGAGAGACCTGTCGGCCAGTGAACGCTATGACGCGATTGTAGCCTGGATGGATGCAGTCAAGAACCGATATCCGGACTTGGAGATGATTGACGTGGTCAACGAGGCCATTCCCGGGCATCAGAGCGACACACCCCTGATGAGTGAGGCACTTGGCGGTGCCGGCGTGACGGGGTACGACTGGATCATCAAGGCCTTTGAGTTGGCCCATGAGCGCTGGCCTAACGCCATCCTCATCTACAATGACTTCAACACGTTCCGCTGGCAGATCAATGAGTTCATTGCCCTAGTGAAAACCCTGCGCGACGCCGGTGCACCGATTGATGCCTATGGCTGTCAGTCGCATGATTTGACGGACATGGAGTTCACGGAGTTCAAGAGCGCCATGGACAGGATTCAGAATGAGCTGCAGATGCCGATGTACAGCACCGAGTATGACATCGGCACCTACGACGATGCCCTGCAGAAGCAGCGTTATATGGAGCAGATTCCCTATATGTGGGAAAAAGACTACTGTGCCGGCATCACCTTGTGGGGCTATATCTACGGTCACACCTGGACGGAGAACGGCAACTCGGGCATCATCCGCGACGGCAGCGACCGTCCGGCGATGACATGGCTGCGCGACTATATGCAGAGCAATGCGGCCAAAACGGCTAAGAGTCCGTTCCCGGGCATGAAGAAGGAGGCCTCTGTCTATGTGAAGCCGGCCTCGTTGTATCTGCCGACGGACGAGCCGTCGCCGATTGAGATTGATGCCAGCCTGCGGACGAAGACCGTGGACCATGTAGAACTGTATGTCGATGGTGAGCTACGGGCCACAATAAACAGTGCTCCCTATACGGTGGACTATGAACCGACGCACAGTGGCAAGCACGAGCTGAAGGCCATTATCTATGCTACCGACGGTACGCAGTATGAGCGCGTGGGTAGCTTCACGGCCGTCAAGGGCCGTGCACCGTTCGATGGTGAGATTGCCATCCCCGGCACGTTGGAAGTCGAGAACTTCGACTCCGGCATGGAGGGCAATGCCTTCCACGACAGCGACAGTCAGAACGCGGGTACGTCGGCCTACCGCTCTGATGGCGGTGGTGTGGACATCGTTGACGGCAATGGCGGCTATGCCATTGGCTATACGGCCGTTGGTGAGTGGCTGGAATATACGGTGAACGTGGCTGCGGAAGGCCGTTATACCTACGAGGCCGTTGTCTCGTCTGGACTGGCAGGCTCCAGCTTCTCCGTCAGTCTGGTGAAAGACGGACAGCTGACAACACTCTGTCAGGTTGACGTGCCGCAGACCGCTGATAACAACTGGAACACCTATACAACCCTGCAGGGTGAGCTCAGCGAGCGTCTGGAGGCTGGCCGTCAGACGCTGCGCATCACCATCACAGGCGGCTACTGCAATATCGACAAGATCGTGTTCAAGCGTGTCAACGAGCTGCAGCCCGTCGTCATCCGTGCCAATAACCAGACGAGAGGCTATGGCGACGCCACACCCGAGCTGACTTACACCGTCGAGGGCGGACCGGTGGTCGGAGAGCCTGTGCTCAGTTGTGCGGCCACACCCACGTCACCCGTAGGCACCTACGACATTGTCGTTGCCCAGGGTACCGTGGAGAACCCCGTGACCTTCGAGAATGGCCAGCTGACCATTACCAAGGCAGCGCTGACCGCCAAGGGCGGCACCTACACGAAGAAGCAGGGTGAGGAGAATCCGCCGTTCCCGCTGACCTACGAAGGCTTTAAGAACAATGAGACGGAGGACGTGCTGACGGTGAAGCCGACGGCTACGACCGAGGCCACGAAAGAGTCGGTGCCCGGCAACTATGTGGTGACGGTAACGGGTGGCGAGTCACCGAACTACGCCATCACCTGCGAGAACGGCCTGCTGACGGTGGTGAATGCCGATCCCGTGACGGTGACAGCCCGCAGCTACTCCCGTGAGTACGGACTGGAGAATCCCGCCTTTGAGTATGATGCCGAGGGTGCCACGCTCGATGGCACACCCGAACTGACCTGTGAGGCGACCGCTGAGTCGCCTGTCGGCACCTATCCGATTATCATCAAGAAAGGCAGTGTCACGAACTATAACGACACCTATGTCAACGGTACCCTGACCATCACGAAGGCACCACTGAAGGCTACGACCGATCACTATTATAAAAAGGTGGGCGAGGAGAATCCCACATTCACGGTGAAATATGGCCCTTTCCGGAATAACGAGACGGCGGACGTGCTGACGGTGAAGCCGACGGCGCAGACCACGGCTACCAGTGAGTCTTCATCCGGCGACTACCCCATCACCGTAAGTGGCGGTGAGGCCGAGAACTATGAGTTTGAGTACGGCAGTGGCACGCTGACCATTGTCGGACCTGACGACGTGACGCTGATCACCGCCTGTAGCTATACCCGTGAGTACGGTGTTGAGAACCCATCGTTCGACTTCGAATACTCCGGTCCTTATGTTGATGGTATGCCTGAGATCACCTGTGAAGCCACGTCGGAGTCGCCCGTCGGTGTCTATCCGATTGTGATTACCCGTGGAACGGTGGAAGCCTATAACGAGCGTTTTGTCAACGGTACGCTCACCATCACGAAGGTTCCGCTGACCGTCACCTGTGGTGACTACACACGCAGGGAGGGGGAGGAGAACCCCGTGTTTGAACTGACCTATGAGGGATTCCGACTGGGCGAGACGCCTGATGCCCTGACGGTGAAGCCCATGGTGACGACCGTAGCGACCAAGGAGAGCCCGGAAGGTGTGTATGAGATTGTCGTCTCCGGCGGCGAGGCAAGGAACTATGACTTCGAGTATGTCAACGGCCGGTTGACGGTCTTGATGTCCAACGGCGTCCAAGATGTCACGGGTACCGGTGAGTCCTTCGATGTCTATACCCTGTCTGGACAGCTCGTAAGACATCAGGTGACGACCCTCAAGAGCCTTCCCCGGGGTGTCTATGTCGTGCGCTGGAATGGTGGAAGTCGCCTTTGTCAGGTGAACAGGCAATAAAAAGCGATGTCGGCACGTTCTTTATTCAGTATGCAGTGGACAGACAGAATCAGGCAGGTGAAGATCCTGCTTGTGGTGGCTGCTGCGGTGATAGCCGTGGCATCGCTGCTCATCTCCCATTTCCTGGTGCGCGACCTCTCGAAGCAGGAGCGAAACCGCATGGAGGTGTGGGGGCAGGCGTTGCACGCCCTAAACGAGGCCGACGAGACGACGGACCTGTCGCTGGTGCTGAGTGTCATCGAGGAGAACAACACCATTCCCGTTATTGTGGTGAACGCCGAGGGCGGTATCGATGACTACCGAAACATCGATGATGTGGATGATGGTCAAGAGCCAATGGCTAACAACCAAAAGCTCAAGGATTATGCCCGCCGTATGCAGTTGTCGGGCGACACCATCCGCGTGGACTCCCAGATTGTGTGCTACGATGAGTCTATCATGCTGAAACGCCTCCAGGCCTGGCCCTATGTCCAACTGGGCATTGTCATGATCTTCGTTGTCGTGGCCATCTTCGCCCTGCTTTCGTCCAAGAAGGCCGAGCAGAACAAGGTCTGGGTGGGGCTGTCGAAGGAGACGGCCCACCAGCTGGGAACGCCTATCTCGTCGCTGATGGCATGGGTGGAGATCCTGAAGGAGAACTACCCCGACGACGCGCTGATTCCCGAGATGGACAAGGATGTGAAGCGCCTGGAACTCATTGCCGAGCGCTTCTCGAAGATTGGCTCACTGCCCGAACCCGTGGACGCCTCGATGAATCAGGTGCTGGAGCATGTCATTGACTACATGGATCGCCGCACTTCCAAGAAGGTGCAGATCGTGCGCCACTTCCCCGACCACGATGTCCGCGTGCGCATGAACGCGTCGCTCTTTGAGTGGGTCATTGAGAACCTCTGTAAGAACGCCGTCGATGCGATGGAGGGTTCCGGACGGATAGACCTGACGCTGTTCGACAATGGCGAGCAGGTGGCCATCGAGGTGGCCGACAACGGCAAGGGCATTCGCAAGAAGGACGTCGCGAATGTCTTCACCCCGGGCTTCACCACGAAGAAGCGTGGCTGGGGACTCGGCTTGTCACTGGCCCGCCGCATCGTCGAGGAGTATCATCATGGCCGTATCTTTGTCAAGTCCTCCGAGGTCGGCAAGGGCACGACGTTCCGCATAGAGCTTTCGCGGAGTTGAACGAAAAAAGAGAAAAAATTTGGTTGTTTGACAAAAACTTCGTACCTTTGCAGCCCGTAAAGTGTGTATATGGGTAGTTTAGAGCAGTTTAAGATAGACCTGAAGGACCTGAAAGACGAGCTGACAAGGCTGGAATTCGACCTGGACAAGGACTACTTTGACGCCCTTGACGAGACGGACGTGCAGAGTGGAGCATTGCATGTGTCGGTGTCTATACGCAAGGCATCCGGCTTTTTTGAACTCCAGTTCCACACCGTCGGCACCGTAGACATACCGTGCGACCGTTGTCTCGACCTGATGGAACAGCCGATTGAGACTGACAACCGTCTGGTGGTGAAACTGGGAAGCACAGCCCGTGAGGAAGATGATACCGTTGTCGTGGACGAGAACGAAGGAATACTCGACACGTCATGGTACGTCTATGAGTTTATTGCGTTGGCCATACCCATCCAGCATGTGCATGCACCTGGTAAGTGTAATCCTGCGATGACGCAAGTTCTGGAAGAACTGTCAGCCGACCGAAGCGGCGATGAGGAGTCCAGCCCCGCAACAGACCCCCGATGGGACGCTCTTAAGGAGTTAAGAATTAAGAATTAGAAACGTTAAATAGTAAATTGAATTATGGCACATCCTAAAAGAAGACAGTCAAGCACTCGTCAGGCCAAGCGTCGTACGCACGACAAGGCAGTAGCACCCACACTGGCAGTATGCCCCAACTGCGGAGCTTACTACGTTTACCACACAGTATGTCCCACCTGCGGTTACTACCGTGGTAAGGTTGCTGTCAAGAAAGAAGACGAAGTAGCTGAATAAGAATGGGTAAGATAAGTGCGATAATCACCGGCGTCGGTGGCTACGTGCCTGACTATATCCTCACGAACGAGGAGCTGTCGCGCATGGTAGATACCAACGACGAGTGGATTATGACGCGCGTAGGCATCAAGGAGCGTCACATCCTCACCGAGGAAGGTCTTGGTACCAGCTATATGGCGCGTAAGGCAGCCAAGCAGCTCATCAAGAAGACAGGTGTAGACCCCGATACCATTGATGCTCTTATCGTCACCACTTCAACCGCTGATTATAAGTTTCCGTCAACAGCCAGCATTGTGCTGGGCAAACTCGGTCTGAAGAATGCGTATGCATTCGACTTTTGGGCGGCCTGTTGCGGATTCCTTTATTCGCTCGATCATGCGGCCATGATGATTCAGAGTGGCCGCATGAAGAAGATCATCGTCATCGGTGCCGACAAGATGTCATCGGTGGTGGACTATAAGGATCGTCAGACCTGTCCGCTCTTCGGTGATGGTGCAGCAGCTGTGCTTGTCGAGGCATCCGAAGAAGAGGATTTCGGCTGCATGGACAGCTATTTCCGCTGCGACGGCAAGGGTTTGCCCTTCTTGCACCTGAAAGCCGGTGGCTCTGTTTGTCCTGCCAGCCACTTCACGGTTGACCATCGTCTGCACTACCTCTATCAGGAGGGACGTACGGTGTTCCGCTATGCTGTGACTAACATGAGTGACGACTGCGCGCTGATTGCTGAGCGTAACGGGCTTGACAAGGATAACATCCAGTGGGTGGTTCCCCATCAGGCCAATATGCGCATCATTGAAGCCGTTGCCAAACGTCTGGAGGTCCCGATGGATCGGGTCATCGTCAATATCGAGCACTTCGGTAACACGTCGGCAGCCACCATTCCTCTGGCTCTCTGGGAGAACGAGAGTCGGCTGAAGAAAGGCGACAATATGCTGTTCACGGCCTTCGGCGCAGGCTTCGTTCATGGAGCAAGCTACTACAAGTGGGCTTATGATGGCGCTGGACGCTAGTTCATAGAGAAAAATGAATAGTTAACAGTGAATAATGCACAAAGCAGGATTCGTAAACATTGTTGGCAATCCTAATGTAGGTAAAAGTACGCTCATGAACCAGTTGGTTGGTGAGCGTATTTCAATTGCCACCTTTAAGGCACAGACGACGCGCCATCGTATCATGGGCATCGTCAATACGCCCGACATGCAGATCGTGTTCTCAGACACCCCAGGTGTGCTGAAGCCCAACTACAAGCTCCAGGAGTCGATGCTCGCCTTCTCGGAGTCAGCTCTGACCGATGCCGACGTGCTCCTCTATGTCACGGATGTCGTTGAGAATCCCGAGAAGAACATGGAGTTCTTGGAGAAGGTGCAGAAGATGACCATCCCCGTGATTCTGCTCATCAATAAGATAGATGAGCTTCAGAGTAATCAGAGTACTCGGAAAAATCAGAGTACTCAGACTGCTCAGAGCCTCCTTGGCGACATCGTCTCCAAGTGGCATACGCTCCTGCCCAACGCAGAGATCCTGCCCATCTCAGCGAAGAACAAGTTTGGCGTCGATCTGTTGCTGAAGCGTATTCAGGAGCTGCTGCCCGAGAGCCCTGCCTTCTTTGACAAGGACCAGCTGACCGACAAACCCGCCCGCTTCTTCGTGTCGGAGATCATCCGCGAGAAGATACTGCTCTATTACGATAAGGAGATCCCTTATTCCGTGGAAGTTGTGGTCGAGCAGTTCAAGGAAGACGACCGTCAGATACGCATCAATGCGGTCATCTACGTGGAGCGCGACTCCCAGAAAGGCATCATCATCGGTCATCAGGGTGTGGCGCTGAAGAAAGTCAGCACCGAAGCTCGTAAGACACTGGAGAAGTTCTTCGACAAGCACATCTACCTCGAGATCTTCGTCAAGGTCGATAAGGACTGGCGCTCGTCAAAGAAGGAATTGGATAACTTTGGATATAACCCGGAATAGAATATGGGAAATTTGGTAGCCATCGTGGGACGCCCGAATGTGGGAAAGTCCACACTGTTTAACCGTCTGACCAAGACCCGTCACGCCATCGTGAGTGACGAGGCCGGCACGACGCGTGACCGCCAGTATGGCAAGTGTGAATGGAACGGACGGGAGTTCTCGGTTGTCGATACTGGCGGCTGGGTCGTCAATTCCGATGATATCTTCGAGGAGGAGATCCGTAAGCAGGTCATCATCGCCACGGAAGAGGCCGACCTGGTGCTGTTCCTCTGTGATATCACCAATGGGGTGACCGACTGGGACATGGATGTGGCCCAGATCCTGCGCCGTACGAAGCTGCCCGTCGTCCTTGTCACCAACAAGGTTGACAACAACATCCAGACCTACGACCAGTATGAGTTCTATAAGCTGGGACTTGGCGACCCTTACTGTATCAGTGCTGCTACGGGCAGCGGTACGGGTGACCTGCTGGACAAGGTGATGGAGCTGTTGCCGGAGAAGGCAAAGGACGAGCTGGACGATGGCATCCCCCGCTTTGCGGTGGTGGGACGTCCGAATGTCGGCAAGTCAAGCATCATCAATGCCTTCATCGGTGAGGACCGCCATATCGTGACGGAGATAGCCGGTACGACACGTGACAGTATCTATACACGCTATGACAAGTTCGGTTTCGACTTCTATCTTGTCGACACCGCCGGTATCCGTCGTAAGAACAAGGTGTCGGAAGACCTGGAGTTCTATAGTGTCATGCGTAGTATCCGTGCCATCGAGAACAGCGATGTGTGCATCCTCATGATCGATGCCACCCGTGGTATTGAGGCCCAGGACATGAACATCTTCCAGCTCATCCAGAAGAACAACAAGTCGCTGGTGGTCGTTGTCAACAAGTGGGATCTGGTGGAAGACAAGTCGCAGGTGGTCATCAGCACGTTCGAGAATGCCATCCGCGAACGTATGGCACCATTCAAGGACTTTCCCATTATCTTTGCCTCAGCGTTGACCAAGCAGCGTATCTTCAAGGTGCTGGAGACGGCTAAGGAGGTCTATCAGAACCGGAAGGTGAAGATCGGTACGTCGAAGTTGAACGAGGTGATGCTGCCGATCGTCGAGGCAACGCCGCCGCCCAGCATCAAGGGAAAGTACATCAAGATCAAGTATGTGTCACAGGTGCCCGACACGCAGATACCGACCTTCGTGTTCTACGCCAACCTGCCGCAATACATCAAAGAGCCCTACAAACGGTTCCTGGAGAACAAGATCCGTGAAAACTGGACGCTGACGGGCTCACCCATTAACATTTTTGTCCGACAGAAATGAAGCGGCAGAAGAGGTGGCTTATTGGTCCTATTGGTCCTATTGGTCTTATGGGTCTTATAGGACTTATAGGTTTTATGAGTCTTTTGGGCTGCAAGCAGCCCACGCCCGAGGAACTGGCGACACTGGCGGCAAAGGGTTACTACACCCATCTGGCAGCAGGCGAATATGAACACTTCCTGGAAGGGAAGGCCGGTGCCGACAGCCTTCCCGCTGACTATCGCGAGCAGTTGCTCGTGGGGTGTAAGCAGTTCCTGGTGCAGCAAAAGGAGCGACACCAGGGCATCGTGGCCGTCTCGGCACCACGCGCCCAGATGGACTCCACCCTGCAGCAGATGCAGGTGTTCCTGATTCTGCAGTATGCCGACAGCACACAGGAGGAGATTGTTGTGCCCATGGTGGAGCACAACGGCCGTTGGCAGATGAAGTAGTTCCGGATTAGCTGTTGCCGAGGACGGCT
>Ga0247611_10011509_pt1 | contig 10195 bp, 12 predicted proteins | sample 177DNAGHGhighgp2_FD_192422 | JGI IMG/M metagenome (GOLD analysis project Ga0247611, IMG submission 192422) | Sheep rumen microbial communities from Palmerston North, Manawatu-Wanganui, New Zealand - 1770 DNA GHGhigh gp2 | ecosystem: Host-associated > Mammals > Digestive system > Stomach > Rumen... | reverse complement strand
CCGATTACAAATTATGCGTTATTCCGTGACGGGGAGTATATCACAAATGAGCAAATGAACGATAAGAAATTTCTAAAACTAGTGGGAAACTGATAGAACGAAAAATCAGAATTTAAAATGCCTATTCCCGATTAAATGTAGGTCGCAAAAGGTTATGATAGAAATATGTAATGAAGATTCATAAGGACAGGAAAGGGGATTAAAACATAGATTGTCCCTACGGAATCTGGGAGATGAAGAAGAAGGAAAAGAACAGGGGGCATTGAAAGGTGTTATACGAACTGGAAGATACATCAAAAGTTAAGCATCTTTTTGAAGGTTGGGATGAAACGTTGATCTATTCCTGCCTGCAAAAGGTTATGGGAAAAATATTAGTTACTGATCCGGATTACCCGGTATCGGCGATGGCTTATGTAGGGTGCTTCGCATTCTATGCCGGAGTGCCGGATAAGGAACTTGTTAAGTCTAAGCCTGATGGATTTGTTATTATGACACCGCAGAACGAGAGATGGGCAGACTGTATTTTTGAATGCTTCCCGGATGCGAAGAAGATATCCCGGTATGCTATTAAAAAGGATACAAAGTTTGACAAAGACCTGTTGCATAAATTGATAGACAGGCTGCCGGAAGGCTATGAATTAAAGAACATAGATGCAAATATCTATGATATGTGTCTGTCAGATCCGGTGACGAGAGATTTCGTTTCATCCTTTGAGAGCAAAGAAAAATATCTGGATATCGGAAGAGGTGTGGTTGTGATGAGGTACGGTAGGATTGTTGCCGGAGCATCCTCTTATACGAGATACAATGAGGGGATTGAGATAGAGGTTGATACGGTAGAGGAAGAGCGCAGAAAAGGACTGGCGACTGCCGCTTCTGCTGCTCTGATCTTGCGATGCCTTGACGAAGGCTTGTATCCGAGCTGGGATGCCCAGAATATGATCTCGGTTCATTTGGCGGAAAAGCTGGGATATGAATATGATCATGAATATACGGTATATGAGGTGTCGGGTTAGGAAGGAACGCATGGATATGAACTATAGAGTTATAGACAAAGAAAAGTATTACCGAAGCGGAGTATTCCGCCATTTTACGGAGGACTGTAAGTGTTCTACTTCTATGACTGCGAGAATAGATGTCACAGAACTGGTGGAGCATTCCAAGCGGACAGGCAGTAAGTTTTACATTAACTTTTTGTATCTGCTCTCAAAGGTGCTTAATTCAAGGGATGATTACAAGATGGGTTATCTCTGGCAGTCGGAAGAGCTGATCTGCTATGACAGCATAAATCCGATTCAATATGTTTTTCATGAGGATACGGAAACCTGTACGCCGGTCTACACGACATATTATGAAGACTATGAGGTGTTTTACCGGAATGCTATGAATGATGTGGAACGCGCAAAGAAAACAAGGGAATACGGGCTGGATATGTTGAATCACCCGAACTGGTTTGACGCATCTTATATTCCATGGATGTCATATGATTCACTGAATGTTGAATTGCCGGACGGATATTTGCATTTTGCTCCGATCATCAACTGGGGAAAATACCGTGAGGAAAACGGAAGACTTATGATGCCGGTGAGCGTCCGCCTGAATCATGCGATAGCGGATGGATTTCTCGTGGCAAATGTGTACAGGCTGCTGGAGAAGGAAATGATAGCTTTCTGCAATGATGAAAAAAAGCTGTAGAGGAGAAAACCAGAGAGGAGCTTTGCTGATCATGGTCACAAAGGAAATGTTAAAAAATGCGCTGACTCAACTTGGGGTTGAGAAGGGCATGGTATTAGAGGTTCACTCATCACTTAGCAGTTTTGGAGAACTTGAAGGCGGAGCTGAAACAGTGATAAATACGCTAAAAGAGATTGTCACAGAGGAAGGAAGTATTTTCATGCCGGCGCTTAGGCTAAGCCGAGAACTGCCGCTTACCGAAGAAGATAAAAAGCTTGGAATCGCAGTAAAGATAAAAGTATTACCGCCTGACTCAGAAAGAACAGCAATGGGACTTGTTGCAGATACATTCCGCAAACTCCCGGATACTTATACCGGACAGGAGGTGATAAGCACCTCGGGCTGGGGCAAGCACGGAAAAGAAGCGGTGGCAAGTGGCCTTGATTACCCTATATACAACGGAGGTAAGGCACTTATGCTCGGTGTTGATATTTATAAGCTTACAGCAATGCATTATGTGGAAGGGATAACTCCGGATGATATAAACAAGATATTTGAACCGACGGACGAGATTAACCGAAAGTATCCTCCGGATAAGTGGTTTATGGAAGCAGGGCATCCGCCTGTAAAGGCGTGGTACAAAATTCAGGATATGGCTTATGAAAAAGGACTCATCAGAGAAACTGCTATCGGTGACTGTAAGGTGATGTTTTTCGATATATGGTCAGTGATATCACTGTATGAAAATGAGTTAAAGCGTGATCCATATGGTCTTTGGGGATTGAACAAAGAGGCTTGGAATTAAATCGCAGTACGGATTAAGAATGCTGATCCGGAATTGCTTGCAGTAGAACTTACCGCGCCTGCTGTTCTGCAGATTCCAAGGTCGGACAGGTGAGTTTATGATGATATTGAGAGATTTCAAAAAAGAAGATGCACAGACCATAGCAGGGTGGATTCAATCTGAGGAAGAGTTATACAAATGGTCTGCGGACAGATTTAACAAGTATCCGCTTTTGGGAGATGACAAAAAGGATTATTGCTACTTAAACGAGAGAAAACATGAATTATATGAGGAGATTTTTGGAGATGAATTCAGATGATTATACAATACGACCTGAGAGAAAAGAAGAGTACAGAGAAGTTGAAAACCTTGTAAGGGAGTCCTTCTGGAACGTGTATCGCCCGGGATGCAGTGAGCATTATGTGATTCATGTTCTTAGGGAGGATCCTGCTTTTGTAAAAGAACTTGATTTTGTCATGGAAAAGAATGGAAAACTTATAGGGCAGAACATTTTTATGAAGACGATAATTGAAGCAGATGATGGCAGGACTATCGATGTCCTTACAATGGGACCGATCGGTATTACTCCTGAATTAAAAAGACAGGGATATGGCAAGGCAATCCTGGACTACTCACTTGAAAAGGCTGCAGAAATGGGCTTTGGGGCAGTGCTTTTTGAAGGAAATATTGGATTCTATGGACACAGCGGCTTTGGCTATGCCAGCAAGTTCGGAATCAGATACCATGACCTTCCGGAAGACGCAGACGCATCATTCTTCCTGTGTAAGGAACTAATCCCGGGATATCTTGATGGAATCACCGGTGTATACCAGACTCCAAAGGGTTATTATGTTGAAGATGCTGATGTTGAAGAGTTTGATAAGAATTTTCCACCAAAGGAAAAGCTTAAGCTTCCAGGGCAGATTTTTGAGTAAAGTATAAGGATGATATTGATTATGAGGTCTGATATAGATTTTAAGAATTATACTGACACTGACTATGAGGCATTGTGCTCTTTTCTGATTGCTTTAAATGAGAAGGATGACAGCCATATTAATTGGAACTGGGCAAGGCTGGAATGGATGATTGAGCATCCTGAATTTGATAAGAACTTAAAGAATTCCATAGGCATATGGACTGTGGATGACAAAATCGTTGGCGCTGCAATTTACGACATGTATTTTGGCGAGGGCTTTTGCGGAGTACTTCAGGAGTATAAAGATTTATATAAGGCCGTTCTAGAGTATGCCTGCAAAGAGCTTAGGGATGATTCCGGCTTCGGACTTGCAATCAGTGATGAGAATACAGATGAAATAGAGATGACAAAGAGTCTTGGATTTACACCTTCGGACCTGGATGAGACCATAATGGAAAGGAGTCTTTCTGATTCGCTTGAAGCAAAACTCCCAGATGGCCTTAAGCTCTTTTGTCCGGATCCTGTGAAGGATGCTTATGACCTTCAATGGCTTTTCTGGCAGGGATTTGATCATGGTGATGATAAAGCTGAATTTGAGCGTGAAGAGGAGATTGTCCCAAGGGTCAGGAAGCATTGTAATAAGGACTTAGGTGTTGCAGCAGTAAATGAAAAGGGAGAAATGGTGGCCTGTTGTCTGCTCTGGTATATGGCAGGGACTGATTATGTTTATGTTGAGCCTGTCTGTACTATACCGGCATACAGAGGGAAAGGAGTAGCGAAGGCTGTTATCCATGAAGCGCTGGGAAGAGCCAAAAAACTTGGAGCAAATAGAGCCTACGTGATTTCTGATATGGAATTCTATGAGAGGCTTGGCTTCAGGAAGAAACACCATTATTCGTTCTTTTGGAAAAAGGATTAGCACGGATTAAAGAAAAATCCTTGATCCAAAGTCAAGTATAGAGGAAACACTGAACCGGATGACAAATTGTTTCCGGAAGTCAAGGATAAGAATAAAATGTATGAGATGGCATCATTACATGGGTTATTAGTTCGTGATGAAGCATATTCCGGAAAACGAACAATAAGTCTTTTTTATAACTGCATCTGGAATGAAGAAGAAGGACATCTTTTTGCCCTTATATGTGTAGCTTGTGGACTTGCTGCCAAGCAGTCTCTTGACCTGGGTATATGAAGGAACTTGATATATAGTTAAATGGCCGGTAGGTGAACCGAGAGTAGTTTGCTTACCGGCTTTTTTATGTAAAAAATCAATGCAAAATGATGAAACTAATTTACAAATTAGTAGAATTATGTTAACCTACTAAATAGAGGTATTTTATATCTTTTTGAGAAAAATGCAAAAAGATAAATACCATGTAGCAAATTAAATTTCAGCATAATAGGCTAAGCATATATTAAGATTGGATAGATTATTTTGGAAAAAGGTTTAATACATACATGAGACATGAAGACTTTAACATGAAAGAACACGGCTTTGTCGGGCATTTGGCTGAACCTGATGTTGGTAGCGATAGAGCTGTAATTGTAATTATGGGAGGAGAACAGAGCATTCTCCCGGGAATCAAATTTGCAGAGCGGTTTGCGGATTATGGCATTACAGGGCTTTCTGTTTCACTATTCGGCGCAGAGGGGCTTCCGGATGCTCCGAATCAGGTTCCGCTTGATATGTTTATCCCAGCAGTTGAATATCTGCGGGAGAAGAAAGGCATAGAGCATATTAGCGTATACGGACAGTCTATGGGTTCTATATTTGCCGTGCTTGTTGCGCAGTATATAGGAGGTATGAAAAACCTTATAATGGTCTCACCCACACATGTTCCGTTTGAAGGGACAGCGAAAGATAAAAAGACCATGACGGGAAGAAGTGTCGCCACTTTTAAAAACGAGGATATCCCTTTTGTAAGCGCTGATTTCAGTAAGATCAATGCAACGAAGTATTATAAGCATCCAGGTGCAGAATATAAGGTTATGGGAATGTGGATAGCCTATCATGATGCATATGAAGATGCGAAAGAAACAGAAAAAGCAATGTTGCATGTGGAAAAAACAGGCTCAAGAGTTTTGCTCATTGCAGGGCATGAAGATGAAGCATGGCCGGCAGAGTATTCTGTTTGTGAGATAGAAAAGAATCTTAAAAAAACCGGATACGAAAAAGATGTTAAGGTTATTGTATATCCTCATGGCAGTCATTTGAATGGTCTTATGCCCAACAGGAATCGTGAGAAAAAACTTTACTGGATGATACCTATTATAGGATTGATGTACAAGACTTTCGGAAAGTATCGAAAAGACAATTTAAGATACTTTGAGGAATCAGAGAAGGAAATTATTGATTGGATCATGCATTAAATCAAATCGGGTTACACGAATAGATGTTCAATTTCGGATGTATATTATTTCGGAAGATTACGATTATATTTACAGCAGTATCTTGGTATAGAAAATAGACAGTATAACAAAACAAAAAGGATCATTGATATGGACTACGATTTTATAGGCAAGCTTTACGATATTACAGCGTTAACAGGCTACACTGATGAGGAAATATCCGAACTGACCGCTGGTTTTTCTGAGATACCTGCAACGCTCGTGTCCTTCTGGAAAAAATGCGGGGGAACGGATAAGCTCTTCAATTCAAGTAACGACCCTTGGGTAACCCTTGCTTCGTGCCGCCAATACAAGTATATGCAAGATCCTTCTTGCGGATATTACTTCCTGCTTGATGAGAATCAGTGTGTATACAGATGTGGCATAAGGTTGGAAGATATGTCTATAGACGATCCTCCCGTTTATGTGGTTGAACCTTTACCAGAAGGCAATCTGCACGAAGTAGGACAGGCTGCTGCTTCTGTTACTGAGTTTATTATGGGAATGCTCATATACGAAGCTGGAATGGGCGCCATTCCATACATTAGGGAAGACATCATCTGTTATACATTCGAAAACATTAAGCGAATCGATTCTCTCCTTAAAAAGCTTCCTTACCACATCTATAACTGGTACTGCGACAGGATAGACTTCTATACGCATTCCGGCAATGAAGTGCTATTTATAATGATGAGTGAAGATCCTAACGGAACTTATTCAGCCAATTCAAAAGATACCTATGAGAAGTTCAATGCCCTTGTAGGAAATATCGGCAATAAAGTAAACTAAGAAATCAATTATTAAATTCAAAAAAACCATTGAAATTATTATAGCTTAGGGAGATTTCTTTACCTTTAGAACATTTTCTTGCAAAAAATCTTTACTTTAGGTCGCGTTTTTGATATAATAAGTAAAGATTTTGAGAGGGCGGAGGTGAGCATGTGATTTCATATGATATTCTTGAAAAAACTCTTAAAGATAAAGGAATCGGAAAGACAGAACTTTCGACACAACTTGGACTCTCTACTAGAACCATAGCAAAGATAGGGAAAGGCGAAAAACTTTCAAATCGGAGTTTACAAAAGATAGCAGATTATCTTGGCGCGGATCCGAAACTCCTGATGAGGGAAGTCTCTGACAATAGGATATTACAGTTGCTCAGGGACGAAAAAGAGATGAAGCTTCCGGGAGGACTATATCATGAACTACAGGTCAGAATGACATACAATTCCAACCATATTGAGGGAAGTAAGCTGTCTGAAGATCAGACAAGGTTGATTTTTGAGACTAATACTATTGATGTGGGTGACGGTATCCCTGTAGACGATGTGTTGGAAACAGTACATCATTTCCGTGCAATTGATTATGTAATTGACATGGCAGAGGATGAACTGACAGAGGAAATTATCAAACATCTACATTATATCTTAAAGCATGATACGAAGGATCAGGCGCTCGGATGGTTTGCAGTTGGTGATTATAAAAAACGTGCGAATGTAGTGGGCGGCCGAGAGACATCTAAACCATCGGATGTTCATAAACACATGATGGCTTTGCTAAAGGATTACAACGCCAAAGAAAATGTCACAGTAGAGGATATAATAGCTTTTCATGCCGAGTTTGAGTATATACATCCGTTTCAGGATGGAAACGGAAGAGTAGGGCGCCTTGTGGCTTTTAAGGAGTGCCTGCGGCATGGTGTGATACCTTTTATCATCGAGGATGCGAAAAAGAATTACTATTACAGAGGTCTTGCCAAATGGAGAGATGAAAAGGGTTGGCTTACTGATACCTGCCTGGATGGACAGGACACATTTAAAAGACTTATGGACATGCTGGAAATACAGTACTGACAGTGATTTCATAAAATTAAAACATTATTGACGAAGGGGATTTGATTTGTCGTTTCAGAATATATTTTTCGGAATAACGCATTTTTGGAGTTAAATGGTTGATATGAATATAGATATTTTAGATTATGAGATAACTATTGATGGCAAGGTACTCAGATTTCCTATGTCATATGAAGAGGTTAAGTCCGTTATGGGTGAGGCTTCACGTATACTGATAGAAAATCGGGGAACTTTGTATATGTATGATGATCATGGACTGTTTTTTGAAGACTATGGTTCACCGAGATTCCTAAAAAAAGAGAAGGCTTATGTGGATGAGGAACATAAAATAATGTCGTTGACTTTATATGTCTCCGATAAACAGGATACACTTCAGGAAATGACAATTCATAAAGATCCGGATTTTTACCCGCATAGTTTGTTTAAGGGAAATGTTACATTTTTTGGAAATCAATGTGAAAACGGTTCGTTGAATCGTTATTATGGATGTTATCAGGCATTTGTGATAACTCCGGATGGAAAAGTCGAATGGGCTCATGTGGGAGCACATATTAGAGGTAATGATGCGGATCCGAATTATGACGGTGATGTGCTCCTTAAAAATTTGATTATAACATTTAAGCCGAGAAGACCGAAGTCGACTGAAAACTATAATATCGTACAACCCGATGAGGAGTGTCTGGTATTCGATAATTTCAATTTTAAGCTGGCAGTGATTCAGGAACTGATGTACGAACAAGAAGTTCTCAAGCCGTATTTTGACATCTATGATTATAAAGCTTTTAAGAAGGCAAAATGGAATCTTGAAACTGAAAAAAATGTAAGAGGTGCCGTTACCTTCTTTAAGGAACTTCCGATCCCGGTAAGCCTGGCGAAAAATATCGAAAGAATACGAATGGATGGAGGAAATGATATTTATATGAATATCGCTCCTATGTGGGATGGAGAAGATCAGAGATTTGATATTGATAAATTATCGGAACAGGAGCTGAGGCAATTTCCAAATCTTAAGCATATGAGTGTACTTACAGGAAAACTTGATGAATTAAGGAAAGTATGTGAGCCGATGGGCATTATGATTTCAAACTAGAATTCCCTAAATTGAATGAACCCGCCCTTTAATTATTTATGTCAAGAAGGCCTGATTGTGGTATAGTAAAGCAGTAGTGATATGTATCCTCTTTACTGGCCCCCAGTAAGGAGGGTATTTTTATGCAAAAACAATGCAAAAAAGCCAATTATGCTGTCCGGATGTACGAGAAGGTAGGATTCAGGACTGTGGATGAGAATTACGAAGAGTTTATTATGGAGTGTGAATTATGAGAGTGATCAACTATTTTGATAGCGATAAACAGAGCCATTGGCTAAGTGAAATTAAAAGAGGCGATTGGGGAGCTGCCGGATTTCTGCATGAATTGCTGAGTAAGGAAACATTCTTTGATATTGCAGGTAAAAATTCGATAGTTCTGTTACTTACTGACGGTGAAGAACTGATTTCATTTTGTACATATGCCGAAAAGGACGATATTCAGCCTACAGAGCTTACTCCGTGGATGGGATTTGTTTATACTTTTCCGGAACATAGAGGGCATCATTATGTCGGGCTCCTTATGGAAGAGATAGAAAGGCTTGCAATTAAAGACGGCGTGTCAGAAGTTTATATCTCTACAAACCATATCGGACTCTATGAGAAATATAGCTGTGAGTTCAAAACTGAAATGAACGACATGAACGGGGAACCGTCCAGGGTATATGTGAAGAAGGTCCCGACCAATGAATTGCTGATTGAACTTAAGGATACGGAGTGGCCGTTTGAATATACAGATCACGACCGCCGGATAGCTAGGGCAATAGTGTTTGATGATGCAGGATACTTTTATTTTGTTCGTGCCGAAAGAGATGATGATTTTGGTAGAGCGACGTTGATAGAAACTTCCGGTGGCGGAGTCGAAGCCGGAGAGGATCTCGATTCGGCGATTAAACGTGAGCTGAAAGAGGAATTGGGAGCAGAGGTTGAGGTCGTTTGCAAGATTGGTGTTGTCAGCGATTATTATAATCTGATCCATCGGCGCAATCTGAATAACTATTTCCTTTGTAAAATTGTTTCATTCGGGGATAAGCATCTGACTCGGGATGAGATAGAAGACTTCCATCTGTCAACTATAAAGCTGACCTATGAAGAATCACTTGCTGAATATGAAAAAAGACGGGAAACAAAGCTCGGAAGGCTGATTGCGAACAGAGAAATGCCTATACTTAAAAAAGCTAATGAAATTATGAGCAAACTTTGAGTATGGAATAACTTTCAGTTTTATTGACTTAGGATAAAGGAAAATAGTGAAAAAATAGTGAAAATTTAATGGAATTTTCAAGGACGTTCTGCTATAATATCATTGAGGTGAATTAAGATGATTAAAGTGGTTCTGACAAATGAGATATTAAAATATATAACTGAAATAGATAAAAACAGATACAAGGTTTCTTCCGTAAAACTACCAAGGTCTGTATCAAGCAGACTGCGGAAGAATTCAAAGAAAAAGAGTTCATATGCTTCAAATAAGATAGAAGGTAATCCCCTCT
>Ga0247611_10011508_pt1 | contig 10195 bp, 6 predicted proteins | sample 177DNAGHGhighgp2_FD_192422 | JGI IMG/M metagenome (GOLD analysis project Ga0247611, IMG submission 192422) | Sheep rumen microbial communities from Palmerston North, Manawatu-Wanganui, New Zealand - 1770 DNA GHGhigh gp2 | ecosystem: Host-associated > Mammals > Digestive system > Stomach > Rumen ... | reverse complement strand
TATGGTGACATGTGGGAGCAGTATTATACATCTGTAGAGAATAATTTCGAAAAGACAATGGCATTCATTGCCAAGAATAATATGTTGGAGCACTTCAAACCGCGTTTGAGACAATGTATGGAGTGGGCTTCACCATGCGGATGGGGATTTGCCGATACAATTGGTGATATTTATTATGAGTATTTCCCTGAAGATGATTGATCTGTAAAATAAATGAGTGGCTTTTTCAATTTTGAGGAAGCCACTCATTATTATATATCGCACATGCGCGAGGATTAATAACTTTTGCTCTTTTTGAGTTTATTGCCAGGATAATGTTTGGCATGGGCATATCGCATGACACGGCGGGCCCAATGGAGATAGTCTTCATCTTTGTCGGTTTGGACATGTCATATAGAAAACATGAGCCCATAAAAAGTAAATGGCGTGTAACTCACCAGAGCTACACGCCATTTGATTGTGTTTTGTTATGTCTTTACTTATGCGTCTTATTTGACCTCCTCGAAGTCGGCGTCTTGTACTTCGTCGTTGGGGTTCGACTGGGTCTGCTGTCCGCCTTGGAAGCCTGAGCCGGCTTGCTGGGCACCGGATTGCGGGCCTGCCTGACTGTACATCTGGGCAGAGGCTGCCTGCATCACCTGATTGAGGTTGTTGATGGCGGTGTCGATGGCAGCGGTGTCGGCAGCCTTGTGGGCATCCTTGAGCTGCTGGAGAGCACTCTCTATGGCCGGTTTCTGGTCAGCGGGAATCTTGTCGCCGTTGTCTTTCAGGAAGTTCTCGGTGGTGAAGATCATCGAGTCGGCCTGGTTCATTTTGTCAACGCGCTCACGCTCTGCTTTGTCGGCTGCGGCGTTCTGCTCGGCTTCGGCCTTCATGCGGTCTATCTCTTCCTGACTCAGGCCGCTGGAAGCCTCAATGCGGATGGCCTGTTCCTTACCGGTGGCCTTGTCTTTGGCACTTACGTTGAGGATGCCGTTGGCGTCGATGTCGAAGGTCACTTCAATTTGTGGAACACCACGGCGTGCGGGAGCGATACCCTCCAGGTTGAACTGTCCGATAGACTTGTTCTGTGCAGCCATGGGGCGCTCGCCCTGAAGCACATGGATGGTGACGGCCGTCTGGTTATCAACGGCTGTAGAGAATACCTCACTCTTCTTGCAGGGGATGGTGGTGTTGGCTTCGATGAGCTTGGTCATCACGCCGCCCATGGTCTCGATACCCAGTGTCAGCGGTGTCACGTCGAGCAGTACGATGTCACCTACGCCGCCTTCTTTGTTCAGGATGGCTCCCTGGATGGAAGCACCTACAGCTACCACCTCGTCGGGGTTGACGCCTTTGCTGGGTTCCTTGCCGAAGTAGTTCTTGACGAGTGTCTGCACGGCGGGAATACGGCTGGAGCCGCCTACGAGGATTACCTCGTCGATGTCGCTGGTGGAAAGCTTTGCATCGCGGATGGCATTCTGGCAGGGTACAAGGCAGGCCTGAATAAGATCGTGAGCCAGCTGCTCGAACTGAGCGCGGGTAAGGCTCTTTACGAGGTGCTTGGGTACGCCGCCTTCTGCAGAGATATACGGCAGGTTGATTTCTGTTGTCGTGGTGCTTGAGAGTTCAATCTTTGCTTTCTCAGCAGCTTCTTTCAGGCGCTGCATGGCCATGGGGTCCTTGGAGAGGTCGATGCCTTCGTCGGCCTTGAAGCCCTGAACGAGCCAGTCGATGATGACCTGGTCGAAGTCGTCGCCACCGAGGTGTGTGTCACCATTGGTGGAGAGCACCTCGAACACGCCTCCGCCGAACTCCAGAATAGAGATATCGAAGGTACCGCCACCGAGGTCGAAGACGGCAATCTTCATGTCTTTGTTGGCTTTATCAACGCCGTAGGCCAGTGCTGCTGCGGTCGGCTCGTTGACGATACGTTGGACGTTCAGTCCGGCAATCTGTCCAGCTTCCTTGGTGGCCTGACGTTGAGAGTCAGAGAAGTAGGCAGGCACAGTGATAACAGCATCGGTCACTTCTTGTCCGAGGTAGTCTTCTGCTGTTTTCTTCATCTTTTGCAGCACCATGGCAGAAATTTCCTGCGGGGTGTATTTACGTCCGTCGATGTCAACACGCGGCACGCCGCCTTCGTTGACAACGGTGAAGGGCACGCGTTCAGCCTCTTTCTGTGCCTGAGCGTATGTCTCGCCCATGAAGCGCTTGATGGAGTAAACGGTGTTCTTCGGATTGGTGATAGCCTGACGCTTGGCGGGGTCTCCCACCTTGCGTTCGCCGTCTTTTACGAAGCCTACAACGGAGGGTGTTGTGCGCTTTCCTTCGCTGTTGGCGATTACAACGGGCTCGTTGCCTTCAAATACTGCAACGCAGCTGTTTGTTGTTCCTAAGTCGATTCCAATAATCTTTCCCATAATACTTTTATTTTTTTGTTTTTATTTTTTACATGTTGTGTTGCCACCTTATTATTATATGATGTGTCTGTGTGAGACACGCGGCAACATCTCATTTATAACAAACCATGTGCCAACGGCAGAACCATTGGCACATGTGACATTTTGCGTGACAACTTGTCAGTATTGACCAGTGTCTCGTGGTGTTGGAATGACTTATTTGTCAGCGATAGCTTGTTTGATTTGGACTTCCAGTTCTTCGCAGAGTTCGGGGTTGTCTTTGAGCAGTGCTTTTACTGCATCGCGTCCCTGGGCCAGTTTGTTGCCTTGATAGGAGAACCAGGAGCCGCTTTTCTGGATGATGTTGAACTCGGTTCCGAGGTCGATGATCTCGCCGACCTTGGAGATGCCTTCTCCGAACATGATGTCAAATTCGGCGCGGCGGAAGGGGGGTGCCACCTTGTTTTTGACAACCTTTACCTTGGTGAGGTTTCCGGTCACGTCATCGCCGTCCTTGATAGGTGTTGACTTGCGGATATCGATGCGCACGGAGGCGTAGAACTTCAGGGCGTTACCACCGGTTGTGGTTTCCGGGTTTCCGAACATCACTCCTATCTTCTCGCGCAGCTGGTTGATGAAGATACAGGTGGTGTTGGTCTTAGAGATGGTGGAGGTGAGTTTGCGCAGGGCCTGGCTCATGAGGCGAGCTTGGAGTCCTACGGCCGATTCGCCCATATCGCCTTCAATCTCTTTTTTCGGGGTCAGTGCTGCCACGGAGTCGATGACGATGATGTCGATGGCACTGGAGCGAATCAGCTGGTCGGCAATTTCGAGAGCCTGTTCGCCATTGTCGGGTTGTGAGATCCATAGGTTGTCAACGTCCACGCCGAGTTTGGCAGCATAGAAGCGGTCGAAGGCGTGCTCTGCATCGATGAAGGCAGCGATGCCTCCCTGCTTCTGTGCCTCTGCTATGGCATGGATGGCCAGTGTCGTCTTACCGCTGGACTCGGGTCCGTAGATCTCAATGATGCGCCCTTTGGGATAGCCTCCCACGCCGAGTGCGGCATCCAGCCCGATAGAGCCGGTCGGTATGACATCTACATTCTCTACATGTTCGTCACCGAGTTTCATGATACTTCCTTTTCCGAAGTCTTTTTCTATCTTTGACATGGCAGCCTGCAGTGCTTTCAGTTTCTCTGCCTGTGCGTCAACGGCTGCGTTTCCTTCCATTTCTTTTTTAGCCATATACTTGGTTTGCAATTTACGGTTTATAATAGTTTTTTGTGATGTTGTTTTCTTTCTTATAGATTCTACAGCTTCAGGTCGCCGTCGTGAATCTCATGCCATGGCAGACCCTGCTTGTTGAGTTGTTCCATGAATGGGTCTGGGTCGAACTCTTCGACGTTGAACACGCCCGGTTTTCTCCACAGTCCCTTACAGAACATCATGGCACCAATCATGGCTGGTACGCCTGTGGTGTAGGAGACGCCCTGCATGCCGGTCTCTTCGTAGGCGGCTCGGTGAGAACAGTTGTTATAGACATAGTAGGTGTGTTCTTTGCCGTCTTGTCCGACACCGCGGATGCGGCAGCCGATGGAGGTTTCTCCTTCGTAGTTTTCGCCGAGGTCTTGTGGGTTGGGGAGTACGGCCTTCAAGAACTGTAGTGGCACGATTTTTACCCGTGCTGTTCCCGTTCCGTCGGCCAGCGGAGCCTCGTATTCCACTTCGTCGATGCGGCTCATGCCGATGTTCTGTATTACCTCTAAGTGTTTCAGATACTGCTGTCCGAAGGTCATCCAGAAGCGGGCGCGCTTGATGGTAGGATAGTTGATGACCAGTGATTCGATCTCTTCGTGGTGGAGCAGGTAGCTGTCGCGCGGCCCTATGTTGGGGTAGGTCAGGTCTTGATGAATCTCCAGAGGCTCTGTTTCCACCCATTGTCCGTTCTCCCAGTAAAGTCCTTTCTGGGTAATCTCGCGGATGTTGATTTCCGGATTGAAGTTGGTGGCGAAGGCTTTGTGGTGGTCGCCGGCATTGCAGTCAACGATATCGAGATATTCGATGGCTTTGAAATGGTGTTTGGCGGCATAGGCAGTGAAGATGCTTGTCACGCCCGGGTCGAAGCCACAGCCGAGTATGGCGGTCAGTCCGGCTTCGCGGAAGCGCTCGCGGTAGGCCCATTGCCAGGAGTATTCGAAGTGTGCTTCGTCTTTCGGTTCGTAGTTGGCTGTGTCAAGATAAGAACATCCGCATGCCAGACATGCCTCCATGATGGTCAGGTCTTGATAGGGCAGGGCGAGGTTGATGACCAGTTCCGGCTTGAAGCTGTTGAAGAGAGCCTTCAGCTGTTCTACATCGTCGGCATCGACCTGTGCTGTGCTGATGGGCATGTTGTAGCCTTTGGCGTGTATGTCAGCCACAATCTTGTCGCATTTTTCCTTGCGTCGGCTGGCAATCATGAACTCTGTAAACACCTCGTGGTTTTGCGCTATCTTGAACGCTGCCACTGTTGCGACGCCTCCGGCGCCAATCATTAATACTCTGCTCATTTGGGTCTTTGTTCTATTTTGTTTTGTTGATATTCTTGTTTTTTCCTAGACACAATCATGAAGTCGGTAAACACGTCAGACTGTTCGGCCGACTTTTTGTCAGCCAGTGTGTCGATATCTTTGTCCAGTCGATATTCTTTTGCCATGTCTGTAGGGGTTATTTGATTTCGTCGCCTCGGATGCCGAGGGCGCTCATCAGGGAGTAGCCCAAGAGTTCCTGTCGGAAGTTGCCGCCCTGTTGTGGTTCCATGGTGAACAGCGTGATGCGCTTGTTTTCGGTTTGTTCGTCCAGTCGGTGTAGGGTTTCACGGATGTCGTCGTAGAGGGTTCCTTCTTCTGCATTGGGGATGACCATGATGCGCTTGACAGACTCCTGCTGGCACACGGTGCCGAGGATGTCGAGCAGAAAGTCTTCGCGCTGCACGAGCTCTTCTACGCAGAGGGCAGAGAGGACAAACTCTCCCAGGTGGTCTTTGAAGGCCTTGCCGTCCAGTTCCTCAGTATAGTTGGCTGGTGAGAAGTTTTCCAGCTGCTTGTTGCCCTTGTCGTGGATGAGTATCACCTGAGTCTCGTGGTCGCCCTCGCGCACACCGCCGTCCAGTGCCACGCAGTCAATCCAGCGGGCCAGGTCAGCCTTGGGGATGCGTCGGCCAATCATCCGTTCAAAGTTCACGGTCAGGTTGAAGGCTACCTTATCTACATAGTCGGCATCGGCAATGATGACGTTCTCCGGCCATTTTGTTTGCAGTTGCTGATTCTCCATATCGATGCAAAGTTAGCCTAACTTCATCAAAAAACAAAATAATTGTCGAAAAAAGTTTTTCGTTTCCAACATTTGTTCTTCAAAGATGGGTATCGTCAGTCTTACGGGTGAGTGGCGAGGGCGTGGCTTAGGAGAGAACCGATGGGAGGACGGAATGTCAAGAAAAATTCGAATTTTGAAGAAATCCTGAAGCTTTTTGTGAGGTGCTCCATCCCCGGTCTGAGATTCTCGAAGCATGATAAAAATGGCTTTTCACTCTTAACCTGTTGATAATGAAGAACTTGTAAATCCCTATGTGATACATGACGGATGTCTTTCACTCTGCTCCGCTGAAACTGTGGGAGGAAGCTGCAAAAGGAATGGTTTTTACCTCTAAAAGGATAGACTTTTTGTCGTAAAAGGAAAGACTTTGGCTCCTAATAAGGTTGACTTTAGCTCCAAAAAGGATGGACTCTGGGGGCCAAAAAGGGTGCTTTTGCGAGCTGGTTCGCTTCTTGTCGTATGGGGCGGTGGTGTTGCTAAGGCTTCTTCAAAGCATCAAAAAAAATCCAAAGACACTCCTTTTAGCTCCTTGGCCCTTGTCTAATTCTTTCTTCTTAGAAGAGGGGGAGAAGCAAAAAGGTATGTCTTTGGAGACTTTGTCTTTCCAGATTGCGAAAATCCGTTGTCAAGAAAAATGACAGACTTCTTTGACTTCGAATTTACAGCAGAGCCTTGAACTTCTCGTCGAGCACCGATTTGGGGGCGGCACCGACAAACTTATCGACCAGCTCTCCACCCTTGAAGAACAGGATGGTGGGGATGTTGCGAACGCCGAGTTCGGCAGCGATGTCTTCGTTTTCATCGACATCGCACTTGCCTACTACTATTTTGCCGTCGTAGTCTTTGGCCAGTTCGGAGATGACGGGTCCCACCATGCGGCAGGGACCGCACCATGTAGCCCAGAGATCTACCACGAGAGGCTGCTCACCGTTTTTGAGCTGCTCAAAGTTTTCACTTGTGATTGTTACTTCCATACAGTTTGTTCTTTTAATAATGAAAAAATGTCTTAGCTTGATTTCTTTACTCCTTCACTCCTGCATTTCTTTTCTCTGCAAAGACCGTGCCATCTTTTGGCGGCTTAGCATGTGACGGCTAATTGATGTGATAGGACAGGGCCTCGTTGCCTTCCACATATTGCAGAATCTCTCGGTTCAGGTTGATTTGGTGGGAACCGGAGCGAAGCATCAAGTGGTCGTTGTGCTCACGGTCTATGATTTGCAGGAAGAATTCGGTGTGGCCGGGCGACTCAGTGATCATGGTCGAGAGGTCTTCCACCATTTGGGCATTGATATTGTTTTTGTCGCAGGTGATGGTGAAGCGCTCGATGCGCTCTTCCTTCACGGTTTGAAGGAACTGCACCTCGATGATCTTGGTTTCCACGAAGTTGCTTGTGGCATATTTCTTTGAATATTTGGCTTTGACGAAGACGGTATAGCCCTCGGCAAACATGCCGCGCCAGTGGGCCCACTCTTCACCGAAGAGAGCCAGTTCGCCGCTGCCTTCAAAGTCTTCGATGGTGACGAAGCCGCATGGGTCGCCGCGCTTGGTGAACTTGGAGCGCACGGCGGTGACGATGCCTCCCATGGTCACTTCGTTTTTGGCGATGAGAGCTTCCTTGTCGCCCAGTTCCTGGCAGTGGGTGTTGCACATGAAGTTGAGCACCAGCTTGTAGTCGTCCAGAGGGTGGGCAGAGAGATAGATGCCCACGAGGTCGCGCTCGCGGTTGAGCTTCTCTATGGTGCTCCAGGGTGTTCCCTGCGGGATGGGCGGTGTGGCAATCTCGATGGCATTGGCATCGCCGAAGAGAGAGTTTTGGGCCTGTTGCTGCTCAGCTTGGTAGAGCTGGCCGTAGCGTACCAGCGTGTCGAGGAACACGTTGCCGCGACTGTCGGCTGCGAAGAAGTTCTCGCGCGGGATGCCGAAGCTGTCAAAGCCTCCGCTGAGCGCAAGACTTTCAAAAGCCTTTCGGTTGACGGCGGTGAAGTTGATGCGCTGGGCGAAGTCGAAGATATCCTTGAAGGGACCATGTTCCTCGCGCTCCTTGATGATGGCTTCGGCTGCGGCGTCGCCCATGCCTTTGATGGCAGCCAGACCGAAGCGTATCTCACCCTTCTTGTTGGTACCGAATTTCAGGTAGCTCTCGTTGACATCGGGGCCCAGTGTGGCAATGCCCATCGACTTGCATTCGTCCATGAGCTTGGTGATTTCTGTTATCTGGTCGCGGCGGCGCGTCATGATGGCCGCCATGAACTCGGCAGGAAAGTTGGCCTTGAGGTAGGCCGTCTGGAATGCCACCCATGAGTAGCAGGCGGCATGAGACTTGTTGAAAGCATAGGAAGCGAATTTCTCCCAGTCGCTCCATATCTTGTCGAGCACCTTCGGGTCGTGGCCATTCTTCTTGCCACCCTCGATGAATTTGGGCTTCATGGCATCTACGATGGCTTTTTTCTTCTTACCCATGGCTTTACGCAGGGCGTCGCTCTCGCCTCGGGTGAAGTTGGCCAGCTGGCGCGAGAGCAACATCACCTGCTCCTGATAGACCGTGATGCCGTAGGTGTCTTTCAGGTATTTCTCCATGCAGGGTATGTCGTAGGTGATAGGCTCGCGACCGGTCTTACGGGCAATGAACGACGGGATGTAGTCCATAGGTCCCGGACGGTAGAGCGCATTCATGGCAATGAGGTCTTCGAAGACCGTCGGTTTCAGTTCGCGCAGGTATTTCTGCATGCCCGCCGACTCAAACTGGAAGGTGCCTATAGTCTGTCCTTTCTGATAGAGCTCGTAGGTCTTCGGGTCGTCGATGGGAATATTGTCGAGATCGACTTCGATGCCTCGTGTCTGCTTGATGTTGGCGCAGGCCTCCTTCAGCTCGGAGAGCGTTTTCAGTCCGAGGAAGTCCATCTTGATGAGGCCTGTCGATTCGATGACGTGGCCGTCATACTGTGTGCAGTTGGTCTTGGTGTCCTTGAAGTCTGGGTCGTCGGCCGTGCTCACGGGCACCCAGTCGGATATCGGGTCACGACAGATGATGAATCCGCAGGCATGTATGCCTGTTCCGCGCACGGTGCCTTCCAGCATTTTGGCATATTTGATGGTATTAGCCAGCTTCGGGTTGGGCGATGCTTCAGCTTCGCGCAGCTCCGGTGTGCACTTGATGGCATTGGTGAGATTCATCTTCAAGCCGTCGGGCAAGCGATCGGGAATGGCCTTACACAGAGCGTTGGACGTGTCGAGGGGCAGCTTCTCCACGCGTGCCACGTCCTTGATGGAGTTCTTCGTGGCCATGGTGCTATAGGTGATGATGTGGGCACAGTTCTCGTGTCCGTATTTGTCTTCCACCCATTTCAGCACGCGTCCGCGTCCGTCATCATCGAAGTCGGTGTCAATATCAGGCAGTGAGATACGGTCGGGGTTGAGGAAACGCTCAAACAGCAGGTCGTATTTCAGCGGGTCTATCTTCGTGATGCCCAGGCAGTAGGCCACCACGGAGCCGGCTGCAGAGCCACGGCCTGGCCCCACCATGACGCCCAGCTCGTTGCGGGCGGAGTTGATGAAGTCCTGCACGATGAGGAAGTAGCCTGGAAAACCCATGGTCTTCATGATGTGAAGCTCAAAGCGTATGCGGTCATCAACCTCCTTGGGAAGTGGTTGCTCGTAGCGGCTTTTGGCTCCTTCGTAGGCAAGTTTGGCCAGGTAGTCGGCCTCAAACTTGATGCGGTAGATTTTGTCGTAGCCACCGAGGTGGGCAATCTTTTTCTCACCCTCCTCGCGTGGCAGTGGATTCTCGCCGTTCTCGTCGCGGGTAAACTCCTCGTAGAGTTGTTCCTCAGTGAACTTCTTGCGCCACTCGTCTTCAGTGCCAAAATCCTCTGGAATGGGGAAGAAGGGCATGATAGGGTCATGGTCGAGACTGTATATCTCCACCTTGTCCAGAATCTCCAGCGTGTTGGACAGAGCCTCCGGCACGTCCTGGAAGATGTCGTTCATTTCCTGACGCGTCTTGAACCATTCCTGTTTGGAGTAGAGCATGCGGTTGGGGTCGTCCAGATCTTGTTGGGTAGCCAGACAGAGCAGGTGGTCGTGGGCCTCGGCGTTCTCCTTGTCCACGAAGTGGGAATCATTGGTGCATACCAGTTTGATGCCATATTCGTGGGCCAGTTCTATCAGCACCTTGTTGGCTTTCTGCTGCAAAGGGAAGGTCTCTCGGTTGGCGCGGATGGAAGGGTCGGTCACCTCATGGCGCTGCAGCTCCAGGTAGTAGTCGTCACCAAAGACGCGGTGATACCACTCAATGGCTTCGCGGGCTCCGGCTATGTCGCCTTGAAGAATCTTCTTGGGAACCTCTCCGGCTATACAGGCCGAACAGACGATGAGGTCCTCGTGGTAGCGCTCCAGGTCGGCCCTGTCGGTACGCGGACGATAGTAGTAGCCGTCCACCCATGAACGGCTCACCAACTTGA
>Ga0247611_10011507_pt1 | contig 10196 bp, 21 predicted proteins | sample 177DNAGHGhighgp2_FD_192422 | JGI IMG/M metagenome (GOLD analysis project Ga0247611, IMG submission 192422) | Sheep rumen microbial communities from Palmerston North, Manawatu-Wanganui, New Zealand - 1770 DNA GHGhigh gp2 | ecosystem: Host-associated > Mammals > Digestive system > Stomach > Rumen... | reverse complement strand
TTTTATTACTTGACTTTCTTTTATTTGTAATTCTGGATGATCTTTTTTGCGTTTAATTGCAATAAAGTAATAAAAAGATTTATTTGGATTAAATTGCATAAGTCTTGTAATGTTTGTATTATGTATTGTAGTCATGTTATCCCTCAATATTATTATTTATTTATAATAAAATCAATATTATAAAAAGTAAAGCCATTAAAAAATGAGATAACCTTTTACAGCTATCTCATTTCTCCTTCACATGGAACTGACTATATTAAGCTAAATCATCTGGAGTAGTCGGATTATTATCTTGTAAAAGTCTCTTCATAGGTTTTGTTTGATAAAAAGGACCTACTTTTTCTAGCATTTTTTTGACCATAGAACGTATACTTTCGCTTTCGAAGTCAACTACATCATTTTGTTCAACTTGCTTACTACGGAGCAAAATACGAGCTATTAAACGACCTAATTCAAAAGACATATCTTCATCAAATCCGCGTGTAGTGATTGCAGCTGTTCCAATACGTAATCCTGTACAAGTAGAAGGTTTATCATCACCCGCAATCATATTTTTGTTAGTGATTATGCCGTATGAAGTCAATCTATCTTCAGCTTCTTTACCATTTATACCAGATTTTTTAAGATCAAGTAAGACAAGATGATTCTCAGAACCTCCAGATACAAAATCGATTCGATTATCAGTATCATATGACTTTATACCGTTAATAAGTGCTTGCATATTATGATATACTTGCTCCATATAATCTTTAAATTCTGGTTTAAGAGCTTCAATAAAACATTGGGCTTTTGCTGCTACTAACGCTTCATTTGGGCCACCTTGAATTTTTGGAAAGCATCCACTATTAATCTTACTACAAAGTTTTTCATCATTCCAAAGGATAATACCTCCTCGAGGACCTCTAAGTGTTTTATGAGTAGTAGAAGTAATAACATCACACCATTTGGTTGGATCATATTTATCTTTCCACATATGAGCTGCAATAAACCCCATTACGTGAGCTGAATCAGACATAATTATACATTTATGCGTATCATAAATATCTTGCTTTGTCATACCTTTTTTAACATTAAAACCAGGGCAAAAAGGCGTATCGGCTGAAACATAATTGTCTGCTGCATAAAATGTATATTCGTCTTTCATTACAAAATCATCTGAAAATTTACGATCAACATGATATTTCCAAACCTTTTCATTATATTCATCAACAATTTCTCTAATTCTTTCATAATTAATACGTTTAGAATAAGCTGAAGCTCCAACAACTAGCATTTTTGGATTATATTCATATAATTTCTGCTCGATTTCTTTATAATTCAATTCACCATTCTCATCAAGACCATAATATACAGGATTATATATATAACCAGTAGACGAAGCCTTAGAAAAGTGAGTTAAATGTCCACCATATTCTATTCCCATTCCAAGTACTGTATCACCAGGCTTTAAAATACCCGCATATACAGCTTGATTTGCTTGAGAACCAGAATGAGGTTGAACATTAGCATACTTTACATTAAACAATTCTTTTGCTTTAGCTATAGCATATATTTCGAGAAGGTCTATATTTTCACAACCCGCATAATGTCTTCCTTGTTTAGATACTTCTCTCGGAAATCCTTCAGCATACTTAACTGAGAAATACGAACCTAATAAATCTAAAATATCTTGTGACGGATAATTTTCAGATGCTATAAGTTCAATATCATTGTTTAATCTTTCTTTTTCTTTACTATGTATAGCTTGTATAACCTGATCAATCATTGTTTTTCTCCTCTTTCTATTTCTACAACATTCGCATTTTCATAATTTATAGCAAACCATTCTGCACATTCATATTCATTCCAATATACTGCTTTTTCTTTGTTTTCAGTCCATTGTAAAATTTCAAAATCATTAAAACCTAAGTTTATGTTTTTTGGATAAATTGGTTTTTCTTTATCTTTTATTTCTACGGTGTATTTAATCATTTTCATCACATACCACTTCAAAGTTTGCTTTTAATTTTCTAGGTTCTGCATATACACTAGATTGACATATATATGCTTTTTTATCTTTTTGATATTTTCCAAAAGCTTTTATAATGTTTTGTGTTAACATCGCTACATCATCATCAATAGTATTAGTTGAAGATAATTTAGCTTGTAAATATTCTTCTGTATATCTACTAATTAAATAATTTTTAATTAAATTAAAAATTTCATTATATCTAGCTTCACAAGTTTTTTCAAATTCTTTTGATTGTTCCTCATCTAAAACTTCAAAATCCATTATTTCTTCCTTTTTGTTCCATCTTATCATCACGATACTTTTTTAATTCTAGCATAAAATTATATACTACATTATGCCAATTATTAAAATTTTCTTCTACTTGAGATATTCTTAAATATCCTACATCTTCTAATACAGCTTCTATTCGACAAATCATGCTATAACATTCTTCTATAACATTATCATCAGTTAATTCAGTCATTAATCTTTTCCTTTTGTTTCAAACCAACCATGTTCTAAAGCAAATTTACCAAAAGTAGTTAAAATGTTTTGTGTTAACACTTCTACATTATCATCAATACTACTAAAATAAGGTAACTTTGCCTGTAAATATTCTTTTGTATATCGACTAATTAAATGATTTTTAATCAATTTAGAAATTTCTTGTCTTAAAGATTCCATTTCTTGTTCAAATTCATTATAATTGTTCATTTATTTTTCCTTATTTGTTTACTTTTTTCTTTAGATTCCTTCCATTCTACAGGTGTATTACAGCAAGAACAATCTAAATGAGAATCCCCATTTTCATCAAACCATTGATATAACATATCAACTTCTTTTTTACATTTTGGACAATAAAAGTATGTAGAGTTATATCCTTTATATCCTACGAGTATTTCATCTTCAAGTTTTATTAATTTTACATCTGTTGCTTTCCATGTCATTCTTCATTCTCTTCCTTTCTACAAAATTTAACAAAATCTTCATAAAATTCAGTTTCTGCTTTCTGTTCTTCTTCCAATAAAATCTTATGTTTTTTATCTAATGTCTTTTGATTATATCTACAACCACAATTTCCTTTAGAATCTTCTTCTTCCCAACCAAAACGACACAAATACATATCATCACTCCAATCGTATTGACAATATTTACACTTTTCGCATTTCATTTTTATTTTTTCCTTTCATTATAAAGCAAAAAATTCCCACTTTTTCTTTTTACAATATTCTAACGCACTATTATGTAAATTGCAAGAAGAACAATCATTACATGGTTTTTTATCAACACAACCTGGAATTTGACAATATGAACAATACTTTAACATTTTATGCTCATGTAAATACCACAAAATATATTTCTTTTCAATCCATTCAAATGGTAAATATAAACTAGCATTAGCATTACTCATTGAATTTATATTTTCAAAAATATTATTAAATTTATCCATAAAGTGCCATATATCATCATTTTTTATATATCCAAATGAGATTAAACGGTTATTACCTCTAATCAAATTTGATATCATACTCAAAAACAATTGTGGTTGAACAATACCTCCTCCATTACAATAATCATTATAATCACCATTTTCTTTAATTTCAAATGTAATGTGATTAACTGATATTTTTCGTTTTTTAAATATTTTAAGTAATCTTTTTTGGGCAACTACATCAACAGGATAACTTCCAAATCTGTCATAATTTATAGAAACAAGATTAATAGTTTTATGAAATTTTTCCCACAAATATAACACTAAAGCTGTAGAATCACATCCACCACTCCATAAAACAAAGATGTCTGAAATATTTTCTGGTATTTTTATATAATTACTATATAAATCATTTACTAAATTGAAAAACTCTGAACCAATTATGTCTTCTTTTATAAGTGAATCAATCATTGTTCAAATCCTTTCTTATTAATAATCTCCATAATCTTTTATCGAAAAACAATGGAAAAATTAAGAATCCCTCACAGAATCCTAACCAAAAACATTTATTAGTGATATGTTCTTTAATTATTTTCCACATTTTATTCCTTTCACATGCTCTCCCATAGGAATTGCTTTCCAAATTGTAGTTAGTGAACCTCCAAATGAAAAGCCAGGTATTGCTTTTACTATTTTCTTTTTTATATCAACACAATAAACTGTATTTTCTATTAAGAAAAACAGCTCATTAGGATTAATATCATCATAAATAAAATATCCTTTTCGTAGATAATTTAATGCTTCTTCAAAAGTCAAAGGAAATTTAAAATCAGCATTAAAATCTTCACCCCAAATTAAATTTTTAATCATCCACCACAAAATTTTTATCATCTTCATATTCTTTCATTATTTGTTTTTCAATAAATTCGTCACAAGCTCTTTTAATATGAAACTGACTTCTTTTATTAGTTGGTAAATATACAATTTCATCGTCTTTCATAACAAACATTATTGTCTTATTTATACCTATATCTAATTTATGCTTAGGAATAGTATAATATACCTTATACCCTTTTTTCTCACTTAATAGATCAAATATTAGCTTTTGTTGAAGATTCATTTATTCATCCATATATCTTAAACGATCGTAATCAATCCATTTACCATTTTCTTGTTTAACCATACAACCTTGAATCGGACCATATGACCATTCTAATTCTTGCATAACGGCTTTCGTTCTACATTGATATGCGTTAAATCCTACGGCAAAAACAGAAAATATTGCTAAGCATATTACTGTACCAATTGCAACTACCAATTCATCACCATTCATTTATTTTTCCTTTCTTCTTTTAGTAATTCATCAAAATGTCCTCGCTTATTACAATTATGACAAATAAATGTTTCTTCATATTTAGGTTTAGCATTTTTAAATTTAACATCAGTATAATTGCATAAATTAGAAAAATAACCTATTTTATCAGAATTACAATTTGGACATTTATACTGTATATCACTTATTTTATTAATATCTTTTGAAATAAGTCGTCTTTGTAATCTATGTATAAATATTTTATTAGTTAATTCATTTATTTCTTTACAAACGTCATTGTAATCAATACTTTTACTTTTTAAACATAATGTTAAATAATCTTGATATTGATTAATATTATTCTCTATTTCAAAATGCCAACCATAAAATGGATTTAAATAATTAAAACAAAAATCACGTATTGTACTTAAATCTTTAACCACCAGATAAATTTCACAAGGTGTTTTACCATGTCCACAACAGCAAGAAATAGTTTTTATATTATCAAGAGTATTTAAAATATGTATTAAATCACGCAATTCCTTATCGATATCATCGTAAGGAATATTTTGTGTATCTATTTCATACCAATTATTCATAATCATCTATTTCTTTAATATTCATATCTTTTTCTGTTAATACAAAACTTTCACCATCTTCTGGTTCAACATTTAAAACAGCTTGTCTAATTGAACAACCTCTTCCTAATTGTATAGGTATATTATACCACCAATCTTTTATTTTTTGACAATCTTCTTGAGTAAAACTTCTTAAATCTCCAAAAAATACAACTGTTCGTATATAATTAGAAGACTCATTTTCCTCTCTATCAATAAATTCTACATCAATACTTCCTTCAGATCCTGTAGGTAAATTACCATTTTTATTTGGATGATACCATGTATCTCTTATAAAAATTTTAGATAAATCTATTGCTAAAGCTGGACAAAAAACTTTATTCATATCATCTATTCTTATTGCTCCAGTTACGTGTGTCCATATACTCATTTGTTTTTCCTTTCATAAATAAACAAATATTCATTAATAAGTTTTTCAAAATCTATTCCTTCAATTGCACATTTTTCTACATCAATACTTGAATTTTGTAAAACTATTTTATTAGTTAAACTTTCTATTTCTTTACAAACTTTATTATAGTTACTTGTATCACTCATTAAACAAGCTAAAATATAATCTTGATTACAATTTATATTATTTTCAATTTCAAAATGCCAATTATTAAAAGGATTTAAATATTTAAAGCAAAAATCATTTAAAGCTTTAATACTTTCAATTGCTATATAGATCATACATTTTGTTTTACCATGCCCACAACAACAAGAAATGGTTTTTATTCCATTTAATGTATTCAAAATTTTAATTAAAAGTATTAATTCAACATCTATTTCGTGATATGGAATATTATTATTATCTATATCTTTATAAAACACATTCATTGCTTTTACTTTCAATAAATTCATCACATGCGATTTTCATATGAAATTGATCCAAATTAGAATCTGGAATATAAACTATTTTATCATCTTTTATAACAATCATTATTGTATTCATTTTACCACAATGTAAAGATCTTTGAGCATAAGGAATGGCATAATATACATAGTATCCATTTTTTTCAGTTAATAACTCAAATGTTAATGTTTTTAAAGACATTTAAATATTCCTTATTTTTTTATTTTTTATCCTTCATAATAACTGTTCTAAAAAAATAGTTATTACTAATTTATTAAATAAAATCATGAAACAATTAAAAAGTAAAACAAAAAATAATGATAAAATCGAAACTAGATATTGAAACCAAAACGGAACTTTTGATTAAGTTAGCCTTTGGTATCCCAATGCAAGATTTAATGAATGAGTACGACTTAACTAAAACTAAAATAATAAACTTACGTAAAAATAACTATGTACTTTATAATGATTTTGTTAATCATTGGAAAATAATAGATGAAGTAGCAGTCTTAGGCTTAACACCAAAATTAGAAAGAGCTTTAAGCATTGTAAAAAAATTTTATAAACAAAAAATAGTAATTTTATCTGAAAGTTCTATATTTTATAATGGTAAACCTTGTACAACAGATGATATTATCAATTTAGCAGATGAAATTTTAAAAAAAGATAATATCACTAACTTTAAGACTTTACCATGGTATATTAAAAACTACTATTAGTCATTAAATAAAAAGAGGGAAATAATGGCAATTGAAACAAAAATAATCGATCTTACTAATACTGAATTTTCTTCAGAACAAGAATATGCAGAAAATACTCCAGGTGTATTTATGAATTTGTTAGGTGGATGTTATTATGATCCAGTAACTAATAAATATAAACTTCCTCCAATTAAATATTCAAGTGTAAGTCTATTGGGTGAAAAAATAAGATTTAATAATAATCAAGAATTTACTGTACTATTTTCTTGTTTAGGTGTTGAATATAAGCACAAAAAAGAAGTTTATAACAAATGGTGGGAAGAAGCTAGAAAATTGGTTGATGCTTATAAAGAGCAAGTCAAAATAGATGAGCATATTCGTACTAATAATACAGACCTTAAAAAATTACGTAGAGAAGGTTTATTATTAACTAGTGAAGAATTAGAAAAACAAAATTAGTATGACAAGTACTTATAGCAAAATTTTAACTATTTCTGAAGATACTCAACTTAGTGAATCACAAGTTGCTAAAGTACTTTATTCTTACCTATGTTGGTGTTTAGAAGAAGTATTAATTGATAAAAAATCAAATACTATATTTGGTGAATTAAAATTAAACAGCGATAATAAACTCGAACTACAGCATAATATAAACGGTTTAATATCACTTATTGGTAAATCTGATATAAAACTTATTCGTAAAATATGTGAAGAAGGACCAGATTTTAAAATATTTGGATAAAAGTATGGAATATAATAAATATCAAGTTGAAGAAGATATTAAAACAATTATAAATGATACTTTTGATACCTGTGAAAATAATCGTGATGAGATTCGCTGGCTAATCTGTATTTTACGAGGTTTTATGGAAATTCCACACAAGCGTAATGAATATTGTGCTGAAAACTATAAAATAAATTTATGGCAATACCAATTAAATCCAATAATTCAAAATTTTAAAGAAAAATGGAGCTTATAAATGGCAGAAAAGCAACCGAGAGGATATTTTGAATTATCAGATGAAGAATTATCATCTCATGAAATGGTATTTATTGCTTTAAGTATGTTAGAAAGTCGTGGATATCCTGGTTTTTTAGAATTAATGTCAGTTATTAATGATCCTTCTATAATTCTTAAAATAGTTAGATTATTTTATGGAATGGAATTAAAAGTACCTCCTCTAAAAGAATTTATTCAATGCTTAAAAGCTACAGAATATGCTTTTTGCGTAATGCATAAAAAAATAAATATAAATTTATTTGCCAAAGAAAAAGATATAAGACAGTTTATGAAAATAAATGAAGCTGAAGAGCAAGAATTATTAGAAATATTTGATCATTGGGCCAAATATATGCATGAACAAGGTTATGATATAAGAAATTATATGCATATTAATAGAAACTCGACGAAAAAAAGAATAGAATTAGCAATAAAAGGAAAAACTAAGAAAAAAACAATAAAACGATAGCTGTTCTATATAAATAGTTATTACTTTAAGGATTTAAAACACAAAATGAGTGATGATTTACCTAAAATATGGCAAGATCCAGATATAACACAAGAAACTCTTCCAGTAGAAATGCCGATTGAGGATGAAATTCAATTACCTTCAATTGAAGAGCAAAAAAATATTGTAAATAATAGTGAATTATCAAAAGAAAATAAAGATTTAGTTAGTGGTTTAGTTGAAATAAATCAAATTGCTGAAGTTTTAAGTCAAATTAAAAGCACAGAATCTTTAGAGCAGCGTAAAACAGTTACACAAGCTATTTGTGAAGGCTTTATTAATGCTAGAATGAGAAATAATTTACAAGCAGAACAATTAAAACAAGCCTTATTAAATAGATTATTAAGTAATGTAGAAAATCTTGATCTCGAATTAACAAGTAGAATTTATACTGATTTACAAGATACAAGTAGCATTGATGCTCAACAAGCATTAGCAAATATAAATGGTACAGGTGGTGTAATACCAGGTCAAGGAGGTACAACTTTTAATTTGAATCTGGCTACTGGTGAAAATTCAATGGTTACAGCAAATACTTTAAACGCAAATCCTCAACAGGTTGGACAATTAAAAGAAGTAGCTGCCATGAATACTTCAATTAAAGCATGGTCTAATATTCCACTTCCAAAAAGAAAAGATTAATGATTTTATAACTATGATAAATAATGGAAACTATACCTTTAAACATAGAGCAAAAAATAGAAAATCTACCAATAATTTCTTTTGAATCAACAGAAGAATTCCAAAATATAATACTTTCAAACGATTTTAATGATATTTTTAATTTTTATAAAGAAAATTACTTACCTGATATACTTAGATCCAAACCAGAAATTTATCAAAGAATCAGTTTATATTTAACTTTAACTAATCAAGCGTCAGAATTTACAGAACAAACTGACCAAGTTTTATATAGAAGACCTTGTCCAGATATTCATACTTTTTTAACAGATAAATATTATATGGGATATAACAATGCAACATTATATCCTTATTGGAAAAATAAATTAGAAGAAATATTTCGACAAAATTCACCAATTAGAAAAACAATTTTTGGTGGATCAATTGGTTCAGGTAAATCAACAATAGCCAGAAAAGCATTTGTTTACGTTTTATATAGAGTATTGTGTTTAAGATATCCAAGAGCGGTGTTTAATGTAGACCCAGATTCAACACTGGCGGCAATGATTATTTCAATGACTCTCAAACAAGTTTATGATACAAACCTTTTACCATTTGTTAAACTTATGGAAACAATGCCTTGTTTTCAAAGAGTAATGAATACAAGATCATTTGAAAATTTTGATTTAGATAATCCAAATTGTCCAATACCATTTCAAGTTGAAAAAAGTACAGGCACCATTTTTTTTCCAAATAATATAATTATAGGCTGTGGATCTGGAATTTCTCATACAATAGGTTATAACTTATTTTGTACATTTTTAGATGAAATGAATGAAAAAGGAGTTGAAACAGCTTTAGAATTATTAAACTCTGTAGATAATCGTTTCAGCTCGCGTTTTGAAGGATCAGATTTTGTATTTCAATCAGTAGTATCTTCTGCTCGTACTACAAATAGTCCAATCGGTGAATATATAAAAAGATTACCAAAAGATGATCCAACTATATTAAAATTAAGTCCAATGTTATGGGAAGTTAAGCCTGATCCAAATTTTGTTGGTGATGGTACAACTTTTCCAGTAATGGTAGGTAATGGTAGTATTCCAAGTAAAATAATAACTGATCCTGGTGAATTAAAAGCAATAGATGAAGGTAATTA
>Ga0247611_10011506_pt1 | contig 10197 bp, 7 predicted proteins | sample 177DNAGHGhighgp2_FD_192422 | JGI IMG/M metagenome (GOLD analysis project Ga0247611, IMG submission 192422) | Sheep rumen microbial communities from Palmerston North, Manawatu-Wanganui, New Zealand - 1770 DNA GHGhigh gp2 | ecosystem: Host-associated > Mammals > Digestive system > Stomach > Rumen ... | reverse complement strand
GTTCATGTTTGCTTCTGAAATAAAAGCATTTCTTGAACATCCAGATTTTGTTAAAGAATTTAACGAACAAATACTATCTGCATATTTATGCTTCAATTCTACACCTACTGAAGAAACATTCTTTAAGGGTGTGTATAGAGTTGAACCTGGGCATCAAATAATTATAAAGAATGGTAAAATTACTAAAGAAAAATTTTTTGAATTAACATTTGACGAAACTGAAAAAGATATGGATACAATTGTAAAAGATATACGAGAAGCAATGAAAAATTCCGTTAAATATCACGAAATTGCCGATGTAGAAGTAGGGTCTTTCTTATCTAGTGGAATTGATTCATCATATTTAGTTTCATTAGCTAAACCAGATAAAACCTATACAGTAGGCTATGATAATCCTAAATATGACGAAATATCATACGCCAAAGACTTAGCAGATAAACTACATATATCAAACACATCTAAAAAGATTAATAAAGAAGAATATATGAAAGCTTTTCCAAAAATAATGTACCATATGGATGAACCATTAGCAGATCCTTCTGCTATTGCATTATATTTTGTAGCAGAAATAGCATCTAAAGACGTTAAAGTTGTTTTATCTGGTGAAGGAGCAGATGAGTTCTTTGGTGGATATAATACTTATAAAGAGGACATAGATCAATCATGGTATATGAAAATACCATTTCCAATCAGAAGATTTGCATCAATGATTGCAGGAATATTTCCAGAAATTAGAGGACTTAATTTCATATATCGTAGAGGTCTAAAACTAGAAGACTATAACATTGGCTTAGGCAGAATATTTAGAGATGATGAAGCTCTAAAAATAGTAAATAATAAGAATCAAATACACACAAGAGATATTGTTGCGCCTTTCTATAAAACGTATAGTAAGAATTCAAATACCGTAAAAAGACAGGCAATTGATTTTTACTTCTGGTTAGTACGAGACTTCTTACACGCTGTCGATCGTAACACAATGATGTTTGGTTTGGAAGCACGAACACCATTCCTAGATAAAGAAGTGTTTAAAGTTGCAAGAGAACTACCGGTAAAAGCCAAAATAAATAAGAATACAACCAAACCAGCATTAAGAGAAGCTGCTAAAGAGGTAATACCTAACGAATCTTATAAAAAGAAAAAACTAGGATTTCCAGTACCATTAAGGGAATGGATTAAAGAAGAAGATTTATATCAAGAAATTAAAAGTAAATTTGAAAGTGATATAGCAGCTAAATACTTTAATCAAAAGAGAATACTAAAACTATTGGAAAACCACAAGAATAATAAAAAAGATTGCTATAAAAAGGTTTGGACAATATATACATTCTTAGTATGGTATGATCAATTCTTTATAAACAATTAAAAAGTCGACGCTATGTCGATTTTTATTGTGGATTTTAAAATACATAATGTGGATTAAATAATATGGTAATAATAGAATATAAATAGTATTATATATAAAGAGGTGAAATAAATGATTAATATTAAAATAGATTCTAGAAAAGTTGAAAAAGGAGATACATTTGTAGCTTTAAGAGGAAAAACAGTAGATGGACACGATTATATTGAACAAGCTATTCTAAATGGAGCAAGCAAAGTTGTGATAGATCACGATATGGATGTATCAGTAGAAAAAGTTGTAGTACCAGACACAGACAAATGGTTAACTGATTACATTTCAGAAACATATGCTAATGAAGCTAATGAATTAAACCTAATTGGCGTTACAGGAACTAATGGTAAAACAACTACTGCATACCTTACTTATCAACTATTGAACAAACTAGGTTCTAAAACAGCTTATATTGGAACAATTGGCTTCTATCTACCAGATGAAGATTTCGTTGAATTACCAAATACTACTCCCAACATATTAGATTTATATGATTTGATTCTTACTGCCAAAGCAAAAGGATGCCAAAATGTAATGATGGAAGTATCATCTCATGCTTTGGATATGCAAAGAGTTAAAGGATTAAAATATAAAGTTGCTGCATTTACTAACTTAACCCAAGATCACTTAGATTATCACAAAACCATGGAAAACTACTTAGCTGCTAAAATGCTAATCCTAAAGCAATTAGAAGGACCTATGATTGTTAATGCAGATGATCCATGTTCCAATGAATGGATAAAAGCATATCCAGATACAAAAACATATGGATTTGAAGGCAATGATTACATAATAAAATCATACAAAGAAACAGCAAAGGGAACACTACTAAAATTCACATCAAATAATAAAGAATATGAAGTAGAAACAAATCTAAGAAGTAGATTTAATGTGTATAATTATATAACAACACTATCTTTAGTAAATAATTTAGGATACAAAATAGAAGACATTATTACTGCAACATCAAGTATTTACCCACCAAAGGGAAGATGCGAAATAATCAAGGTAAAAGATGGTGAAGCAGTAATTGACTATGCACACACACCTGATGCAGTAGAAAAAATAATTGATGCCTTCACAGAAAATAAAAAGGGCAGAATAATAACAATCGTAGGATGTGGCGGAGATAGAGATCCTAAAAAAAGACCAATTATGGGACGAATAGCAGCCGAAAAATCTGATTATGTTATCTTCACTAGTGATAATCCTAGAACTGAAGATCCACAAAAAATTATGAATGATATTTTAGCAGGTGTAAGTACTAATAACTATGAAGTAGAACTAGATAGACCATCTGCAATTGTAAAAGCGTTAGATATGATTAAAACAAATGATGTCGTTCTAATTTTAGGTAAAGGACATGAAGATTATCAGATAATAGGTCATGAAAAACACCATCTAGATGACGCTGAAGAAGTTCAAAAATATATAAAATCACATAAATAAACCATAAATGTAGGCAAAAGTACTTGCAATTTATCAAAATTCTAGTATAATATTAATTGCCTACTGATTTTGCGGGTGTAGTTTAATGGTAGAGCTTCAGCCTTCCAAGCTGATAACGTGGGTTCGATTCCCATCACCCGCTCCATTTAATAAATTAGAACTAGTAATAGTTCTTTTTTTAATTCTAAACCAAATTATCATGCTTGAAAGGGAAACAAATGTATAATATAATGTTCATAGGAAAATCAGGAGGTAAAAATGGAAGAAATTAAAATTAGTGTTGTAGCAGCGACTACAACTGACAAAAATGAAATTGCAAAAATTACAAAAGAAAGTATGGAACTTGATGGGGCACATTCAGCTAATATTTGTTATACTAAAAAAACATATGATGAAATATTAAAAGAACCAATAGAAAAAACTAAACAAAGAGCAGAAGACAATAAAGTCAATCTCCATCACTCAGTTTTTGGTCATGATGAATTATCAATATACATTGAAGGAATACCTAAAATATTAGCAATGTTATTAAACAACGAACACGAATATAATACATCTGAAAAAAGTGCTCGTTATACTATAATGCAACCTTCAGAAACAGAACAAAAGTTATACGATAAATGGTTGGAAATAATTACACGTGAAATAAAAAGACAATACCCAAATGAACCATATTTAACAGATAAACTAGTTCACAAAAAAGCAATGGAAAATGCTCGATATATGATATCAGTATTTACTAGAACTAAAATGAGATACACTACAAGTTATCGCCAATTCAATTATCTATATGATTTCATGAAAAAAATGTTGGCTAAAGAAACAGATAATAAATTAATTAATGAAATAAAAATATATTTACCAGAATTAATTAAAGCCTGGGAATCAACTGGTTTTACTACAGGTGATATTTTTGATTATAGTAATAGAGAATTCTCATTAATTACAGATTATAACGATTATGAAGAACAATATGGACGTTCATATTCTATGAATTATGAAGCTACATTTGCAGCAATTGCTGAAGAACAAAGACACAGAACAATTGACTTGAATATTTCATTAAAGGAAGAACCACAATTTTATACACCAAGAATAATTGAATATGATCAAGGATTAATAGATGCATGGCAAGAAGACATTCATTCTGTATCTTCATTATATCCACAAGGATTATTACTAAATGTTAATGAAACAGGCAAGTATGAAAACTTTATAATGAAACTATATCTAAGATTATGTACGGCCGCTCAGTTAGAAATAAATAATCTAAATAAGATGATGCTAGAAAAATATATATATGAATTAAAAAAAGCAAATAATCCACGTGATCAAAAAGTTTTGGATGCGCTACTAGAAGTATCTAAAGGGGCAAGATGTACATTCCCGGGATTTACATGCCCAGAACAGTGCCATTTTAAACAAGGTATGACATTGAAAAGAAAAATATAAAAATACTATTTTACAATAGTATTTTTTTTATTAGGATAAAATGGTATGATATAGTCATCTATAAATTATAAAAAAGGAGTATGGCCGTATGAAAAAATTAAAATATTTAGTTATATTATTGATTTGTATTCCTACTTTTGTATCAGCACTTGAATATCCAAAAACAAATTCAAAAATAGTAGAAATTTATGATATGACAGATAATAAAGTATTATATGAAATTGATTCTCGAAGTAAAGTAAGTATAGCATCTTTAACAAAGATAGCAACTACAATAACGGCAATTGAAAATATAGAAAACTTAGATGAAAAGGTTACTATAACTGGAGAAATACTAAGTACTGTAAGATGGGATGCCAGTAGAGCAGGTTTATACGAAGGAGAAACCATAACGTATAAAGATTTATTATATGCATCAATGCTGCCAAGTGGAGCAGATGCAACTAATGCTTTAGCTATTTTAAGTAGTGGCAGTATTGAAAAATTTGTAGATAAAATGAATAACTTAGCTAAAAAAATCGGTCTAGATAATACCCATTTTATTAATGTAACGGGTCTAGATATTGAAGGACATTACTCATCAGCAGAAAATATGAGAAAACTATTATCCTATGCCTTAGAAAATGATATGTTTAAGGAAATATATACAACAAGAAAATATACCCTAAGCGATGGCTTAAAAGTAGAATCAACAATAAATACTTATAATCGAAACTCTAACATAGATACAAGTAAAATCAAAGGAAGTAAGACGGGTTTTACTGAAGATGCAGGATACTGTTTATCAACTTTAAGTACTATTAATGGCCACGACTTTATAATAATTGTTTTAAATGCAGAACATAGAAATAACATATACTATAATATATACGATACAGTTAACTTAATTGATTTTATAGGTAATAATTATAAAGAAGAAAATCTTTTAAAAAAAGATGAATTATTAAAAACAATCCCAGTATCCCTAAGTGATATAAATAACTATCAAATCTATTCTACTAGCGAAATCAATAAATACTTACCAAGTGATTATAATAAAGATGATTTTGTAATAGAGTATGATGGTTTAGATGAATTGAGTTATAAAAACAAAAAAGGCGAAACTATTGGAAAAATAAAATACTATTACAAAGATGAATTATTATTAGAAGAAAATATAATTTTAAATGCTGATATAAATCTAGATATATCTAAATATCTCAAAGCCCATATAATTACTATAACAATATCTTTGTTATCTATTATTATATTAATAATACTACTATTAACAATAAACAAAAAAAGACATTTAAATAAAATGTCTCATTGATTTATTAGTTTTTATTACAAGAAATAATATAATCTTTATTAATCATAACAGTACTAATAAATTGTTTATAGATGCTAATTCCACTTCCAAAAACACTTTTTTGAAAATTTAGCATTACCTGATTTATAGTAACATCATTCAATATAATGGTGTTTTCTTTTTCTTCAACAATTCTTCCGTTATATTCCAATAATAATTGTGACTTTGTTGCTACTATAATAGTTACATCTTCATTTATTAAATCATTATACATAAATACCATCCCTTCTACATAATAACACAAATAATATCTTTATCTAATAATTCTTTAAATTTTAAGGCATCATCCATATCACCAACTATAGTTCCATAGTGAATAGGAATAACATATTTAGGTTTGATTATATTTACAAGCTCAGCAGCTTCCCGATAATTCATAGTATAAGTTCCACCAATAGGTAAAAAAGCTACATCACATACAATTTTTTTTGTTTCTTCAGTAATATCAGTATCACCAGCAACATAGTATTTATTATTGTTTATATTAATTACATAACCAACCCAATTGTTATTTTTAGGATGATAACTCTTATTTATATTATAAGAAGGTATGGTTTCAAAAGAAATATTATCAACAATATAACTATTATAAGGCTCCACAATAATATATTGGATGTTTAATTCTTTAACTTTTTCTTCTAAATCTCTAGTTATTACTAATACCGTAGAATTCTTTCTACATTTATCAATATCATCCAATGAAAAATGATCATAATGACTATGTGTAATAAAAATAATATCTGCATCTTTATATTCATCTTTAATATTATAAGGATCTATATATATTTGTTTAGAACCACTAATCTTTATAGAACTATGACCTAACCATTTTATGTTTCCTAACATAATAATCACCACTAACATTATATCTGAAAAAATATAATTATTTCAATAATATAAAAAAAGTTGCCAAATAATAAATGATGTTGTATAATGGCCAAGTGTGTTTAGCAAGGCACTACCTTGCTTTTTATATGAAAACAAATATTTCGATAGAATGGAGTGATTAAAATGCCAGATGCAAATATAGACTATTCTTATAATGAATATACAAATTTAAATAATGAAGAAGATTCAATAAAAGTTGAAGTAAATGGTGAAGTACTTGAATTTGATATTCCTAAAGTAACTACTATAATCGAGTCATCAACACCGCCAATTACAGAAACTAATCACGTATCAGATACGAAATATGGAGTTAAGCTCCAAGAAGATTTTGACGAAAAGAAAGAATATGAAGAACCAACAAAAGAAGAAAGGTATTTAAATAGATTTTTTGAACAAAGACCAGATGTTAAGATTATTTATGATGAAATAGAGAATAATATTGCTAATAATATTTCCACATATGTTAAAGCAATAGATTATAAAATTAAAATGGAATACTATTTAATTGATAATGAAAGTAAAGAATTAGAAGAATGTCTAGATCAACTTCGTATTATTATAAATGCCATTCGTGAAGAAAACATTCTACTATTTGAAAAAAAATCATCAATAAAGAACGAAGCTTTTGGATATAATAAAGTTGCAGAAAAGCTAGATGCACTTAAAGAAAAAATCCAATTTTTTCAATGTTGTCATCCTTATCTAGAACCAGGTATGACTTATGAAGATGTCTTAGAGGTACTTCCAGAGGATTTTGACGAAAAATATTTGCCTGTTTATGAAAAGGGAGCAGTATTGTTTGAAGAACTACTTAAAGAACAAGCAGAATACCAAGAAGAAGTATTATCATACATATCAAAAGCCATTACAATGGATGATATTAGAGACAAAATAAAAGGATATAATAGTTTGATTGGTTTAGTTCCAGCAGGAGAATGGGATGCTTGTATTAATCCCAATTATGATGGAGAAGGATATGTTACTGGACTTGCTGGCTCTTATGAAGGCCCACAAGGTAAAGAAACTGGATATGATAGTCGTAAAGGTGATGAAAAATTAAATTATAAAGACCCTGATAGATCACTTCTAAAACTATTATCATTAGTAACAGATTCAGACGGAAATCAATTGTATCCAATGGAAAGCTTTGAAAAAGGTGGAGAATACTATTACCATATATTTGGAGTAAATGATGATGGAACAATTAACTGGGATTTGATAGATAATCCAAGATTTGGCTGTAAAATGTTGGGTGATTACCTAATTGTTGGTGGAGATCAAAGAGAACATAGAGAACGTGGCTCAAAAGTAATGACTAGTATTGGACCTGCAATTGTTTTTGATTATGGAACAATAGACGACTTGTACGAAGATCCAAGCCATATAGATATAAGTATGGATGAAGTGTTATTCTGGTTAAAAGATTTTTCTCACAATCAAAATAGAGAAATAGAATCATTAGCTGGTATATATGATTGGTGTACGACAGAAGATTTTGACGGCTTAGTAGATATTGATTATGAATGTATGGAAAGAAACTATGTTAATAATATAAATGTAACATATAACAAAAATTATAAATGTATCTTCGACAGAGAAGACTTTGACGATACAAAGAATTATGATAGCCAAGAAGAATTTGTCTATTCACTAAAATATTAAAACTCGTTTATCGAGTTTTTTTTAATTTTCTAGTATCACATAATAAAAAATGATATAATAAAATAATAGAATAGAGTGATAATATGAAAAAAAGAATAATTTTAGTATTCATTGCAATTTTATTGTTACCAGTACTTGTTTTTGCAGAAAGTGATTACACAATAAATAAGTTAGACACTAATATTATTATCAATAACAATGAAATAACATACAAAGATCAAATTGTTACTAATTCTCAAAAAAATAGAATAAATCTTCAAAAAAAAGTAAACAAGCTTTATTATAATGGTCAGAAAACAGCCATTACTGACATGATTATAAATGATACAGATTCAAATATCACTACTAATACTATCGAGTATACTATTGGTCTAAGAAAAAAGAAAAATGATATAGCTATAGGTAATGATTATAATGCTTCAATTGATTTACTAAATTTTAATATAGAATTAAATGTTAATCATTACTCAATTCATTTTTATCTAAATGGGAAAGATATTACAAATAGTGATAAATTAACATATAAAATTGAAAATAATATAGTTACTGGAACATACAATGGTAAATTAGAAGAAAATGACGATTTAATATTAAAACTAAATGATAATACTAATCAAGATAAAATACTTTCATTTACAGGGCTAATAATTCCTCTAATATGTTTAATAATCAGTTACTTTATTTGGATATTATATGGAAAAGATTTAAAAAATATTAAAATAACAAAAATAACCATTCCAGAAAAAAATCCATTAGAAGTATCATATATGTATAATGGCAAAAATAATCTAGAAGATTATGTATATATGATTTTATACCTAGCAAACCAAGGTGCCATAAGTATAAAAAGAATTGGCAAAGAATATATTTTAATAAAAAATAACAAGTATGAAACACCTAATAAACAAATTAATATGATTATAGATAATATGTTCACAGTTAAAGAAGAAATTACTTTAAGTGAATTTATTACTAGGGTAAATACCAAAAAAGCAAAAAATACTAATCAATTAGAAATAAATATTAAAGAATACATAAAGAAAATTCCACAAATAGATAATGAAAACAAAAAAATAATTGATGAGATAAGTTTAGAACAGAAATACTTCGAAAAAGTTAATATTCAAAGAACTATAGTTGTTTTATTAATGACTCTTACTTTACTATCAATTACTATAATTCCATTCATTAATCTAAACAAACCTCAATTCTTAGCAATCCCAACAATATTTAGCATCGTAATTTTATATGCAATTATTAATGTATTAGGAAAAATGAAAATTAACACCTCAATCATTCAAAAAGTATCAACTTTCTTATGTATTGTCTTTATTGCCTGGATGATAATCATTCATCCAATGAATTATGAAGATATAATCAATATCATAGCCTTCTTTATAGGAATAGCATCTACGCTAATAATGGCCATAATATATAAATTTATGCCAAAAAGAACTAGATATGGCACAAAAGAACTATCTAAAATAGAGGGCTTAAAAAGATATCTTTCAACATCAGATAGTACAGATTTAGAAGTAAATATAAAAGATAATAAAAATTACATATATGATTTATTACCATATACATATATTTTTGGCGAAAGTGATTTATTGATAGAAAAAGCTCGAAAAATTGATGTTAAAAAACCAAAATGGTTAGAAACAGAAGAAGATTTTAATATAGAAGACATTGATAAATTAATAAATAAGATTGTCAAATATGTTAATAAAAAACAAAATCAATAAAAATATAAACACAAGAGTAATAATTTAATGTATAATTAAATAAGATATGGAGGCATCGAAATGAACATAGTAATTCCAAAACCAGTCAACGAAGTTTTAAATGCGATTACAGAAGATAATACTAAGTATGAAGCATATATAACTGGTGGAACTATTCGTAATATGGTTATGGGTCAAAAAGTCAAAAACTATAACATAAGTACGAATGCATCCATAGATGATTTAAAAAAAGCATTAAAAGGATATCATACATTTGA
>Ga0247611_10011505_pt1 | contig 10197 bp, 8 predicted proteins | sample 177DNAGHGhighgp2_FD_192422 | JGI IMG/M metagenome (GOLD analysis project Ga0247611, IMG submission 192422) | Sheep rumen microbial communities from Palmerston North, Manawatu-Wanganui, New Zealand - 1770 DNA GHGhigh gp2 | ecosystem: Host-associated > Mammals > Digestive system > Stomach > Rumen ... | reverse complement strand
ACATCAGTCAGGGAGAGGCCCTTCTGGCGGCAAATTGCTTTGAGGTTAGTTTCTATCGAATCCATATCGGTCATATTTCTTGGAAGCAAAGATATGGATTTGTTGATAGATTAACAAATTTATTTAGTTATTTGTTGGTAAAGTGGCAAAATGAAATAGCGAAGAGAAAAATAGAAACCTCCCTAAAAGGAGGCTCTACCTGTCAATATCAGAATGAATCGGGGCATTCGTCCTGTTCTTCTTCATCTTCCGAGTCACCATCGGGAGCAATTGTCCACCAGTTGGATCTATACCAGTAGAAAGATACTCATCGTATGCGGGGTCATTGTAGTCCATAAGAATAAGATTACCACAAAGGTACGCTTTTTTTTGATTACCTTTGTACAACTCATATAAATCATTTATGGCAAAGATCTATGTCGCCTCCAGTTGGAGGAACAAATACTACCCGGAAGTGGTGGCGGCTCTCTGGAAGGCAGGACACCAGGTTTACGATTTCCGAAACCCACCCTACGGTGGCAATGGTTTCCATTGGACAGATATAGATGAAAACGCCCCGAATTGGAGCTTTAAGCAGTACGCCGAGGGTTTGCACCACCCGCTTGCGGAGAAGCAATTCTCGGCAGATCTGGAGGCCCTGGAGTGGGCGGACACTTGTGTTCTGGTACTTCCTTGCGGTCGCAGTGCACACACTGAAGCAGGATGGATGGCAGGAGCTGGGAAGAAGGTGGTTGTTTACATCCCGGAGATGGTGGAGCCAGAACTGATGTATAAACTATTTGACCGGGTCGTCGGTGATTTGGACAGCCTGGTCAACAGTTTATAATAATCGGGATGATAATAAAAGGCGATTCCTAAAAAAACGCCCTAGATTTATGTCCTGTGAGTAGTCGAAAGTGAAAGACCAGCCCGTTCAATATAGTCTTCGATATCTCGTAGAGAGACTCGGCCTAAACAATTGATGTGGGATAGATCCATACTGGAATACTGCACCAGATCTCTTATGGTATAAATGCCTTCAGCAATCAGTTTATTTCTAGCCCGGGAATCAAAAGGAAGTTCTTCTATGGGCTGGTTCAGAATGGCCTCACTTCCTTTTAGCTTTTCATAAGCCATCCCTCAAATAATCCTGATATAGCGCATCAACTTCTTCTTTGCGGTTTTCCAGGAATTCCTTCCATACAGTATTTTCTCCCTTCTTCGAAAGGATTTGATTTATTGTGCGTTGAATAATCGGATTATTCGTTATTTCCCGAGCCATTATTATGCTAAAATAGTGTTGGTTCCTTGTCTTCATCACCGGGTATCCCCTCGACTTTCTCGCCCTTGAGATACCCTTTCACGGAATCTTTTATTGCCTTGGACAGAAAGGTGGGAACGGCATTACCAATTTGGAGATGCTTATCTCCGCGTTTGCCACAGAAGATATAATCATCAGGGAATCCTTGAAGTCGGGCACCTTCTCTCGTCGAAAGAGGACGAGGGTCACGAGGGTGAACACACCTGGATGAAGACACGCAGCCTAAGTTCCTGGTGATTGTGGTACTTGGTCTGTTCCACCACAAACGACAATAGCAGTTAGCGAAACCACTTGTTGGCCTCAACTCCTCAGGAACATCCTTTGGAGAACCGCCATCCGGAAGAGCTTCCATTAAAGCAACAAGTTTAGCGCCATTCTTAGGCACTTCATGCTCTTGAATCTCTGCAGGAGCGTTTGCTCGCATCAGGCGCTGATAATCATTCTGCGGCTCGCAGGCATAGTGAAAGCCCTGTTGGCCCGTCTTTATAGAAGGAAGATCCCCCAACGCTTCACCTAGTGTAACATAGGGTTTTAAAGATTTGTCATTAGGAACACCCAGTTCTGGGTTATAATGAGTCGGCTTGGGGTAAACAAAAGGCCTCTCGTCCAAAGTTCCCACGAGAATCACTCGTTCGCGGATCTGAGGAGCCCCATAATCAGCAGCATTCAGCAGGCGCTTCTGCATGTGATAACCTATGGACTCAAACAAAGATATGATGGTCTGAATTAACACACCACCTTGCATTGAAAGCAAACCCTTTACATTCTCAAAAACAAATAGCTGAGGACGAAGCTCCTTTAAGATACGATAATACTCCTGGAAAAGCTTTCCACGCGGATCATCAATAAGGCGTTTTCCCACTGTTGAATAAGCCTGGCACGGTGGCCCACCAACGACAATATCGATATCACCCTTCTTGATGCCCAGGTCTTTTGTCAAGTCATCCAGTGAAAAATCCTTGATATCTTTATTATACATTTTTACCGATGGATGATTTTTACTATAAGCCTCAGCCATCGGTTCCAAAATCTCATTTGCTGCGAGAATTTGAAAATCGGGGTCATGGGCAAAGCCATAACTAAGCCCACCAACTCCGGCGAATAAATCAATTACCTTGTATGCCATAAAACCGCTTCTGTGTTTTCGATTACAAAGATAGTCATTTTTTCAAAATATTCCAAAATGGAATACCGGGATTGCTTTGTTAACTTTGCATTATGAAATCCACAGAATTACAGCGCGAAAAGCTCAAATTGGCGGGAAAACTATATCAGACCCGTACGGAATTGGGCATAAAACAGGCCGATTTACAGGAAGAAGGTATTATTTCTCAAAGCCATCTTTCTAAAATTGAAAATGCGGAAATCAATGTTTCTGCAATTATGCTATATGTGCTTGCTAAGCGCTATGGGAAAGATATGTCTTTTTTCTTCGAATAAATCATGAACTCTGGAAGAGACCGCTCCAGTGGTTGGCAACACGCCAAGTTATCTGGACATGAAAATGAATCTGATGTCGAGAATCTGTTTTCTGACAGCAATTTCCGTAACGAATTCTCAAAAAGACTTGGAATTGGGAGAATAAAAAGTGCCAGTGTTGGTGGACTTTGCGAGACGGATGTCCCCAGCGTTTTTGGGGATAAAACAAAATCAAAAACTGATTTACAGTTACTATTGGAAGATGGAAACACAATCAATATTTCTATCAAGAAGAGCTGGGGCGGTCAAGTCTATCTTATTGGTGTAGACCGCTTCATCGCCGGTTTTGAAGCTCAATACAAGAAAAATATTCCTGGTGAAGTCAAAGAAGCCCTATATTTATTTTTCTACGGGCATTCTGAGATTGACTCCATTTTAAAAGATCCGGCAATTGTTGGTGATTTAAATGCCAAAGACTTGCATTATGTCACCAAAAGACGCCGGTTAACGAAGGACTTACTGGAGAAATATGACAGTTCAAAGGTCTATGCCCTTTTGAACTGGTTCAAAGAGAATATCGGATTACTTGCAGACTTTTGTTTTTCAAGAGGTTTAGCTAAGAATAGTAGCGACTGGGCAGATTATGTCTGGTATATCAATCTGCTTGGGGAGGACGATTTTAATGAGATTTATTCAATCTCCGACATAAAGGCTGCAGCAGAGGATTCTAAAGATTTAGTCTTTTATGGGGACCGTGGTGGTGGAACAACAATTCAGCTACCATTTGGTTTTGTTCAATGGCATCTTTGCCAAATCCAATTTCATCATGGACTTGGGAAACTTTATGAAATAATCCCCGAAAGCAAATAACCACAGTGATTAACAACCAACTTCATCAATTAGATTATGGGCGCATACAGTGGAATGTCGCAGCTTCTTGGCGACCTGGTACCAATTGCTAAAAAACTTAATTATCCCGAATCAAGCATCGCCGTCCTTAAAGGCGATATGCAAGAGTTACAAGATAAGCATCCTCAGACCTATTCCAATCTGTTGTCATGCCGCCACAATAGAGATCGACGCTCTCCACTAGAGTACGGTCAGGATCTTGTGGCATCTTGGCTTTTTGAAGATTACCTGATGAAGGAGTTATCAGAGGCGGGTCTTTCTATCTCGGGTGCAGGAGCAGATAAAAATAGAGAAATCCTTCCAAATGTAAAAGTATCTTCCTCTAGCGATTGTGAAGTTACATATAAAGGCAAATCCAAGGGTCTTGAAATAATGAACGATTATACAGGCTGGTGGCGCAAAACGCATCACATCGACTTGAGAGATCAGAAGTATTCGAAGATAGTGAGAACAGAATCCATGTTTTTAGGGGTATCAAATAGTGACAACACCTATGTCCTTATCAAGAAGATGGCGAATTTCCCATCTAAATTCATTCAAGCTCATGCGCCGTATGGTTTTAAACCTGCATACCAGTTAACCATTACTGATGAAGACTTAAAGCCCCTTGACTTTAAGGCAATTGCAACGCAAATTAAGGGCTATTTAGTGTAGAATAAAGCTATGACTGAGCAAGACATTCGGTCCATTTATTCTGTCATTGAGGATTACCATAAAAGGTACCTTAAAGAGCATGGAGTAAAGCTACCTCGCTTAAAACGCGGAGGGTCCTTCACGAAAGATGCACTTGTTCTTGTTTACCTTGCTCAAGGATACCCTGATACTTCTATAGTAACAAAAGGCCAATTAACGGAGTTTATCAGGCAATTTTATCCGAACACAAATGATGTTCAGCAGGCAAGACATCTCGCTGCCCAATTTGGATGGTATATTTTATCAGGGACAAGAAAAGATAATGAATCATATGGCCTTAAAGATGGCGAATACAAATTAAAAACACTAGAGGATTTTTATCCAGGCTTCACACATCAACGAAGAGAACTTCTCGCCGGAGAGGACTTCTTCGAAGTACTTAAAGAACAATATGAGAACAGGTGCGCGACCTGTGGCTCAGAAGAAGGAAAGCCCCATCGTTATTGGAAAAACACAATAACTAAACTTCAAATGGGACACATGAATCCATCAAAACCATTGGAGCCTGGAAATATTATTCCTCAATGTGAAAAGTGTAACCGGCCAGATCGAAACTATTGGATTTATGACGACAAAGGTCGTGTCGTTGGCATAGCCAATGAAAAGGTTATAGACAAGTGTTCGCCTGAGCTCAAGGAGAAGCTTTTTGCCAGATTGAAAGAACAATTGTTTAAATAGAAACAGGCAGATCCAGTCATACTACTGATATAGGACATTTTGGACAATTGAGGCCTCAACAGTTCGATACCTCACATCTCCACCAAAAGCGCCGCAAGTCCAATCACTTACGGCGCTATTCGTATCATTTTATTCGAGTTTTTTCTCGGACTCCGTGTCCGTTGAGGCTTCGTCACGGGCAGACTCATGTTCGAAATCAGAAATGACAGGCAGGTGGCCACGAAGTACTTCGAGAGAGCGCTCCAATTTCATCCGGGCGACAAAAACGTGCGTATGTTTATAGATCGTGTCTTCGCCGGTGAGATGGAATGATCCTGTCCTCGGAAGACTGAATACGAGAAGAAAGAATCCTCTATTCGAACAAGTTATTCGCTTCCGGACAGACGTCTTCCAATCCGATACCAGTCCTAAGGGCTTCTCCGATGGACTCCATTTTCCAGAGGGAATTCTGCAAAATGGAAGAAAAGATCCGGTGGAAATCAGCAAAATCATCATATCCAAAGAAATCCATGTCACTGTAGTCCGGGTGACCCACTTTATTCCGGTACTTGATCACCTTGCGCCACTCTTCCATGAATCCTCGGCCCATTGTGTCTATTAGGTTGACGTCACTTCTCCCTTCGCACATGGACGTATAGGCATAATACGCCTGTCCCAGCATGACCGCTTTCAACCGGTCTGGATACTCGCAGGCGTTCAAGCCGACGCTTTCCTGTCCCGTCTGTACAAATGCAAAGGTGTCGGGTTTGAACTCCCGATAATAATCTGGCATCTCTATCCCAAATCTGAAACGCATCAGTTGCACCAGCGTCATATTGATCTCTCGCTCAAAAAACTCGGTTAGGGGACGGGCGAGACTCTTGAAACTTTTGGGCACGAGTTGCGGCTCTTCATCATAATAGCTATACTTGATGCGCGATTCATCCTGGCTGCCCTTTGGAATGAAGAGCGAAAGGGAATCATTGTATTCCCGGATGTTCCCCCGGCTTCGTACGTGACAAAGGTTGTATCCCCGTACCGATTGGAACTTAATCAGAAAACGATTATACAAGCTTGGAGGAGAAACTGTTTTATGGGTCGGAGGTTGCGCCATGTCCAGACAGATGTCATTATCTACGACGGAAATAGCAGAAGAAGCAGACCGAACGGGTTTGTGTCTGCTCATTCTCCTGACAGCCGACTCATACATGAAAAGAGCGCCGGATGCTTTCCCTCCATCACCCGAGGAGCCATCGGCCGCATCTTTTATTGCCTGCAATTCTCTGGTTCTTCGGGTGGCCCAGTCTTTGGCTTCCTGATTGCCATCTCGCAGATCATGAAGAACCAACACGTCAGCAAAAGCTTTAGCAATCGAGCTGTCCGGTAGGTGACACAATCGGAATGCACCCAATTCTGACAAGAAGGATTGGAACTGCGAATCTGAAACCGGAAAGTGGTATTCTGAACCGGAGCAATACTGGCCGAGCCGTATCAACTGGTCCTCAAACCGATCGGCAGAAGTGCCCATCAAAATGTAATCAGGGGAAAGCAGGCTGTCGGTTAAAACCAGGCAAGGCAAATTCTCTTCCGGGGCGATGACAGGCATGAGATGATTGATGATGAGCCAACTGTCAAACCCCCGTTCTGCTACCAGATTCATGGATTCGGCCTCCTTGAAATCGTTTCCAGGGGAGCACCAGTCTTTGGGCGGGTCTATGAATGTCATAAAGAGCATATTATCTCCCGTCTGCCTATGCAATTCCCAAAAACGCTTCTTCATTTGCGAGGAGAACGCTTTGTCATCCGGATCGTGGAGTACGATACAGGTCAATTTAAAAGGTGCGAACTTTTCCCGCACATAGTCTTCCCTGGCGCAAAGCCGGGACAGTATCTGGAATCTTGAAAGAGGAAGCCCCATTTTTGTAAGTGTCTATGTCAAACGTTTTTCTCCTTGATACGCTGCAAGTATGTTACCCGCTCCCGAGCGGCCTTTTTCGTGTCGGTGATGCCGATCCGTCCGGCGGCCTGGCGGGATTTCCTGTACAGGTAGTTATCCAACCGACGGGCTTGGGAACGGGTATAGACATTGTTCCCAGCTTTCTCGAAGTCGAGAATGTGGTCCGGAAGGGAGTCCATCCGCGCCATCAGTTTTTCCTGCTGCTCTTCAGAAAGCGGTCCTCCCGAAGTCGCAGCGTTGGAATAGATGATGTCAAAATAGCGGCGGGCGATCCGCTTGAACTCGGTATCAATCTTGTCTTTCCGGATGCGGATTTCGCCGGTCCGGCGCATCTCATATCCGACAAAAGCAACCCAGTCGGAAGCATCACCTCCGCCTGGTCCCCATAAGTAGACGTTCTTGGACTTGGCATGCCAGAAGCCCGATCTGGTCTTTGTTCCGTTCTTGAAGTCGGACACATCCTTCCGGGGATGCGGAATTAACTTGTAATCAATGAGCTGGCGGTAATAAGTGTCGAGATATTCGCAGCAGCGTCGCCGATCCGTATGCATCAGAAGGATATCGTCGCAATAACGAATGAACAGCCTTTGGGGATCATCGGGGCCGACAATCGGCTTGTCGACCATCCGCATGACTACATTCACGATAATCCCGGAGAGTGCTCCGCCTTGGGGAATCCCCAACTTCCCGCATTCTTTGGCCGCGTGGAACTCGTCCTGGGAATAACAGCCGGAAGAAAGGAAAGCGTCTTCTTTAACCCATTTGAAGCGGCAAACCGGATGGGGGACCATTGGGGTTTTGCACCGCCGTATTTCGCCCTTCCAGAAATCCGGATTACCGTTCTTGCCCATAACGTGTTCCGGGTAGTTGAAAGAGGCAAGATAGGCGCGTACGACTTGTCGGAGGGCGTCAAAATCAGTGTCGGTTGCTCCGTCCTTCTGTTTGGATTCCTCAAACAGATCTTCGAAACACTCCAAGATGACGTCATGGTTGAAAATGTCGTAGAATTTCTGGATATCGCATTCGCCGACATAAATTGGTTTTCCTTCGTTCTTCTTGCGATAATCAGACACCAGATCGATTGCATCAAGGAACTTCGGGACCTGATACTGTCTTGCCCCGGCGCGCCGGGGAGCGCGCATGAATAACATATTCTCGTGAAAGTACTTGTCGAACTTGGCAAGGATATACTGATATGTCAGGGCAAGGATAATCTTTGTCTTGAGATCAGAATACTTGCAGATGGGACGGAAAATGAAGTCCCCGCTATCCGGATCCTGTTCTTTGATTTTTGCAAGGATTCGAGGTGTCTCCAGAACCAGGGAACCGGAGTTTGAGAAACACGCTTGAATGGATAATACGAAGGCCCGAAGGTTCCGTACCCACGGAGCATCCGGCATCAAATCCATATTCTTCCGAATCGCTTGATAGACGCGAACAGATGCGCGTTTCTTCCTGCCCGTCCACCGGGCAAGACCATGACTTGCTTTCTTGGGGAGTTTGCCTCTGCCGGGATTGGTCCAAAGCTTATGGGGAGGCGTCATTGCCCGAAGTTCGGCAAAAAGCGGATCGGACTTGAATGGGTTGGAAAAACCTCCGTTCTTGGCTGTGTACTTTCCCCGCTCCTTCGCGATGAGGCGGATGATCCGGTCTTCGGACGCGAAGGCGTCCAGGCTTTCGAATGGTGACTCTTTCATCGTAAAAAAGAGAACTGCCCAACTCTCGTTCTTAATCGATGGCCTTGGAACAAGTCCTCGGCAAGCTGGTTTTTGGAAGCTCTTCACAAAGAGCGGAGACGATCGAAACAAATAATGTTCTTGCGTCAGAGTGTCTCTCCTTCAAAAAAGGACTTTCTCGGGCAGTTCTCCAAATACAAAAATAAAGAATAGTATTCACTTTTCCAAAAGTGCTTTGTGCATGTCCCGGAAAAAGCGTATCTTGCACAAAACAACCGATCTGCCCATGATTACAATGATAAACGGTTCGACCCTGGAGGTCGGGATCGAATCATTCGGAAACGCCCGTTGCTTCTGGAAACGAGAAGATATCCTCAGCGTAGAGATCCCATCGGGAGTTAAAACCATCCGGAAGGAATCCTTCTTCGAATGTGCGAACCTCGAGCGTGTCGTCATTCCTTATGGCGTGACGACGATTGAGCCGGGGGCGTTCGGCGGGTGTAAGAAGCTGAGGCACATCACGTTGCCGGAATCCGTCAAGGTCGTCGGGACACGGGCTTTCGCAGAGAGCGGTTTGGAGGAGATGACCCTTACGCCCCGTATCAGGCAGATGGCGAAAGATGCATTCGCGGACTGCGGTAGCCTGAGGCGTTTTGTCGTTCCGGAAGGATACAAAGCGGAATCTTTCGGGGTGTACAGGGACAAAGTGGAGGAGATGGTCGTTCCTGCCGGGCTGGAACACCTGTGTGAAGATGCGCCGCGGGACGAATGGTATTATGGCCTTGAGAATAAGAACCTGGAGGAGCTGCTGTCCCGGATAGAAGAAGACGAAGTCCTGGTGGACCCTGTCATGATCACGGATTCTCTGGTCCTGGATGATTTGGATTCCTATCTGGTATCTCCTTGCATGGGCGGTCCGTATTTCCGTGTCAAACAAGCTTACGACGGCCTGTGCAGCATTCTGAATGAAAGTACGGAAAGTATTGAGCCTGGAGACATTGACCTGCTTGCTGCCAATCTGATTGTCGGGTATCTGAAGAATGGGCTTCCGGATGCGGACAATCCGTTCGAGTTGACATCCGGATTATGGACCCATGCGGTGAATATCCATCCGATACTCGGACTGAAGCTGGGCAAGCCCTGCTATGCTGTGATCGCAGAGATGTGGCATTCCGCTTCTTTCCAGCCATTCTATGTGCTGTTCGGTTTTGCGCGGACAAAGACTGATGCAAGACAGACGTATCCCATGAGCCTTTCGTATGAGGCTACCCGTATTCACAGGAAAAACCGAAGATCATCGAAATCTCCGGAGAGGGCGGGATTACGACGCTGGACTAGAACTGCAAGCGGACGCCATTGCACCATGTGGCGGATAGTTTCCTGGCCATCGACGGCGTCGAATTCGGCCTATTGGCATCCTGTAAGAAATGCCGCATATGCCAGACATTTGGCGTACAGGGTGCCGGGACGGCTCGCCCGAAAGACAGGTACCACACGCTCAACCGGGAAGGTCTCCCCGGTCCTACCAGATCACCGCTTCCCGGTCGAAGACGGGACCGTCGGCGCAGACGCGCTTCGGGCCGCGG